>JAAUYH010136252.1_pt1 | contig 16646 bp, 12 predicted proteins | sample 7278061 | NCBI WGS metagenome assembly JAAUYH01 (sample SAMN14350203, study PRJNA611818) | marine sediment metagenome | isolation source: surface marine sediment (0.6m) | place: French Polynesia: Moorea | collected 2018-08 | reverse complement strand
TACGCCTCCCGCAAGAAAAAAGAGCGCATCGATACCCGAATCGAGTTTTCAAAGGTTACTGTTTTCTTGTCTTGAGTCTCATCAGTCTTAGAGTTTTCTGCACCACTAAGGTAACGTATCACAAGATCAATTCAACTCGCCTATCTAAAACCTCTCAATTCCTATTACTTCGGGAGTATAAGTTCTAAGGGAGTATAAGCCGTAGGGTGGGCATTGCCCACAACAATATTTATCACTATCCTACAGTTAATCAACTGACTATATATCCTGGCGGTGGGCATTGCTGACTTTTAAATAATGTGTTGGTAATTGATACTTAAGGTGTTTCCCACCCTACCTTCTCTTTCGGATCTTATCCACTAGATCTAACATTGAAATAAATAATAGTTAGATATGCTCCACAGTTAGAATTGTTGCAACGAACCACACTTACAATTACCCATACAGACATGAATACCACCTTGGAATCCTTAAGCAATGGTGCACCAATGGTGGCAATTCCGATTGCTAATGACCAACCCGGAGTAGCAGCATATATGACATGGACTGGGACTGGAGAAGTAGTTCCCCTGAAGCACTTAAGTATCTCCAGGCGGCGGAATGCGATCGAGCAAGTATTGACAATAGAGTCTTACAAAAAGAATGCTCTCAGCCAACAAGAGACAATTAAACGAGCCGAGGGAGTCAAGAAAGTGGTTAAAATTATTGAACAGGTAGCATTTACAGGTAAGCCTATATTGGCTTAAAAGTAATAGTAATGGTTGTGCATTTATGTCAGCTTTAATTCCAGAAATTATACTCCCAATTGGATGAAAATCTTTTACAAAAACAAAGAGGAAGTGGAGTTTTTATATGAAGAAATGCTCTTCTACTTCAAAAATTGAATTGAGTTGAATGAAGGCGATACAGTGTTTGATGTGGCAGCTAATATTGGCTTGTTCACACTATTTGCATCCCAGTTGTGCAATAACAATGCTAACATCTACACCTTTGAACTGATTCAAGCAACTTTTGAAGTTCTCCAGCGTAATGTTCAACGCTTTAATCTAGAAAAAATAAAGGCATTTTCCTGCGGACTTTCGCTGAATTCTGAGACTGTAACTTTTGCTTTTTATCCTAACGCTAGCGGTTGGTCTACCCTATATCCAGATGATTCGGAAGAACAGCGAGACTCAATGAAAAAAGTGGTTCCTGATAATCTTAAACAGGCACTTTCTTTCATTCGTTGGCTACGCTAGCTTCCTCCCTTTATGCGTTCTTTTATTCTCGATAGTAAAATAGATAAAGCATTTCAAATGCAGCAAGTCATTTGTGAGTTAAGAACTGTATCGCAAATTATCCGCAAGCATAATATTCAGCAAATTGACTTGTTGAAAGTGGATGTGGAAAGAAGTGAATTGGATGTAATTTTAGGTATTCCCATCCCCTCCAGCAGGTTCAATATAATTTCAGCGATTGCCGTTAACCCTTGCTTGCAACTAACGGGATGTCAATCTCTGGTTTCGTTTAGATGCTATCTGTCGCCGGTGACACTAGTCGTTAAGTGCTTTAGGAGATAGGCGCTTGAACTTTAGCGTCAGTCAGTTCTTGGGTGGCGGCGTTACTAGAACGGGCTAGATAAATGCCGGTTAGGACAACGGCAAACCCCACCCAAGTGATAGGACTTAGGCGTTCTAGAAAAATAACCCAGGCCAACAGAGCGCTGACAATGGGTTCTAGGAGCAAAAAGAGGGCGACGAAACTCGAAGACAACTTGTCCATGCAATCCGCTAACAGACGCTGGCCAAACCCTTCACAGAGCAATCCCAATCCTAAGACAGCGAGAATCGCAACCTTGCTTGTGGGAAACAATTGCCCTTCTGTGATCGCCACCACCGGTAAAAGCAACAGACTGCCGATCGCGCCCCGCCAAAGCAAGATCGTGGTGGCGGAAAACCGATTCCGGAGTTGCTCAATGATCAGAAAATAAGTTCCTAGAAATACCGCGGACAATAGGGCGTAAATATCCCCGATTAAGAATCCCTCCGCCCCATTGAGATCCTCCAAACCCAGCGCGATCGCGCCCGATAATGCGAGCGTCATCCCGATCATAAACTTAGCGTCAAACCGTTTGCCCAAGAATAACAAACTCCCCAAGCTGGTAAAGAGAGGCGTGAGGTTATTCAACAACATGCACTTAGCGACCGTCGTATATTCCAGCGAGATCGCCCAGAGTCCTAAAGAAATGATTGAGATAATCCCAACACTCATCAGGAGAAGCCACTGTTGGAGCGTTAGGGGGGCTTGATCGCTAACCTCCGGTTCTTTAGAGAACCGCTGACCGACCGCGCGACCAACTCCAAATATCATTACAAAAATAAACAAACGGTTAAAGACTGTTGCGTTGGCGCCCAATTCAGTCTCACTGAAGCGAATGAAAATTGGGGCGAAGGAGATCGACAGAAGCGCTATGCATAGGGTGACAATGGCGATTAAATAGGATCGATCTTCGCGGGGTTGAGATATGTCCTGTTGCATGATGCACAAATGGGGGCTAATGAAGAGGGGCTAGCGGGCGGCTATCAAATCAGTAGCCGTCGATTGATTTTCCATTAGCGCATCAGTCGGGAAGGAGGAATGTGTTACAAGCTACAGTTTAAGGAGCAGAGGGAGCAGGGGGAATTGATCAGATAAAGGAGCAGGTAAAGCCCATGCACGCCCAACTTCACCTATCACGGAGGGTGCGATCGCGCCACATACTGCCAGAACCCATCAAATCGTAGACAGGCTTCTCTACACTTTCCCGATTCAAGTCTAAATTAAAACCCTACCTGTGTTTGACGCACAGTAACATAGCACATCGTTTGCGGCAATTAGTGAATAGCGCGAAGGGTATTGAACAGGCCATATTCACCTGTCAATGTCAATTGTTCGTAGTAGCACGTTGGACAGAGGGTTGTTTAAGGAGAAATCAAATGCATCAAGTAGGGCTCCCGTTGAACACCATGCAAACACCCCCAGAAAAGCAACTTTCCCTAGAGATAGTACAGTCAGAAATGAGCCGCCTCATTAACGCCAACTTTGTCGAATCGCTGCGAGAATATGGTTAAAGCGCTGTTGCTCATTGGTTTGTTAACAGTCTTGTTTGGATGGGAATCGTCGATGGGATTAATACCCCTCCATATCACTGGCTTCCTTATGAAAGCCGCCGTAAGCTTCTATGCCATGTTCTCCAATATCCAAACCCACCATTTCTTCCTCAGGGGTTACCCGAAGACCCAGGGTGCTTCTCAAAATTTGCCAGAAGATTGAACTGAGGATAACGGTAAATAGGCCAATGACGCCTACCCCCATCAGCTGAACCATAAATTGGTGTACGCCCGCCTTTTCCAAATCAAAAATACCCACAGCCAAGGTGCCCCAGATACCGCAAACCAAGTGAACCGAGAGCGCCCCCACCGGATCATCAATCCTGACACTGTCGAAAAAGCTGACCGCAAAAACTACGATGGCGCCAGCGATCAAGCCAATGAGTACAGCGCCTTGATAGGAAACACTGGCGCATCCAGCAGTGATACTGACCAGACCGGCCAGAATACCATTAATGAGCATGGAAAGATCCGGCTTACCAAAGACTCGCCAAGAGGTGACCGTCGCCGCGACGCCGCCCGCCGCCGCCGCCAGATTAGTGGTTGTTGCAATGTAGGGAACAGCCGTGTTGGCGGCCAGTGCCGACCCAGGGTTGAAACCAAACCAGCCAATCCACAAAATCAAACATCCCAGGGTGGAAATACTCATATTGTGGCCGGGAATGGCTCTAACCTGGTTATTCTGAAATTTGCCAATCCGAGGCCCCAGAAATGCAGCCCCCATTAGCCCCGCCCAACCGCCGACCGAGTGCACGACGGTAGAGCCTGCAAAGTCAATAAAGCCGATTTCACTGAGCCAGCCGCCGCCCCACACCCAATGGCCGGTGATGGGATAAGAGAACCCGGTGATCAACAGACTAAAAATAAAGAAAGAACTGAACTGGATCCGTTCAGCCACACAACCCGACACGATGGTCGCCGCTGTTCCAGCAAAGGCTGCCTGGAACAAGAAAAATGTGGTGACGGTAAGGTTCGGATTCAGCCTATCTATGCCATAGGTTGAGATATCCCCGCTACTGAGAAAGAAGCCGCCGGAGCCGATCAATCCAGAGCCGCCGCCGAACATTAAAGAGAAGCCGATCGCCCAGAAGGACAGAGTGGTCAAGGCAAATACGATCAGGTTTTTGGCAAGAATATTAACCGCGTTCTTCCGCCGACAAAATCCGGTTTCTAACATGCCAAAGCCAGCATTCATAAAAATAACGAGAATGGCGGCCACCAGAACCCAGATGTTATCTAAAACAGCCTTTACCCCCTCTGTGGTGAGGGATCTATCCTGGGCATGGGCGGCGGCAACCCAGCTAACGACAATTGCAAGGGCAAGTGGAATGCAAGCGAGCCAACTCCACAAGACTCTTTTACCCAAACAGTTTTCAAGTATATCGGTCAATGAAGGCGCGTAAACACGCCGACTCAACCCTATAGGACGCCCCTGAGACTTCGTTTTTTTACGGTGCGCTAGTCTAGACATCGTCAATAGACGTTCCTTCAATGCAGTTTTGGATAGCAATTACGGACTTATGTTGAAGGTGTGTAATTATGGGGCTCCAACTTAAAGCGGGACAATCCAGTAGAGAAGGAAAACAGAAGTCAGAAGTCAGAAGTCAGAAGTCAGTCAAGAACTGGATTCTGTCTCCTGTCTCCTGTTTTCTTGCCCCGTTAGAATGTCCCGACTTAAGTTGATACCCTAATTAAGTCCTCTAGTTGAATCCTCTGACGAATGAATTTAAATTAAAGAGCCCATAAAATCTAACTATTGTTCCGTAAAGAAGCATTTCTATCCCCGCACGCCATTGATATAGGCGGCTGTAATCGAACTCTTTGGGGCTTCAAAAATTTCTTGAACGGATCCGGTTTCAATCAACCGCCCGCTGTTTTGCTGGAGCCAGAACAAAGCGACATTATCGGCAATGCGGCGGGCCTGGGCCAAGTTGTGGGTAACGACCAGGATGGTGTAGCGCGATCGCAGTCCAGCAATCAAGTCTTCCACAATCCCGCTAGAGATCGGGTCCAGGGCGCTACAGGGCTCATCCATTAGCAGCGCTTCCGGCTGCAGCGCTAACGCGCGGGCGATGCAAAGCCGCTGTTGTTGTCCGCCTGAAAGGGATTGGGCGGGAGCCTTAAGGCGATCTTTAACTTCATCCCATAGCCCCACATCTTGCAGCGCTGTCTCCACAATCTCGTCTATCTGCGCCCGGTCCCGCACCCCATGCTCCCGTAGCGGAAAGGCTAAATTCCGCCAAATTGACAACGGAAAGGGATTGGGTTTCTGCAAAATCATTCCCACCCGGCGGCGGAGGGCCGTAGTATCCGTTTTAGCGTCCAGCACATCTAAGTTTCCTAATCGAATGCGGCCTGTGACGCGGCAATTGGAAATGAGATCGGTGAGGCGGTTGAGACAGGTTAAGAAGCTGCTCTTGCCACATCCCGAAGGCCCCACCAGAGAGGTGATCTGGCCCGCTGGAATGGCTAAATTCACCTGCTCAAAGGCGGGCTGAGGGCCGTAGTAAAGGCTCAGTTGCTCTGTGCAAATAAACGGAGACGATGAATCGGGGTGTTGGGACGTCGGGGAGGTCTCGAATTTGGGGTAGAGGGTGGTCATGGGAATTTGGCAAGCAGGTCAATTAACGCCAATGAAAACCGCTCTGAAAACTAAGCCGTCGACCAATCCAGTTGGCGGCTCCATTGAGCAGAATCAATAGGACTACTAAAACCAGAGCGGAACCGTAGGCTGGGGCGTCGCCGCCGGGGACATTCATCGACAAGTCAAAAATATGCACGGAGAGGGCCCGGCCTGAGTCTAGCAAGGAAGTGGGCATCCGATCGACATAGCCGCTGGTGAAGATTAGGGCGGCGGTTTCAGCGATCGCGCGGCCAATTCCCAGCACCAGGCCCACGACGATACCTGGGACGGCTGCCGGTAAGAGCAAATGCCAAAGGGTCGCAGTGCGGGAGAGTCCCAGGGAGGCGGCGCTAAGGCGGTAGTCGGCCGGGACGGCGCGAAAGCCTTCCTCTGCTGAGCGGATCAGAATCGGGAGGACCATGCAAGCCAGGGTCAGCCCGCCTGAAAGGATGGAGAATCCCAACCCTAGAGTTTGGGCGAAGAAGGTGTAGCCAAACAGTCCGAATACGATGGAGGGTACGCCGGACAGGATGTCTAAACTCCGCCGCACCAGGCGGCCAAAGCCGTTGTCAGCGGCCGTAAATTCAGATAGAAAGACGGCGGTTCCTAAGCCCAAGGGCAGGGAAACCGAGAGACAGACGACCAGAATCAACCCAGTGGAAACCAAAATTGGACCGATGCCCCCGTCCCGTCCGGCGTTTTGGGGCGGCAGGGTAAGAAAGTCCCAGGAAATTTGTCCGGCGCCGCGCCAGAGGATATCCCCCATGATCCAGGCGAAGATCGCGGTGATGATCAGGGCGACAGACCAAACCCCAAAGGCCGATAGGCGGTCTAGCCATGGGGAGCGGCTTGGCGAGGAGCGCTGAAGCGGTTTAGCCATGGTTCTCCTCCGGCGCGATCGCATCGGCGACAATCACCAAAGCCGTCACCAACCCCATTAGAATTAAACCGCTGACGAACAGGGCGGAGCGATGATCCCCCAAGGCGTAGGCCATTTCCAAGGCGATATTGGCGGTGAGGGTGCGAATCGGATCAAATATGCTCTGAGGCGTCTGGACCACATTGCCGCAGACCATCAGAATCGCCATGGTTTCCCCTAAGGCTCGTCCAGTTTCCAGGATGACGCCCGTCAATAGCCCCGATTTGGCGGCGGGAATCACCACCCCCCAAATCGTCCCCCAGCGGGACAACCCCAGAGACGCCGCGCCTTGCAGATAGGCGGGGGGAACCTTGGCGAAACTTGCGTCTGCGGTCAACGCAACCGTCGGCAGAATCATCATCGTCAGAATTAACATCCCAGCCAGTAGACTCGGCCCCGGCGGATGCAGCCGCCCAATTAGGGGAACCAGCGTCACCAGCCCCCAAAATCCATAGACCACCGAAGGAATCCCCGCCAGTAACTCAATCAGCCGTCGATACAGCAAGGCAATCCCGGCAGGGGCGTAGTATTGACAAAACATGGCCGACAAGATTCCTAGCGGTGTGGCCAACAGGACAGACCCGGCGGCGGCGAATAGGGTTCCCCAGAGCATAGGAGCCAGATTATACAGGGCTTCTGTTGGATTCCAAGCCGGGTCTGTGAAAAATGGCAAGAATCCCACTTTCTGCAGCACGGGCAGCGTTTCCCCAATTAGAAAGGCCGCAATCAGCAGCACCAGAGCGCCCGCGATCGCGGCGATCGCCTGCAAGCTCCAAACCAAAATCCGATCAACGGAGAGTTTGGGCCAACTCTTTCCTCTGAACGGGGACGAAGTTTTGGGCTTTGATGATGTCATGAACGTCTTCAGACTGTGCAAACTGGATGAATTCCTGCGTCAACCCTGACGGGGGATTAGCGGTGACTAACGTCAGCGGGCGAGCCAGTGGAAAACTGCCATCTTGAACGGTTTCTACAGTCGCCTCGACGCCGCCCACTGGCAGCAAATGAATCGGAGCGCCCTGGCCGATGTCGTACTCAGCCGCCCCGATGGAGACGTAGCCAATGGCGTTAGCATTTCCGGCAACGGTTTTGATCCCCTGTTGATTGTCGCCAATGATCACGTCTGCCTGGATTTGAGAGTTTTGTAGCTGGAAATAACTGAGAAACAACTCCAGGGTCGACCGTCCCTCCGCTTTATTCACCACCGTAATGGGCGCGTCTTCACCGCCCACTTCTCGCCAGTTCTGGATTTGATTGGTATAGATATCCACCAGCTGGCGATCGCTAATGGCGCCGACCGAATTGGCTTTATTGATAATGACGCCAATCCCATCCTGGGCGATCACAAAGCCTTGAAAGTCATCGGTTTCTTCCGGCTTCAAGGCTCGGGAAATCATGCCAATATCCGCTAGCCTCTGTTTAGCGTCCGCCAGTCCTCGGGAGGATCCCCCTGTTTGAACATCGATTCGAACGCTAGGATGCTCAGCCTCAAAGCGTTTGGCGATTTCGCCCACCAAGGGGGCGACGGTGCTTGACCCCGTCAAGATCAATTTACCAGTTAACCCATCTGACGATGGCGCCGTCCCCTGGGGAGATGAGGAACAAGCCTGGACTCCAAAACTAGCGGCCAGGCTGACGATAAAGGCGGCGAAATACCCTCGATTTCGCATTAACCTCATTAGCAGCAGCCTCCACCGTCATAGTGCCAGGTGGAATCCGTCACCAGGATTTCCTCAAATTTCCCCAATTTGCCTGCGGTCTTGTCGCACACCGCCAGAGGAACACCGGGTTGCAGAATGTGGCCGACCTGGTCGTCAAAATAGTCTTCCGCGCCTGCATAGACAGCCGTTTTACCGGTGAAAACGCAGGGACCATCTTCCGGAATCACCACCTTGAAGGAGACGGAATCCAGACTCTCTAGCAGCAAATGCTCCTCTAGCTCGTAATTTTTCTGATCCAGGAGTCGATAGGGGCGGCGCGCCCGCACTTCCACTTGGCCAAACCCAGCTCTAACAATCCGCTGAACGTATTGTTCATAGGTCAGGGCGCCAGAAAGGCACATCGCCCGCAACCGTTCATCCTGCTGTAGATGGAGCGGGATGGAACGGGTGGCGATTGGATCGCTCATGACTAAGCGGCCGCCGGGTTTCAACACCCGATAAGCTTCCTGCAGCGCTTTAGATAAGTCTTCCGGTTCAAAGATATTGAACAGGCAGTTCTGCGCCACCACATCTACGGAATCGTCTGGAACGGGCAGGTCGAAAGCGTCGCCAGCCTTTATGATGACAAAGCTGGGATCAAACCAAGCATTCTCTTCAGCAGCGATTGACAAGTTACGGGCCGCCGCTTGCCGCATCGAGTCGACGGGATCGATGGCGACAACCGCCCCCGGTCGACGGGAGAAATAAGCAAACTGTAAGGCTTCCAGCCCTCCGCCAACCCCAACGTATAGAACGGTGGGTTCTCCAGAGAGCTCAGCTGGGTGAACAGTCGTTCCGCAGCCGTAATTCATTTCCTGCATCGATGCGGGAATTTCCAGTCCAGGCAGCTGGAGGGGCGTACTCTGGACACAGCACAATCCCACTGAGGGGGTTTCTGCAACTTCGGTGTAAAAATCGGCAACGGTTTCTAAGTACGTCACTAGGATCCTCGCTTAAGTTTTGCTTTGACACTCGAAGGTAGCATGGGCTTCCAAAAACTGGGTAAGTCAATTGGCTACCTAACCCCTTACCTCTCGATTAAAGTATCCTTAAACGGGATTTAAATGAGTTTTTCCTGAGCGGAGGTTAGATTTTTTCTGAAAACACCCTAACCAAGTCCACATTAGAATCCATGGTTTTGGGTCCACTCTTCAAGAAGAATCGTTCAATTTCAGGTAGAGCCTGAAATTGAGAAAAAAAGGAAGGATTACGAAATTAGGGTATCAACTTTAGCCAGGACATTTTGATGGGGCAAGAATACAGGAGTCAGGAGACAGAATCCAGTTCCTGACTGTCTTTTGACTTCTGCATTCTGTATTCTGTATTCCTGCTCTAATGGATTGTCCCGCTTTAAGTTGAAGTCCCGAAGTTATTGAAGCTCCCAAATTCCTCCGTGGGGAATTGAGACGGAAAAACCAGAATTTCTACTATCTAAAGAGTGTTAATTTATACATTAAATTCAAATAGAGAAGGAAGCCGATGCAAAGTCTCCTTAATACTCCTAATGTCTTAACTAGGAGGAGCTTCTGAAGGCCATTTTGCTAAATCCTAGCTACGCGGAGGCGTATACCCACCGAGCAGCGGTTTATTTATCCTGAGGTGTATCACGGTCGAGGATTGACTTACGTTAATCTGGGAGACACCATAGCAGCCATAGACGACTATACGCAAGCAGCTGATCTTTATCTACAACAGGGCATGGCGGCGGGTTATCGAGCCGTGCTAAATGATATGGCGCAATTGTAGGCGCGTCAAAAATTTCCCATTACCCTCAATCCCTCTTCCCCTGTAGGAGAGGGACTTTTTTTGAGATCTTGACGCCTAGCATTGGGCATGCTCTATACAACCGAATTCAGCCCATGACGCCTCTTCTCTATGACTGGTTATCAGGATGTCTTTATTTCCTACGGCAGGGCGGATAGCAAAGTATTTGCTAAGAAGCTGCATGATCGTCTAATCCAAAAGGGGTTAGAGGTTTGGTTCGACTTTGAGGATATCCCCCTCGGCGTTGACTATCAGACCCAAATTAATCAGGGCATTGAACAAACCCACAACTTTGTATTCATCATTTCTCCCCATGCCGTCAACTCCCCCTACTGCGCCAAGGAAATTGAACTGGCGGTTAACCTCCACAAACGCATCATTCCCTTGATGCATGTGGAGGAAATTAGTCGAGACACCTGGCTACAGCGGTATCCCCACTGCACTGATGAAGACTGGGCGGCCTATCGGGCTAAGGGATTACACGCAAGCTATCCCAATATGCACGCCGAAATTAGTCGGATTAACTGGGTCTATTTTAGAGAAAACATTGATGATTTTGAACAGTCCCTGGTCAGGCTGCTTGAAATCATTGAACGACAGCAGACTTATGTTCATCAGCACACTGACCTGCTGACAAAGGCGCTGGTGTGGGAACGACATCAGAAGCAATTTCAATACTTGCTGACGGGATCCGCCAGGCAGTCGGCGGAAGGCTGGCTGAAAACCCGATGGCCAGATAAACAACCTCCCTGTCAGCCCACCGATTTGCACTGTGAGTTCATCTGCGAGAGCGCCAAAACCGCCAACAACGGTATGACTCAGGTGTTTCTCGCCTACGCTGAGGCGGATGCCGCGATCGCCCAAAGAGTCGGTAATACCCTGATGCGGGAGAGTATTACGCTCTGTGCAAACACCCCTAACATTCAGACCAACGGCGCCATTCAAGAAGAATGCGATCAGGGGGTTGAGAAAGCTGATAATGTCGTTTATTTGGTTTCCGCCCAAGCGTTGCAATCCCGCGATTGCCAGCAAGACATTGACTACGCCCTCAGCCTCAACAAGCGGATCATACCCTTGCTGCTGGAAGCTAACGCCATAGAAACCATTCCGGCCAAATTACAGGCTTTGCAGTTTATTGATTTCAGCCGCCAGGACATTGCCAGCTATCGCCGCGCCGCCGCCAAACTGCTCTATGTCTTAAGGGAAGACGCTGCATACTACAAAGAGCACAAAAAACTGCTGGCCAAGGCGTTGAAATGGGCGCAGCAAAATCGCAATCCTAGCATTTTGCTCCGGGGCTATACGCTAAGCCATGCCGAAACCTGGCTGATGTTGGCGCAAAGGCGATCGCAGCATCCCCCCACCGCTCTGCAGGAAGACTTCATTGCCGAAAGTCTGCGCCAACCACCCGCAACCTCACTGGATGTCTTTATCTCTTACTCGCACACAGACGCCGACTTTGCCCGCAAGCTCAACGACGCCCTACAGCTCCAAGGCAAGACAACCTGGTTTGATCAAGAAAGCATTGGGGCGGGCGCCGACTTTCAGCAAGCTATCCATCAAGGCATTGAAACCGCCGATAATTTCCTATTTGTGCTTTCCCCAGATTCAATCAACTCCCCCTCTTCCTTGGATGAAGCGGATTATGCGGCTAAGTTGAACAAACGCGTGATTGCAGTGTTGCATCACCCGGTGAATCCGGCTGATTTGCCTTCCGAGTTAACCCAGATTCAATGGATTGACTTCAGTCGACAGGGCGGTGATTTTTATAGCAATTTCTGTGAATTAATCCGCACTCTGGATCTGGATCGAGCGCATGTGAAAAGCCATACTAAGTGGACCCAACGGGCGATCGAATGGACCCAGCGCGATCGCAATGAAGACCTGCTTTTGCGGGGAAGCGAATTGGTCATCGCTCAAAACTGGCTGGCGAACGCCGAACAACAGGCCAAACGCCCAACTCCGACCTCATTACAGCAAACCTTTATCCAAGCCAGTATAGACCTCCAAACCCGTCTGCAGCAACAGGAAGAAGCTCAGCATCAGCGCCAGTTAGCCCAGGAGCGCCGAGCCCGTAAAATGGCTCAGCGGACCACCCGCCGCGTGATCATTGGCGGCTTGTTGATGGCGGGGCTCTCTCTCTTTGCAGGCGTACAGTTGAGAGAATCAGAAATCAACGAAGTCCGGGCCCTAGTCGCCTCCGCCAAAGTGGACTTAACCCGGAATAGAGATTTCGATGCGGTGCTCCACAGTTTGCATGCGTTCCATGAAATAGTTTGGTTGCGCTGGCTTCTGGCCCCCACCGCACACCTTCAGAATGATGTAATTGATGTTCTGCGACAAGCCGTCAATGTGAAGGAACGTAATCGGATTGAGGTGGATTCGGTTTGGCGGGTGCGTTTTAGTCCAGATGGTCAGATACTGGCCACAGCCTCCTACGACGGGACTATGCAGTTATGGACAGTCCAGGGAAGCGAACTTCGTCTACTGACGGAAATGATCCATGAAGAAGCGCTGAGTGAGATCCAATTCAGTCCCGATGGACAGAGGATCGCCGCCGCGTTGCAAAATGGCGACGTGCAGATCTGGACAACTGCTGGACAAGTCCTGACAACCCTCGGCGGAAATGACGGCGCTATCACCAGTCTTAGCTTTAGCCCCGATGGCCAAACCCTAGCGACCGCCGCCGTAAACAATACGGTCCGGCTATGGAATTTACAAACCAACGAACCGCTTCAGTCCAGCCCCAATGAATATTTGGGGGGCCGGGTTAGCTTCAGTCCCAATGGTCAGCGGTTGGCCACGATTCACTATGATGGAACGCTTTATTTATGGGATTTAGACGGCGACCAACCCGCCCAACGGATTGAGCATGAGACTGATATTGGGTGGGTTAGTTTTAGTCCCCTTAACCCATCGTCGCCTGACGACGACAGCGGTCAGATTCTAGCCACCGCCTCAAATGATGGGTCAGTTTACCTGTGGGATTTGCAAGGAAACCCACTGACGAAATTCCAAGCCCATAATGCGACGATTTGGGAAATCAGCTTTAGTCCCAATGGCGATGTTTTGGCGACTGCTTCAGCCGATGGAACCGTCCGCTTTTGGGATTTACAGGGGCGCGAATTATCTCAACTGAGTGGATACGATTATGAAGTCTGGAGTTTTAGTTTTAGTCCGAATGGCGAAACTCTGGCCACCGCGTCTGGAGACGGCATGGTTCGCTTATGGGATACGACCCAAACTGAAAACCCCATTCTGAGGGGACACCGAGATGCGGTTTGGAAAGCGAGTTTCAGTCCAGATGGTCAGTTTCTGGCGACCGCTTCGGCAGACGGAACAATTCGTTTGTGGGATCTGCAGGGCTCTGAATTAGGGCAATTGAATGGTCATACCGCCGCCGTCTGGGATATCAGCTTTAGTCCCAACGGCGTTCACCTCCCCTCAGGCGAGAATACTCCATTTTTGGTCACGGCGTCAGAGGATGGCGCCGCCCGCCTATGGGATTTACAGGGCAATGAGCTGACTCAATTGAGCGGCCATACAGAGGGAGTTTGGGGGGTTCACATCAGTCCCAATGGAGAATTGATCGCCACAGCTTCAGCTGATGGAACCGCCCGCCTGTGGGATTTACAGGGACGTGAACAGGCTCACTTGATTGGCCATCAGAAGGAAATTTGGGGCGTTCGGTTTAGCCCCGACGGACAACATATCGCCACGGCTTCCTATGACGGTACGGCTCGCTTATGGGATTTACAGGGCAATGAGCTGACTCAATTCATGGGCCATGAAGCGGAGGTTGGTATTGTCAACTTTAGCCCAGACGGTCAACATTTAGCGACGGCCTCCTATGACAAGACGGTCCGTCTATGGGACCTGCAGGGGAATGAGCTGGCCCAATTCATCGGCCATCGGGAGAAAGTTTGGGGGGTCAGCTTTAGTCCGGATGGTCAGTTTCTGGCGACCGCTTCCGATGACAAAACAGTTCGCCTATGGGATTTGCAAGGGAAAGAACTGACCCAGTTTACCGGACATAAGCGCGGCGTTTTAAGTGTGGAATTTAGCCCGGATGGCCAATTACTAGCCACGGCTTCCGCCGATCGCACCGTTCGCCTGTGGCCGGTGGAAACCACTGATCAATTATTGGCGCGGGCTTGCAATCGGGTGCGGACGTATCTGGAAACCAGTCCTGAGGTGAGGGAACGCAACATTTGTGATGGAATTGGCGTAGAGCAGTAGGAGATTGGCGTCAAAATGAAAGACCCCGGAAGAGATAGTGGATGGGTGGATGGGTGGATGGGTGGATGGGTAAGTGGTGTAAACCGTAGATTCATCAGCGGGTATTTTTTATTGCAGGAAATCAGCTGGCAATTGGAACCGTGAAGTAGAAGGCGCTCCCTTTGCCAAAGTCGCTCTCCGCCCAAATTACACCACCATGCTGCTCAATAATCTTGCGACAGATCGCCAGTCCTAACCCCGTTCCTCCCCGCTTGCGGGAGTCAGAGGCGTCCACCTGATGAAAGCGCTCAAAAACCCGTTCGAGCTTGTCAGCCGGGATGCCTTCTCCTTGGTCGCGAACACTGAACAGAGCATAGGGGGGCTGGATTTTGGATTTTAGATTTTGGATTTTAGAATTTTCTCTTCGTTCTTCGTTCTTCATTCTTCGGCCACCTTTCCTCCCCATCTTCCCCATCTCCCAAGACGCAACATGTTGCGTCTCTACATCTGCCTCCCCTGCTCCCTCTGCTCCTCTACCTATCTCCTCCCTCACAACTTCCACCGTCAACCAAACCGTCCCCCCAGAGGAGGAAAACTTGATCGCATTACTGAGCAGATTGGCTAAGGTTTGCACAATGTAGTCAGGATCGGCCTGAATAAGAATGGAAATAGGGCTGGTCGAAAGAGCCACTCCATGCTGTTGAGCCATCCCTTGCATGGCTTCTGTTGCTCGTCTCATCAAGTCAGCGGCATCGCAGACTTGGAAGTCTAGCTGAACGCGGCCTGACTCGATGCGCTGCAGATCGAGCACATCATTGACTAAGCGCACCAGCCGATCGGTGCTTTCATCGGCAATTTTAAGCATTTGCCGCCCCTCTTCCGAACGGCTGTCCAATTGCCCGGCGGCAAGGAGCTTCAGGGAGCCATGAAGTGACGTTAGCGGAGTGCGCAGTTCATGACTAACGACGGAGATAAACTCGTCTTTCATCCGTTCGATGGCTTTGCGTTCACTGATATCGCTCATCAAGGCGAAAAACCCCTTCACCTCTCCCTGTTCTCCAAGATGGGGAATATAGTCAGCATCAACCCAACGAGAGTCGCTGGTTTCGTTAGTTATCTCGATCTCAAAGCTAACAGGCTCACCGGATAATACCGCTTCAACGTAGGGTTGAATGCGCTGATAAAGCGCTTCTCCTATCACTGCCTGAATAGAACAGCCATAGATATCTGAAACGGATTTGCCATACCAGTCTTCGTAGGCTCGATTGTTGAAGCGATAGTGTTGTTGAGCATCCACATAGGCAATGAGGACGGGAAGCGCATCGGTGGTCAGGCGCAGTTGTTCCTCACTATGTCGCAGGGCGGCTTCAACTTGCTTGCGCTCATTGATCTCCTGCTGCAACTGTTGGTTGGCGGCAGTGAGTTCAGCCGTTCGCGATTCGACCATATGCGCCAGGTGATCACGATACTGGCTCAATTGCGCTTCGGTGAGCAACTGCTTTTCACGCTCGATGCCGATGATCAGCGCTGGCAGGATCACAATGCCTAGAAAAAGCTGCAGTTCTTGTATGGCGCCTAAGGAAGCGTCCCACCCCAAGGGGTGGTTCAACGGTCCAGAGCCTTGAAGGGTTAGCGTCACGGCGATCGCGGTGATGATCACGCCCAGCAACGCGCATCCGAACACGCCGAGCCGATAACCGCACCAGAGTAACAGCGGTCCAATTGAATACAGTAAGGTCGTATATGACGACTGGGTGAATACCTGCGACGTCATCGCAATAATGAGCAACCCATACATCATGCTTTCGAGACGCTGTTTGCCGTAAATTCGTCTCACCTCCGACCAGGAAGCGCTGAGAACCACAGGCGTAATGATGGCGAAGCCCATGACATCTGCGATCCACCACGTCGGCCACACGACCCCGTAAGGCGTGCCGTAAGTTAAATGAATTAGAGTGGCCCCGGCCGTTGCGCCTGCCGCTGCGCTCAGCAATCCCGCGCCAACTATCTTCAAGGGTTGGGCAACGGTTTTTAGCACGACAGGCAGCGGCATTAACCGCCAGACGATAGCAACAAAGGTGACGATCTCCAAGGCGTTGCCCAGAACAAATCCCAGGGCGATGGCGACTGTATCGCCCATCAGCCAGTTCGCTAAGCCATTAGCGACCAGACAGGTCCCCAGATAACCGGGCCAGTCTTTCATGGCTGCCCGCAGCAATACACCGACCAAGATCGCATTTGGCGGCCACAACGCAGCGACATTCCCCCCTTCACGGGTTAGGGCGATACCGATC
>JAAUYH010072031.1_pt1 | contig 16648 bp, 18 predicted proteins | sample 7278061 | NCBI WGS metagenome assembly JAAUYH01 (sample SAMN14350203, study PRJNA611818) | marine sediment metagenome | isolation source: surface marine sediment (0.6m) | place: French Polynesia: Moorea | collected 2018-08 | reverse complement strand
TCCCCATTCGAGGATAAATAAAACGACGGGGCTTCCTCTGACTTCGTGAAGGGAAAATTTTGTTAGAGGGCATTCATACAATAACATGGGCAAAACCAATTAAACTAAGGTGGAAACTATTTGATATTGGCGATCACATTAAACTAAAAATATCACTGCGCTGCCAAAGGCACTGCGAAGGAGACCACTTCAAAACACTCTTCAAATAAATTCAAAAAAATATTTAAAAAGTTAAAACAACCAAGTATGTAAAAAAATGTAACGATTAAGCAAAGTTTGGCATAAAAATCAAACTTTAGAAACAAGTAATGGTTAGACACCAAAGAGACCAAATTTTATGGATCAAGAAAATTTTGCTCAAGACCTTGAGGCAATGGTAAAGCAAATTGAAAATTCAGATATAGAGAAGCTATCGGAGCTAGCAAAGATTACTGGTTTGGATTCGGCTAAAGAGTTTGTAAGTGTAGATTTTAATGGTGAAAACCTAAGAAGTCCCAACCTCACTGATGCCAACCTCACTGGTGCCGACCTCACTGGTGCTGACCTCCAAAAAGCCAACCTCATGGGTGCCGACCTCCATCTTGCCGATCTCACTGGTGCTGACCTCCAAAAAGCCAACCTTACTGGTGCCAAGCTCACTGGTGCCGACCTTACTGATGCCAAACTCCAAAAAGCCAACCTCACTGGTGCCAACCTCATGGGTGCCGACCTCACTGGTACTATCCTTAATGGTGTCAAGGTTGAAAATACTGAATTTGGCTATAATCCAGGAATAAATAAAGAATTACGACGTGAATTTGAAGCAAGGGGTGCAATATTTGTCGATTCTCCTGAAGATTTATAGTCATTCCAAATAAACAATTATTTCTAATCAACTAGCTATTCTAGCCTTAAATTTTTCAGTTATCAGTTATCCTGACTCCTTTTTTTCCTCGCCATCATCCAAAATTGTCAAGCCGTGAAAAATTCTCTAGTAATAATTCTTTTCAAATCTATCCCTGTTCTGTTCAGGAAATTGGTAAAAGAGTTGACTATTTAGTAAAATTTTTGAGACGGAATGTGTTCATTTTTTTATTAAGAAGAAAAATCAATTAAATTTAAGTTTTTAAGTTTTATGATGCAAGCAATTTGGAATGGTGCAGTTTTGGCAGAAAGTGATCAAACTATTGTAGTAGAAGGCAATCATTACTTTCCTCCAGAATCAATTAAGCAAGAATATTTTAGCCAAAGTGATACCCACAGCAATTGTCCTTGGAAAGGTCAAGCTAGTTACTATACGATATCAGTGGCGGGACAGGAAAATAAAGACGCAGCTTGGTATTATCCCGATGCTAAAGAAAAAGCTAAAAATATTGAAGGTTATATTGCTTTTTGGCGGGGAGTTAAAATCAGTGATCGCTGAGCAATTAATAATGGTCTTTAACTAAATGCTAAAAGATAAGTTATCTATCTTGGTGAGCGCAATCTTGTTAGGTTGTAGCTCTACCTCACGAATTAGTACAGAAAAACTGACTATTGGGGTAGTTGGTTATGGGAATGAAGTCAGATCTGTAGACAAATATGAACCTCTGCAAAGATATTTGGCAACACAAACAAATTCTATTGTTGAGTTGGAGCCAGCCTACAATGAACTCCAAGCTTTAGAGCAAATTCAGCGTCAAAGATGGTCTTTGGTTTTTGCGCCTCCTGGCATAGCAGCGATCGCAATTAATGAAGAACAGTATATTCCTCTCTTTCCCTTAGAAAGAGTTGGTACTCGCGAAAGATCTTTGTTAGTCGTCAAAAAAGATAGCCAGATCAAAAATTTAGTCGATTTATCGAATAAAAAAGTAGCATTAGGACAACCAGGTTCGGCTACTGGTTATTACTTACCGCTATACGATCTCTATGGTTTAACCTTAGCTCAGGTTATTTTTGCTCCAACTCCCAGACAAGTATTACGATTGCTTCAAAATGGAACAGTAGATGCGGGCGCACTATCCGAAGCCGAATTTCAAACTTATCGCTCCCAATTCCAGACGGAGTTTGGGATCTTACAAAAGAGTCGTTTGATACCTTCTGGATTGGTGATTTTGAGTCCGACCATAGAACGAAATCAACAAGAAAGTATTAGTAATTCCATGAGAAATGCTCCCGCTAGTATAATTAGCGATTCAGATTATGTGGTTGATGCTCAAATACCAGAATATGAAGAATTTATCAAATTAGTAGAAAAAGTTAAACCTCTAGAAAAGCGAGTCCGCCAAACTCCTGCCGTTTTAACAATTAAAAATTGACGAGCGACCCTGCGGTGCGACTCTGCGGCATCTTAGCTCGCGGAACGCGACCTTTGGCGACCCGCAAAAGAACGCCCTAAAGGATATGCGGAGCGGTATGCTTTAGCGCTAGCTTCGCGTCGCGCACCGAGAGGTTTTTCCCATTCGAGATCAAGCGCACGAGTTGGAAAGTTAGAGATTGGAAAATTAGAGATTGGAAAATTAGAGAAAAGAGGAACTTTTAAAGAAGAAAAAATCTCCCCTTTCTTGGTTCCTTAATCCTTCTGCTGATTACTGTCCACTGATAGCTGTCTTTTCTAATCCCAGAGCAGTTGTTAGACGCTCGAAATCAAAATATTGTTTCATTAAACTGCGAACTCGCTGGACTTTAATAGGCTCACGAATTGGTACTTTACCAAAAGCACCATCAACAATTTCTACCGTAGTTAAAGTATCAGAATCGACCGCAAGAATGGGTATTTCTAAATCTTCAGCACGACTCAGAATAAAAGGCTTAGGAGTCGCGTGACCAGTTAGAATAAGACAATTAGTCGATGTTTCGAGAGCCGCCATCTGGAGTTCAGTGCGATCTCCGCCTGTAACCACTGCCATATTTTCTCTTTGCCGAAAATACTCTAAAGCAGAATTAACATTCATTGCCCCAATACTGAGACTTTCTACCATCAAATCCAAACGATCTGAGCGACAGAGAATTTTGGCATCTAATCTTCTTGCCAGTTCGCGGACACTTACGCTATTGAGTAATTGATCTTTAGGCAGTACTCCCAAAACAGGAATATTTTGTTGTTCTAAGTAAGGAACAATTAAATTTTGGACATCTTCTAAATCTGCGGTCGGAACATCATTAATCGTAATCCCTAATAAGCGCTCTCCAAGAAACTGTTGTGCGGTTAATAAACTAGCAACTAAAGATAAAGAACTATAACGAGTTACCAATAAAATTGATCCATCTACTGCTTTCGCAATTTCTGAGATAGATAAATTAAATAAACTGCCTTCCCAAAGATTACTGGCTCCTTCAAGTAAAATCAATTCCCCTTCGATAGATTGGACATAGTCCTGTAAGGCTTGAGCATAATTTTGAGTATCTTTACCTAATAACCTACGAGTAATCGTATCGCGATCAAGATTTAAAAGAGTTGGATGTATTTGCTCGGGAGACAAACCCAAAATGTCTGCCACAAAGCTAATATCCTTTTCTACAATCTCTGTAGGGGTGGAACTCAAACAAGTTCCCAAAGGTTTTCCATAAGCAACTTGAATTCCTTGTTCGTTCAACTGATTGGTAATACTTAAGATAGTTGCTGATTTTCCGCTATAAGCCTCAATAGATCCAATCAGCAGATATTTGGCATGTTTCGCCACTTCCCCACTCCTTAAATTTGATTATTCAGTATGGTTTGACCCTCTCTCTATTCAAATCGCAGTAGTTTCCGATAGAAGCCACGGGGAAAATCTGTCAAGTGAGAGCGTTTAAATTTCATAATGACATCAATTAGGTAATCAATAAACTCAGAGTTAGATAAAGTTACCTCGTAACTTAACTCTGCTTGCCCGTCAAATTGTAAACGACAACGAGTTAAATCTGATGGCAACTTGGATACATACCAACTAGCCACAAAAGGAATCGCATCTGCTCCTTGGATTTCTCGGTTTCCTTCGAGAGCACCTTGACGATAAAGGGAAATGGCATAAGGCAACCAGCTATGCTTATTTTTGGCATAGTAAGGCATATAGATTACTACGTCTGCTCTCCCTGCTGGCTTTAAGGCTTCAATAGTTGACATAAAAAGAAAATCTCTGTGGACCAGTAAACTATTAGGTTGGTAGCGGTAACAAAAATTGAAAATAGATTTTTTATTCTCTACGGTTATAACACCTGTTTCTGAGAATTTACTACTCTTTTTGAGGACTTAATTAATTTAATTATCTTTGGGAATGAAACAAAAATCTGTGGCATGAGTCTAAAGAAGCTAGTAATAAATTGTAGAAATCTCGATGAAATATCTTCTTTGCGGTCATGAGAAAGATCACAAACACGGAAAAACAGTTAAAGGAGTCCAAAGATATCAATGCCTGAACTGGGGCAAAATCTTTGATTCATAGAAAATTATAACTGCTTAATTTTATCAAATCTAATGACTATAATTAACCAAAATTAACCAAAAGAGATAGTGAAATCTCCGTTAGCGTATCTGATTTTTACGAAACGCATCAGTAAATAGAGGGTGATCTCTTGATTTTTTGATGGTTTTGTAGTTAGTCTGTGGTAAGAAAATAGTAATATATACTTAGACATAAATGCTAAGATAAGCTAAGATCATGATTTTTGGTCAAACTTCATGCAAAAATAAGTTCTATAACTAATTTCAATTATGCAACAACAATAACTTAATAAATACTTTTATAAGTCTAACAAGAAGCTGCATTTTTTTAATTTATCGTACCTAAATAGCCAACTATAAATCTCAGTCAAGGTAACTCCTATGCTATCAGCAGAACAATCAGCCAACTATAATATGAGCCGCCCGCGAGGTGAATCAGTCAAGTCAGTAAATATTTTAAATGTCTCTATTGACAATCTAAGTCTGTTAGAACTACTAAAAAAACTTAAAGTTGGTGGGGTAGTATTTACTCCTAATATCGATCACATTATGAAACTGCAAAAAGATCGCAGCTTTTATCATGTGTATCATCAAGCAGATTATCGTGTTTGTGATAGCCAATTACTAATGATGGCTGCACGCTTTCTTGAGCAACCTCTAAAAGAAAAGATCTCAGGATCTGATTTATTCCCGGCTTTCTATAAGCATTATCAGCATGATGAAGATATCAAGATTTTCTTGCTTGGTGGTGTTGAAGGTGCAGCAGAAATAGCTCGCCATAAAATTAATGCTAAAGTAGGGCGTGAAATAATTATCGACTCTTATTGTCCACCTTTTGGCTTTGAAAAAGATGAGGCAGAATGCGCAAAAATAATACAACTCATCAATAATTCTGGGGCGACGGTTCTAGCTGTTGGTGTTGGCGCACCTAAACAGGAAAAATGGATTAATATGTATAAGTCTCGTCTTCATAACATCAAAACTTTTTTTGCTATCGGAGCAACTATAGAATTTGAAGCTGATTATCGTGTTAGAGCCCCCAAATGGATGAGCCAAGCAGGTTTAGAATGGCTTTATAGACTAATGCAAGAACCAAAAAGATTATGGAAAAGGTATTTGTTAGAGGATCTTCCTTTTTTCTTTTTAATTCTCAAACAAAAGCTGAATTTACATTGATTAAATACCCAGACGCAAGGCAACAGGTTTTCAAATCTCCATCAACCTCAATAAGTTAATTAACTTAATTAAATATATAGCAGAAGGTGAAATTACTCAATTTAACCTTATTGTATAGCACTCCTAAATCATTTGTGAGAAAAACTTCAGTCTTGACTCCTCGGAAATTTTCATAACTCCAAGAAAATTGCCACAGGAATAATTCATCAGAAAATTTTCCTGAAATTATCCCTACAATACAATTAAATTACTAATTCATTACTAAAGGAAAAGCAGCTCTACCGAATCTGCGATGTAAAACTGATAGAAACTGATGCTGAAAAGCTTTGCATTGCAAAGCTTTTAATTTTCAATAGTTTAATTTTGTGTAGTTTTTGCTCAAGCTGTTTGCAGATAGCCATTATTATACCGAGATATTTACCATTGTAAGTTCGGTAGAGCCGGAAAAGCTTATTTCCAACCTGCTCGATCCATAATTTGTACTGCTTTAGCGTTATTAGCACCATAGGCAACTACGTTAGTGGTATCCTCCTTAAACTGACCGAAACTGGCTACTACAGGATCAATCGGGGTACCAGGAACTACAGGATATTCATTATTACCTTGAGCGAAGAAAGTTTGAGCTATAGGAGTAGTTAAAAACTCAACAAATTTAATCGCACCTTCTCTATTTGGTGCATATTTAGTAACACCCACACCACTAATATTTACATGAGTGCCACGATCCCCCTGATTCGGGAAAAACACCCCAATTTTATCGAAAATAGCTTTTTTAGCTGGATCTTCATCTTGGAGGTAGCGCGGTAAATAATAGGTATTGGCGATCGCGATATGTGCTAATCCTGATGCTGCGGCTTCTATTTGCGCCCGATCATTTCCTTGCGGTGGACGAGCAAAGTTCGCCACCAAACCTTTACACCAGCTTTCTGTAGCTTGTTCTCCTAAGACTTCGATCAGACTCGCAACTAAAGACTGATTATAGATATTGCCTGAAGAACGAATCGCAATTTTTCCTCGCCACTTAGGATTAGTTAAATCTTCATAGGTAGATAATTGGGAAGGATCGACTTGATCTTTGTTATACATAATTACCCGCGCCCGTTTGGTAAAGCCAAACCAGAGGTTTCCTGGGTGGCGTAAGTTCGCTGGAATCTTGTCTGTTAAAATCTGCGAATCTACAGGAGTAAAGATTCCAGCTTGTTCTGCACGCCATAAACGACCAGCATCAACAGTAATTAGAATGTCTGCGGGGCTATTAGCTCCTTCACTTTTAATACGTTCAATAAGTTCGTCGCTTTTACCTTCTATAAGATTAATTTTAATTCCTGTCTGGTTAGTAAAGTTACTATATAGCTCGTCATCAGTGTTGTAGTGACGAGAAGAATAAATATTAATTTGTTGATTTTGACCGAGGGCTTTTTTGGCTGTGCCTAACTGGCTTAAACCAACTACCGCCGTAGCTGTACCAGTACCCAGAATAAATCTTCGAGAAAATTTTTTCATTATAATTAGTTGTTTCTTGCTTACTTGTAATTTGGTTGCAAGTGATCATCTTACTATTTATGCTAATTTTTCTCAATAACTTTCATAGAAAATATATGATAATTCATCTGACCACTAACTTAAGATAGGTCATTGAGCTGTGAGAAGGTTTTAGCCATTAGAGATTGTCTTGAATGTCAAGTGCTTTTCTGGCACTAGTCTCGCCAAGCGAGGCGCTGCGGGAACACGAATAAGAAAAATTCTCAGTTGTTAACGCGATCACTGGTAGTCTTTACAAAAATCGTGGAGGTCCGGCAAACAGGAACGTGCATCAACTAATTAATTAGCTACTAATTTAAAAATTAATTATTTCAAATAATCTGCATTTATCATCTTGTCCTATTCTCAATACAGCTATAGAAAGTGATGATACTCATCCTAAATTACGCGATCGCGCTAGAAAAGCAATGGACTCTTGGCGCAATATGATTATCAAAATTGTCGAAAAAGGAATCCAAAAAGGAGAAATGCGATCAAATATTAAACCTGATTTAATAGCAACTATCATAATTTCTACTATTGAAGGAGCAATTATGATGAGTAAACTTTATCAAGATTCTTGTTATCTGCAAAAAGCCATTGATTATTTACATAATTATCTTGATGATTGTGTGTAATTAAGTAGACTCAATTTTTTTTATTTATTTAAAGACCGATCGGTTTCTAAAATTATAACAAGAAGAATAATAAGCTACTGATACTTATCAATTATTAACGTCAACCATCCAAAATTAACGATGAAACTTATCACCATTAATATTAGTCACTACTGTGAAAAAGTACGCTGGGCATTAGATTATCTGAATCTTGAATATATTGAAGAACATCATGCACCACCCTTTCATCGTGTTCATACCCAAAAATATGGAGGAATGACTGTACCAGTTTTAGTAACTGAGCAGCAAAATTTTTGTGATTCGACAGACATTTTGCGGTACTTAAGTAGTATTGCGCCAGAAGATAAAAAACTCTATCCCAATGATATAAAATCACAGAACGAAGTAGAAAGATTAGAGGAATTATTTGATAGTCAACTAGGAGTTGCGACTAGATGTGTCGGTTATTATTTTGCTTTACAAAATTCCTGGAAAGTACCTTTTGTCTGGACAAAAGGAGCTTCTTGGCATGAAAAAATAGGATGCATACTCTCGTTTCCCATGATAGTAAAAATGGTTAAAGATTCATATCAAGTTAATGAGACTCAAAAAAATATTGCTTTACAAAATATCAAGAAAATTTTTAATATAGTTGATAAAAAATTGACATCAGATAAGAAATATCTAGTAGGAGACAAAATATCGGCAGCAGACATTAGTTTTGCTGCTTTGGCTGCACCTCTATTGCGACCTAGAAATCATCCTATTTATTCATCGAAAACTGATAATATTTCGCAAGAAATGGTCAATATAGTTAACGACTTACGAAAAACTCGCCCCGGGAAATTTGCCTTACGTCTATATTCAAAATCGAGAAGATATTGACTTAACAATTATCAATTATTCTTTGCTTTCTGATTCTTTTTCTGTATCGATTTCGGGAATAAAATCAGGACGTTTTGAATTTTCCCATCCAGCGGGACGTTTTGAATTGTACCAAGCAAATGAACCAATAACCACAGCAGCAATAAAGCCAACCACATATACTGCGACAAAATAGACGGGGAATTGATTCCCTGTTGCTGCAACTTCCATGAGTAAAGACATGGGATAAATGCTCCTTAACTTAACTTAATATTAAGCATCTTAGCAAAAATTTACACTCGAAAAATATTAATTTTTATCAAATTAGGTTTGTATTTTCAGTATTTTACAATCTAAAATTTTCCACAGACCAGCGAGTTAAACTACTACAAACAAAAGGAATGGCTATTCCAACTATTTTGAGTAGCCAAGGCGCACATATTAAGTTAAGTAGCAGAAAAGCCATCGCAGTAAAAGCCATCGCTGCCTTAAAGACATCATCTTCTATTTTGCTACTAACATAAAATGCAGTGATTGCAACACTTAAGCTGCTTAAAGAAAGCGCTAGCATCAACTATTCCTCTTTATATTTGGTATTGATAAGCTGACCAAGATCGATTTTTTCAGAACGGTTATAAGATATATCTAGGGATTGAGTGTCAGAATCATGCAAGTTAAATCTGGATCAGCTCAGTATACGGCACATTCTTTCGGTTTGTTTAAAACCAACTTCTATCTCACCATGAAGAATCTCTCATGGTCGTGGCTAGATGAACACTCTTCAATTTTCATATTCAATTATTTTATACCTAATCACACTTAAAGGAAAATGAGAAGTTATGATCTCAGCAATTCCAAATTCAAAAATTTCAGGGGCTGAAATCCTTATACCAAGACGATTTTACAATTATTGACAAACTGGCAGATCGCTGAAATGGCGCAAAACTGTTCTGAATTTATTTTTGCTGTTATGATCTGCTATGGCAATCCTAAACCATTCATGAAAACAATCTATTCGTCAGCGGTACTCTGCCGTCCCCATTCGAGGATAAATAAAACGACGGAGCCTGCGCTGACCGCATTCCGCTGTAAAAACTCCCGACTCCCTTTTCTCCATTACTATTTTTACAACTCAGAAAGGATTGCTAGATGCTATAGATTCAAATGCCGTACCTTGATCGATAAATATTGATGAAAGATTAGGATTTCCATTAATTGCAATAGATTCTGAGGATCCAGCATAGAGAAAAGTGCCATTTTGCGAGTTTTGGAAACGATTAAATTCTATGCCTTGACCCGCACCGGCTCCAAAGAGATAAAATTCGGGAATATCGATTCCTTCAGTGTCAAAACCTTCTGGTAGCCATTTATTTCTTTGAGCGGAATTTTCAGCGAAGATAGCATTATATTCTCCTGTACTAACAAATAAGTAAGTACCAGGTATATCGAGACTTCTTAAACGGAAAAAAGGGACCAGATCATCTCCTGGTTCTGTACTAGCGGTAAAAGCAGGTCTTCCATTACCTTCTAATTCAAAAGTTTGATTAAAATCGGGATTGGCTAAAATGGCATCTTTTTCAGCTTCACCGACAAATAGATAAGTTCCTGTAGTAAAAGTTGTATTTCTAAAACGGTATAATTGAATAGTATTGGGAGTGGGTAATCCATCATCGAGAACTGTTACGCTACCATCATCAAAATTACTCTCTCCAAATATAAGTTCTTCATCGTTAACACTAATGCCTGCTGTTTGCAGATCGATACTCGCAACGGAATTCAAACTAGCTGTGGAGCTTATTTGGAAATCAATTTCGAGGATACTTCCAGAACTTCCTGCGGCGGGGGGATCTCCTGGATTAGTCAAAACAATTACAACCTCTCCTGTATCTTCGTTAACACTAGCTACTGGGTTGACAGTTGCTTGATTGTCTTCACTATTATTCAAGATCCAATCATTACTAATGCCAGCTCTTCTGATGCCTTCATTAAAAATGGTAGTAGGCTCAGGGTCTGGAATATCAAGAATTGTCGTGTCATATACTAGAGAAATTTGTACAGAACCTACTGCTTCGGCATCACTAATAGAAATGGGTACTGTTACGATATTTCCTGGTAAGTCAGTAAAATTATCAATAGCTAAGACAATTTCACCAAAACTAGCATTGGTTAGACTCATTGGTTAGAATTTCTCGTGAATTAAAATCTATTGGACTTAAAACTGCTTTTGCTACATCATATGCAGTAGAAATTAATTTGTCAGCTATAGATTGATCTAACGAGTGGCAAATTTTCTGATCAATAAAAAACACATTAAGTGATTGCTCTAAAAAAAAATTATTAATTATCAATTGCCTTGATTACTACTTCAATAGCTTTTGATACTGCCAAATCTTTATCAGCTAAAACAATATTTTCTTGGTCATTTCTTTGTGCAACTACAGCACAGATACAAGCAGCCTTAAAACCATAAACTCCACTCATTTTTAATAAAGTACCAGCTTCCATTTCATAATTAAGAATATTTAAATTACGATATTGCTCAGTAATTCCTAGAAGATGAGATTGTAAATTGGGATTAGCTGAAGATTCAATTCTTTCTTGTCCTTCATAAAAAGTATCAACAGAAGCGGTAATTCCTAGATGATAATCAATGCCTAACTTCTGAGCAGTTTGTACCAAAGCTACAGTGAGAAAAGGATCGGCAACAGCAGGATATTCGAGTGGTGCGATATCATTAGCTGCACCTTGACGACATAAAGCAGCTTGAGATATAACGATATCCCCTACTTTGACATGAGATTGAATTGAACCACAGGTTCCAATCCGAATAATTTTATTGATGCCAATTTGTATCAATTCATTAACAATAATGCTAGTAGAAGGCGCACCCATACCACTAGTCGCTACAAGAATTGATTGATTAGGGGCTAGATCACCGAGATAACTATGAAGTCCACGATATTTAGAAAGTAATTTGACGTTTTGTAAATAAGTGTGAGCAATTTTCCCAGTTCGCTCTGGTTCTCCCGATAATAATGCTATCTCGGGCTTATTATCTCCTAAATCTGCTATCTCAAAACTGATGTGATAAGGCATTTAAATAATAAATAATAAATAATCAATTATGAAAGTAATAACGAATAAGCTTACTGCGATCGCGGATAGTTGTCAAAAAAGCAAAGTAGGTAAATTGTTGCCTAATGCGCTTTATGTTCATAAGAATGCTTTAAAATTCCTCGACCCAGTATTACAAAAATATGAAAAAGAAGCTAGCAAATTAGCGGAAATTGTCGAAAATGCAACTATAGTAAAATTTGCGACAGATAAACCTAAAATATCCTACTTATATTATCCCGATTTCGATTGCGACCCCCATCCCAAATTACAAAAAAGTATTATCGTCGATTTGAAGAACAAACAAGTTTTTCAGCGTCAATATCAAAATTCGGAAAACCCGCCAATTCTGCATCGTAAAGAAACTTTTGTGACTCAAGATTATCCTTTATATCAAGAATTTGTGCAACTTACCGCCGAAGAAATTGCTTTAGGACTATTGGATAATACTCGTGTTATTGGGACATTGCAACAATGGCAACGACTATTATTTGATCATGGATTAGATTTTGCGGGACATCATGTGGTTTGTCCTCTCAATAATAGTTATTCTGTTAAAAAAGATCTCAATGTTGATCGACATCGAGCAGCATTACATCGTACTGAATTATCTCGTCCTGTAAGAATTGCTTTAGAAGCAGAATTATTTACCCCAGATACTAGTTTTTTTGATTACGGTTGTGGTCATGGAGGAGATGTTACCAAAATTCGCGATCGCGGTTATACTAGTTCCGGTTGGGATCCCTACTATTATCCAGATAACCCCATATATGCTGCTGATATTGTTAATCTTGGTTACATAATTAATGTGATCGAAGATGTCAAAGAAAGACGAGAAGCTTTAGTCAAAGCTTGGTCATTAACCAAGAGTATTTTAATTGTCTCGGCACAGATATTAGTAGATAATCGTCAAAAAGGTTTACTAGCTTACGGAGATGGCATTCTTACCAGTCAGAATACCTTTCAAAAATATTATGAACAAGGAGAATTAAAGACATATATTGATAGTGTTTTAGACGTTGATGCGATCGCTGTAGGCTTAGGAGTTTTTCTGGTTTTTCGTGATAGCAAACAAGCAGAAATTTTCCGAGCTTCTCGTTTTGTTTCGCGCCTCACAACTCCGAGAGTTTATCGAGAATTAAGAAACTTTGAAGATTATCAAGAATTACTCACTCCTTTGATGAAGTTTTACACGAAAAGGGGTCGTCTTCCTGTAAAAGGAGAGTTAGCAGAAGAAGCAGCAATCAAAGAAGAATTTAAAACTTATCGTCGTGCTTTTAATTTGATTTTACAATCGACTGATAAAGCAGAATGGGATGCCATTAAAGAAAAACGTCGTCAAGATTTATTAGTTTATCTTGCTTTAGGTAATTTTCAAGGTCGTCCCACGATTCGCAAAATAGCATCAGAAATTAAAGAAGATGCCAAAGCTTTATTGATAAGTTATAAACAAGCTTGTCTACTAGCAGATATCCTATTATTAGGAGTTAGCAATCTCGAAAAAATTAGGGATCTTTGTCAAGAGAGTCCGATTGGTAAACAATTACAAAACGCGCTCGCAATTCACATTAGTGCTTTGGATAAACTACCTCCATTACTGAGGGTTTATGAAGGCTGCGTTAGTCGAGTTTATGGTCGTTTAGAAAACGCTAATATTGTTAAAATTTACTATAATCGACCCAAAATTAGTTATTTATGTTATCCCGATTTTGATACGCTTGCCCATCCAACTTTAAAAACAACAATGGAAGTAGACTTACAAACTTTAGCTGTTGTTTATAATGATCTTTCTGATAATCCTAATCCCCCGATTTTGCATCGTAAAGACGCTTTAGTCGCACCGGATTATCCCCATTATTCAAAATTTTCTCAACTAATTCGTCAGGAACAAGAATTGGGTTTACTAGCAGATTTTAATGCGATTCGTCGTCTTCAAGGATGGCAAAAATGTCTACAAAATAATAAGATTACGATCTCTGGTCATAAAATTTATTGAGTAAGTAGCTGTACTACAATAAATAATCATCGATAAAAACAACAATATCCTCAACCTTTAAACCAGGGTAATCGCAGCTAAATTAGCTTGACTTGAAAGGCAAAAGAGAGTATCACTCTGAGCCATATTTTTGAAATTGAGACACTCGAAAATCGATTCCAATTGCTTGATGAGACATGGAATCTCGACAAGCAAGATAGATGATAAGTAGTGGGAAGTTGGGCTGATATCTTAAAACCGCGCTAACCTAGGTTTCGAAGTTATGCACGAGCGTAACGCTCACAACTTCCCCTTAGATTTAGCTGCTGGTGAATCTGCTCCTGTTGCTTTAACTGCTCCTGCTATCAATGCTTAAGAGTTAGTTAGCTGAAAATAAAATTTTGTTATAAGCGTATCCTCATAAGGGAGCGCTTTTTGCTGTAACAATAGTAAATTTAGTCACCGTCATAATATGATTAGTATTATCGGAAACCTTGTCCATAAACTTATGTCGATAGACTTAATTAAGTCTAATTAATTAATGGTACTTTGACAAAAAACAACATGACCAAACATACACAAGCTCACCTAACTCGAACTCTTAAGGCAAAAGAGCCTAGTGCCGTTCTAGAGAAGACACAGAGTCAGATGGAGTATTATATGGGTGCTAAGCTGATAGAGATGGGAGTTGAACCCAAATCAGCTATTTATCGCTGGTCAGTCTCAAACCAGGACGATGAGAAGATCTGGACGCTCAGCGCTTACTGGGACAAGGATAAAGAAAAGCTGCTCTCTGGAGAAATGGCACTCACGGGTATTGATTTAATTGACTGTGCCAGAGCTAATGCTGCTTCGGGACCGGAAACTGCGGCTAAGCTCTGCGGTTATGGTGAAGATGTCAGCGCTTTTCAAGAAGCCTTACAGCAAGCTAGTTCTCAAATGGGACTTCACATTGAGTCCCTGAATGAATTAATAAGGGCGCAGAGGAACAAAGGCATTGATGTCGCTCCCGATAGCAACTCTTCTCTTTAAACGCTGGCACTTAAGGATAAGATTCTTCGGCTCACTAGCCAATAGCACATCTTTGAAGATCATTATTGAAAATCACTTGAATATTTTAAATTAAACGAGTGAATCCAGTACACCAGTAGGTAAAGCTGAGAAAACCTAAACAGGTACTGACAACAAGAACCAAAATTGATATCTCACTGCTTTTCATTATTGATTGTCTGCCTATTCTGAAGTCTTGGTTAGATAAGAACGCACTTAAATCCTCGTAAATCCTCGTGGTTTAAGTGCATTGCGTAATTTTTTATTTGTTATAAGTCAGCCAATTTATAAGTTAGGTGGCTGACGGGTTTTAAATATCTTAGGGGTAATTGTAAAGGATTGTGTATTTATGTAACAATATCTCAACAGTAATCTTAATGTTTTCTTTATATTTGCTCAATGCTTAATCTTTCTGGCTCTAATAGCTCAAAATGCTCTCATATAACCTCATCTGATAAACAAATAGTGAGCTCTTTGGGTTTGCACTGCTTGATTTCGACAGTAATTATCTGAGCCTGTTCTTGCCTCAAATCTTCCAGATAACCATCTTGTAAAGCTCTTGCTTCTACGTCAGTCTCAAAGGGTCCAAAGTAGTAAGTGCATTGAGGGTTCTTCGTCTGAATTTCTACCCACCAGTGTCGAGCTTGTGGGGAGACAGGTAAAGTGAAGTAAAAGGTACTGCCACCTTCTAAGCTACTCTCTGCCCAGAGCCGACCATTATGCAGTTGAATAATCTGATGACAAAGAGCTAAACCTAAACCCAAACCGTTGTAGGGGCGAGCATCTGAACGATCTACTTGATAAAAGCAGTCAAAAATCTTACCTAGTTGGTCGGGGTTCATGCCGATACCTCGATCTTTGATTTGAAAGAGGACGAGCTGACTTGCCCCCGACTCTTTTAGTGTGGCCTTCAGAGTAACTATTGAGTAAGTTGGCGAAAATTTAATGGCATTGCTGAGTAGATGAGATATCAGCAGAATAGTATAGTGAGGATCTGCCCAGACAGAGACGAATTCTGGCTTGACTGAGAAGCTGACTCCAACTTTCCTGCTGTTTAACTGTATAAATTCTGCTGCTTGCTGTACTAACTCAGCAGCACAGCAATACTGTGGAACGATTCTGAGTTGCTTTGACTTCATTTGCTGGTAGGCGAGAAGCTCTCTCACTATTCCTATCAGTTTATTTGTTTGCTTAAATGCCACATTTAGCAGAGACTTAACTTCTTCAGAAAAAGAATTAAATTTCCCAGTAGCCAAGAGTTGAAGTGATCCTTGGATTAGGGTTAGAGGCGTGAGAAATTCGTGATTAAGTACAGAACTCAAATCATCACTGGGTTGAGATAAAGTCTCCAAAACTTTCTGTAGCTCTGACTGAATGAGAAAGAGTTGCTTGATGGTTTCTGAAAATTTATCTGGTTGAACTGACAACTGACTAAGATTGTGTCGCAGGATTTGCAGACTATGCTCAGTTGATTTCAGACTCTGTGAAAGGGGGATCTCTGCCGAATTCATGGATTCTTTCAGCTCTCATAAGGAATCTTAATAAAGAGCTGCCTCAAAAAATTTAATTATCTGCATCAATGCGATAGAAGTATCCAATTTGTTATTTTTTGAGTTTAATCAAAGATTTTGAGTAACTTGTGAGGTTTAAAGGTGATTCATATCTCAAGAGATATTAAGCCAAAATTAAATATGTCAAGTTGTGTAACATTTCGTTACATTTTCTGGTAATATGATTAACATAACTTAATAAAATTCCAAGTCACTAAATAATATGACTAGTATCACTGACGAAAACGGCATCATCAACAACTTCGCTAGAGAGCCTAAAATGTACTATGCAGCAGCTCCCTCTTCTCAAGAACAACTTCGCTATGTACTTTGGAGCTTGCTTGCTTCGGTTGTAGTTGCCGGTTCAGTCTTAACTGCTGTTATCGTCAGCTAAATGATC
>JAAUYH010022407.1_pt1 | contig 16648 bp, 13 predicted proteins | sample 7278061 | NCBI WGS metagenome assembly JAAUYH01 (sample SAMN14350203, study PRJNA611818) | marine sediment metagenome | isolation source: surface marine sediment (0.6m) | place: French Polynesia: Moorea | collected 2018-08 | reverse complement strand
TCTAAGGCGTCAGAATCGCGTTCTAAGGTGTCGCGGAGCTTCAATATCAGCCTATTCGCTGGTCCGACCCCGGCGGCGCCAGCCGGAGTGGGCGAGGAGGGCTTCGCGGTACGGGGCGAGCGGCGCGGGGTCGTAGGCGCCGAGGTCGACGGGAATCGGGCGAAGGTAACGGTAGCCCTCGGGGGTGGGGTCCACCTGCACGGCGCGGAAGCGAACGCCGGCGGCGGCCGCCTCTCGGGCGGCGGTGGCGAAGTCCGGGTCGTGCAGGCGGCTGGGGCGAAGGGCTCGGCCGTCGGTTCGCTGCAGCACGAACAGCACCGTCGCCTTGCGGCCCGAATGTACCTCAGCGGCAAGTTCATGGAGGTGGCGGGTTGCTCGAGCACTGACCGAATCGGGGAAGTAGGCGCGGTCGTCCGGGTAGACGAGGTGGCAGTTCTTCACCTCGACCAGATGGTCTCGGACGCCGCCGCGTAGCAGCAAGTCGATACGCGACCTTTCGCCATACCGCACCTCTCGCTCGACGGCCGTCCAGCGCTTGAGCCCCGGCACCAGGCGCTGGCGAATGAGAACCTCGGCGATGCGGTTCGGCACCTGCGTGTTGGCGCCGACGTAACGGCCATCGAGTTCGAGCAGTTCCAGCGTCCACTTGAGCTTGCGCTTGCTGCCCTCCGGCGCCGGCGACACCCACGCCCGTGCGCCGGGGCGCACAAGGCCCTCCATCCGCCCGGGATTCACGCAATGAGACGACACCACGCTGCCGTCGGCAAACTCGACGTCTGCGATGAAGCGGTCGTAGCGCTCGATGAGGCGGCACTCGCGCAGCGGCCGAGGGTGAGGAACAGAAAGCATGGAGCGGCGATGATGCCTGCCACACCGGCGCGTGTGAAGGGCCTCGATGTGCGGTGTCTACATCCCCGGCCGAGATGCACTCCACGCTGCTCGCGATCGCGTGGACCGCGGCTCTCTTTCGCGCGCAGGATCACGAAAACCGCCTGATCAGACCGTGGTTTGGCTATTCTTGACTTATCGTTCCAAATTAGGCTAATCTCTACACCCATGGCAGGACGACCCCGACAATTCGATCGCGAGGAAACGCTGGACAAGGCCATGCACCTGTTCTGGGAGCAGGGGTACGAGGCCACCGGCATCGCGCAGCTCAGCGAGCATCTGGGCATCGGCCGCCAGAGCCTTTATTCCACCTTCGGCGACAAGCGGGCGCTGTTCGAGGAGGCGCTGGAGCGCTACCGCAACGAGCTGCTCGCGCAGATCGTCGCCACACTCGATGCGCCGGGATCCGGGCTGGCCAACGTGCACGCGGTACTCGATATGTGGGAGTCGCATGCCTGCGGTCGCAACTACATCGGATGTCTGCTGGCCAACAGCATGGCCGAGTTCGGCAATTCGGACCCGGACCTGGGCCGGCTGCTACGCGCCAGCCTGACCCGGTTGACCAAGGGCTTCGAGCGGGCGCTGACCCGCGCGAGGGACGCGGGCGAACTCACCAACGACGCCGATCCACACGCACTCGCACGTCTCCTTGTCACCATCGGCCAGGGGCTGGCCGTGGCCGGCAAGGTCTCGGGGCCGGGCTATGCGCGGGAAGCCATCGCCGCGGCGCGCAGGCTCCTCGACTGACGCGATTTTTTTTGCCCTATTTTTGACTGATCATTCTTAAACGGAGAAATCACCATGAGCGACTTCAACGACAAGGTAGCCGTCATCACCGGCGGCAACAGCGGCATCGGCATGGAAACCGCCAGGGAACTGGTCGGTGCAGGGGCCAGCGTGGTCATCTTCGGGCGCAACGGCGCGACCCTCGACGAGGCCGCCACCGAGCTTGGCGAGCGCGCGCTGGCCGTGCAGGGCGATGTGCGCAAGCTGGACGACCTGGACAGGCTGTTCGACGAAACCGCACGACGATACGGGCACATCGATACGCTGGTGGTCAACGCCGGTCTCGGTCAGATGCGACCGTTCGATGCCACCGACGAGGAGACCTTCGACCTGCAGAGCGACGTCAACTTCAAGGGCGCATTCTTCACCGTTCAAAAGGCATTGCCGCTGCTCAGGGACGGCGGTTCGGTCGTACTGATCTCGTCCGTTGCCAACGTGAAAGGCTTCCCCGGCCTGTCGGTGTACAACGCCACGAAGGCCGCTGTCCGATCGCTGGCGCGCACCCTCGCGGCGGAGCTCGCTCCGCGCGGAATCCGCGTCAACTCGATCAGCCCGGGCCCGGTCGAAACGCCGATCTTCACGCGCATGGGGCTGCCCGAGGGCAGCGATGAGCAGGCCAAAGCCGAGTTCAGCAGCCTGGCACCGCTGCAGCGCATGGGCCGACCCGCCGAGATCGCCGCGCTGGCCCGTTTCCTCGCATCCAGTGACGCCTCGTACATCACCGGTGCCGACGTCCCCGCCGACGGCGGCCTCGCCCAGGTCTGAACCCGGAAGGAGTAGCAACCATGCACACTGTAACCGTTACCCGCCTCATCAAGGCACCCCGCGCCGATGTCTGGGAAGCCGTCGACGACATCGGCAACATCGCGGCCTTCCATCCGCTGCTGAAGTCCTCGCCGGTGACCAACGGCATCCCGCGGGGCAAGGGCGCTGCCCGCGTCTGCAACTTCCATGACGGCAACGCCATCGCCGAGGAAGTGGTGGACTATCGACCCAACGAAAGCCTCACGCTCACCATCACCGACACGGGGGAGTTTCCGCTGAAAAGCGCTTCAGGCGGCTTCAAGGTGCGTGCCGTCAGCGACAAGGCGGCAACGGTCACCTTCTCGCTCAGCTTCGAACCGAAGTTCGGCCCGCTGGGATGGGTCCTGGCCAGGGTGGCGATGAAGCCGCAATTCCGCCGGATCATGAACAGCGTGCTCGATGGGCTGGACACGCATGTGACGAACGGCCGGGCGGCAGCCACCAACACGGTGCTGGAGCCGGCGGCGCAAAGCTGACGGCCCGATTGCCGGCAAATACCGTCGCGCGGTGGCCGGCGGCCCGCACGGGTCGCCGCCACCGTTCCTGAATCCGGCCGGCTGACCGGGCATCCATGGCGGTCACCATGGCAGCCGCGATGACGAAACGACGCCGGATCGGGTATCGTCGCCCCGAGCCGCCGGTGCGCGGCGAACAGCGGCGTATGCGATGACTGACAACCAACCCGGCGTAGCGACGGATCGCTCCGAGCGCATCGCCAGCCTCGACGTGCTGCGCGGTGTCGCGCTGCTCGGCATCCTCATCATGAACATCCAGTCGTTCTCGATGCCGGGTGCCGCCTACATCAATCCCACGGCCTATGGCGACCTCACCGGCATCAACTGGTGGACGTGGGTCGTCAGCCACATCGTCGCCGACCAGAAGTTCATCAGCATCTTCTCCATGCTTTTCGGCGCCGGCGTCTGCCTGTTCGCCGACCGCGCCACCGCGAAAACGGGACGGTCGGCCGCCCTGCACTACCGGCGGACGTTCTGGCTGCTCGTCTTCGGTCTGCTGCACGCCCACCTGCTCTGGTATGGCGACATCCTCGTCGCCTACGCGCTGTGCGGCCTGTGGGTCTATCTGCTGCGCAACCGTTCGGCGACGACGCTGTTCGTCACCGGCGTACTCGTGATGTCCGTGTCGTCGGCGATCTACCTGTTCTTCGGAGCCGGCCTGGAACAGATGCCACCCGACGCCGTGGGCGACGTGCGCGAAGCATGGACACCGGACAGCGCGGCCATCGCCGCCGAAATCCGCGCCTACCAGGGCGGCTGGCTCGACCAGATGCCGGTGCGCAGCGCCGAGGCCTTTTTCCTCGAGACCTTCGTCTTTCTCACCGTATTCCTGTGGCGAGCGGGCGGCATGATGCTCATCGGCATGGCGTTCTACAAATGGGGTGTGCTGAGTGCCCGGAAGAGCGGGCGGTTCTACACGTCGGTGGCGCTCGTCGGCGGCCTGGTCGGCCTCGGCCTGATCGGGCTTGGTCTGCGGAACAACCTGGCCGCCGGCTTCTCGCTGGAATACAGCATGTTCATCGGCAGCCAGTTCAACTACTGGGGCAGCGCTTTTCTGGCCGTTACGTATGTCGCACTGGTCATGCTGATGGTGCGTCACGCCCTGGCGCCCGCCTTTCAACGCCGGCTAGCCGCTATCGGCCGCACGGCCTTCAGCAACTACATCCTGCACACGGTGATCTGCACCCTGGTCTTCTATGGCCACGGACTCGGGCTGTTCGGCGAGGTGCCGCGTTACCAGCAGATGCTGATCGTCGCGACCGTGTGGGCGATGCAACTCTGGGCGGCGCCACTCTGGCTCGCTCGCTATCGCTTCGGGCCACTCGAATGGGCGTGGCGCAGTCTCACCTACTGGCGGTGGCAGCCGAACACCTGAGTCCCTGCTGCGTTGCCCGTCGCGGCCGTACCGGTGCGGTGGCCGGGCCTTCTCTACAGGCGATCGCGGTCGGCCAGTGCGGTGCCAACGCCGAGACCGATGTACACCAGTCCGCTCGCGTGCCTGGGCCACGGGCTTTGCTGCAGGCGCCGGCCGACCCAGTTGCGCACATGCCCCGCCAACAAGGCGTAGGCGCCGTCGGTCAACAGGCCCAGCAGCACGTAGAGCAAACCCAGGAACAGCACCTGCCGGGTGACGGCACCCGCAGCCGGATCGACGAACTGCGGCAGAAACGCCAGGAAGAACACCGCGATCTTGGGGTTGAGCGCGTTGACGAGCACGCCGTCGGCGAACAACCGGCCCAGCGAACGCGGCGACAGCTCACCCGGCGCCTCCGCATGGCCGGACCCCAGGATCGTTCGGATGCCGAGAAAAATGAGATAGGCGGCACCCAGCGCCTTGACCACCTCGAAGGCCACCGCCGAGGTGACGAGAATCGCCGACAGGCCCACCGTGGCGGCCGCCACGTGCACGAGGCAGCCGACGGTCAGCCCGAGCACCGACACCAGCCCGGCGCGCAGCCCCTGGGCGAGGCTGCGTGCCACGACGTAGACAACCGCCGGTCCGGGGATCAGCAGCACGATGAGCGCCGCGGCAACGAAGCCCAGCAGCAGCGTGGTTTCCGGCATGGTCACCTCCGCGACCACTGTACCCCGGCACCGCGATGCGTGTCAGCCCGCCACGGGTGCCGGCGGGCGCCCCGGCGTCAAGATCGCCTGTTACTTTCTCGGAAGATCGGGAAACCATCCTTCTCCGTCGTCATGCAACTGAGCGGACGGGTACGTTTTCGGAAGATCGGGAAACCATCCTTCTCCGTCGTCATGCAACTGAGCGGACGGGTACGTTTTCGGAAGATCAGGAAACCATCCTTCTCCGTCGTCGTGCAACTGAGCGGACGGGGCCGCGATCATCGTCGCGTCGATAACCTTTGCGCCGGCAGGCCCGGCGAGCAGGCCTGCGACCACCGTGGCAACCAGAGCGCCAGCAATGCTGCGCCGGAAGTGTGTGCGTGTTGTCGTGTTTCTCATCGCCGCTCTCCTCGTTGGTAGGGGTGCCGTCGACATCGACGGACCGACTGTCGGGCCAGACGTACAACGGCCGACGAATTGGTCACTTGAGGTTTTGCCGGGAGAAGTGAGCGGGGCAGGCGGGTCCGCCAGTCGCGGCATGCGAGCGCGGCTGAACCGGCGGCGGTGCTGGCGCGTGGATGGCGGGGCCGCGGGATGCCAGGGCCGGGTGGCCCTGTGCGTGGCGATGTCCGCCGCGCGCAGCAATGGCAAAAGGTAATACAACAACGGTTCGTCAATCGGTTCAGGCCATACCCGATTGCGGCCCGCGGGCGGCTGCGCGACACTCGGGCTGACGTGAGCATTGCATGCATCGAGCAGCCCGCACGCCAAGCCCGGTTGGGAGCGGTGTTCGTGCGGCTTGCTTCAGTGCCCGGGCGTCAGTCGGAAGACGCGCGTCTCGCCACGCTTGGCGGGCCATGCACGCCAGTCGATACGGACAGGCCGCGCAGCGCGCGCTGCCGTCCGGCTTCGATCACGACCGGCAACGACCGCAAAAGGGCTGGCCGATGACGAACGGAAACGACCGCATGGAGGCGGTCCAGGCGCTGTTCGAGGCCGCCATGGCCCAGCCACCGGAACAGCGCCGGGCCTGGCTGCGCACGGCCTGCCCGGACGACCTGGCGCTGGTCGCCGAAGTCGAATCCCTGCTGGCAGCCGGCGAGAATGCCGATCCGTTCTTCGACAGCATCTTCGACATCGGCTTCGAGGAAGCCCCCGCCCCCGGCCTGGTGGGACGGCGCATCGGCCCCTACAGCATCATCGAACACATCGGCACGGGCGGCATGGGCAATGTCTACCTGGCCGAGCGCGCCGACGACGAATACCAGCAAAAAGTTGCTATCAAGATCCTGCCGACCAACGCGCTCGGCCCCGGGTCCCTGGCGCGGTTCCAGCGCGAAAAACGCATCCTCGCGCGCCTCGAGCACCCGAACATCGCCCGCCTGATCGATGCGGGTACCAGCGATGACGGATCGCCCTATATCGTGATGGAGTACGTGCGCGGCGTACGCATCGACAACTTCTGCAGCGGCCAGAACCTGCCGATCCGCCAGCGCCTCGGGTTGTTCGAGGCGGTCTGCGATTCGGTCGCCGTCGCGCATGGCCAGTTCATCGTTCACCGCGACATCAAGCCCCCCAACGTCCTGGTCACACCGGGCGGCGACGTGAAGCTGCTGGATTTCGGCATCGGCAAGAACCTGGCCGAAGATGCCGACAGCGACCTCACGCTGCTCGAGGACAGGGCGCTCACGCCGGACTACGCGGCGCCGGAGCAATGGCAGGGCGAGCCGCCGTCGCCCGCGACGGACGTCTATTCCCTCGGTGTTGTGCTGTACAAGTTGCTGTGTGGGCTGACGCCCTACGAGACCGACGACCTGCGCCAGTGGCATGCGGCGCGATCCGTGCCGCCGGATCCGCCCGCTATGCTGGCCCGCCTCGACGACCTGGCGCCGGACGAGCTGGCGGTGCTGGCACGTCGCCGCGACGTGTCCGTCAAAACGCTTAGGCGTACGCTCGCCGGCGAGCTGCAGGCCATCGTCGACAAGGCCATCAGCCCCGATCCTGGCCGCCGTTACCGGTCGGTGGACGCCTTCCGATCGGATATCGGCAACTACCTCAACGATCGGCCGGTCAGCGCCAGGTCGCCCAGCCGGTGGTACCGGTCGGCCAAGTGGCTCTATCGCGAGCGCGCGAAGCTCGCCGTCGCCGCGGTTGTCGTCGGGTCGTTGTCAGCCTTCGGCGTGCAGAACCGCCTGGCCGCCATCGAGGCCACCAACCAGGCCCGGGTGATCGCCGGCGAGCGGGACAAGGCGCAGAAGATCGCCGACCTGTTGTCCGGCATCTTCCGAACCACCGATCCCACCCTCGAGAACGCCGGGGAAGCCACCGTCCGGGACGCGCTGGCCGCCAGCGCACCCGGAATCCTCGAGGATCTGGCCGACCAGCCGGATGTGCAGCGACAGCTCGCCGAAGTCGTCGGACAGATCTACGCCGACCTGGAGCTGTACCTCGAAGCCGAGCCCTACCTGCGGCAGGTGGAAGCGTCGTTGACGACGCTCGCCGACAACCGGGCGCTGACCGGCGACGAAACCACCCAGCAGATCGACGTGCTCGTGGCGCTGACCCGGGTGACGAGCGGCACGGGCCGATACGACGAAGCCCGGGCGCTGGCCGACCGTGCCCTGGCGATGATCGATGCGGCGCCCGACCGTCATCGGGACCAGCGGCAGAACCTTATGAATATCCGGACGGCGGGACACCTGGCCCAGCGCAACACCGACGAGGCGATTGCCGCCGCCGAAGCTGCCGTCGCCTTCGCCGAGCAGCACCCGTCCGTCGATTTCAGCCAGCGGGCGCTGGCATACAACAATCTCGCCCTGGCCTACCGCGATGTCCGGTCGCCCACCGAGGTCGCCGAAGCGCTCCAGGCCACGCTGCGCATCCAGTTGACGGGGCTGCCCGAGACGCACCCGCACGTGATGCTCATCAAGGCCAATCTCGCCTCGGCCTGGCTCCAGGCCGGACAGCTCGACAAGGCTACCGACCTGCACGCACAGGTGATGGCGGCATCGGAGCAGCAGGGCATCCGGCCGAACCGGGCGGTGTCGCAGGTCGCCTATGTGCTGGGCGGCACGCAGCTGCGCACCGGCAATTTCGCCGAGGCGAAAAAGAACTTCTCCGACGCACTGGCCATACATCTCCAGCACAAGCCCGACACCAACCCCAACTCCGTGTCCATCGCCGTCGCTCTGGCCACCAGCATCGACGGCATGGGCGACCTGGCCGATGCCGACCGGCGCTACCGCGACCTCATCCGCCTGGAGGGATCGGCGCAAGCCAGGCCGTCGGTGCTGGCGAAGCTCAGGGTGCGTGTGGCCGGTGTCGCCGTGGGTCTGGGGGATGACGCCCGAGCCGCCCGGGAGGCCGCGGCGGCGCGCTCGGCCATGTCAGAGCTGCCGTCACCCAGCGCGGTCGACCTCGCCTACCTGGACGCCATCGAGACCAGGCTGGCCGTCGCCGGCCGCGACGACGCAGCGGCTCGTGCAAAGCTCGAGGCGGCGCTCGCCGTCGTGACCGAAAAGGCTGGCGAGAACGCCCTGCAGACCATTCGCATCCGCCAGTGGCTCGCCGACCGGGGCGATCAGGGCGTCTCCGGCGACTGATCGACAACCAGATCCGATCCGCCCGGCGGCGTGCTCGCCCGGCCGTCGACGGCTGGCCAGACATCCATTCGCAAAATCCTGAGCCGATCGGCGGCCCGTTGCGGTAATACCCAGGGACAAGCCGGCGACACGCCGTCCGTATGTACCCCAACGGGCGGACGGCGCCGGTATCGAACAAGGAACGTCCGGCGATCTCCGGTGATGAGGTCGGTGCCCGGCATCCGAAAGACAGACATCGCGGCCGATTGTCGCGGCAGCGCTCGAGGGGTCCGGAACGCCGGAACGGAAAGCCATGGCCGACACGACCAGTGCCCTCGTTCACCCGGACCTGGACGGGTGGCTCAGCGCGCACGGCGCTACCCCGACCGACCTGGCTCGGTGGGCGGGTATCGCCGAAGCGAGGCTGGCCGCCGCATGGCGGGAAAGCCACGCGCATCTGCTTGCCCCTGGCTGCTGCAGGCAGCTGGAGGAGATGACCCTGCTTCACGTGCCGGCGTCGCTGGCGACCCTGGCTCCTTTCCTGGTCGGCGCGAGAGACGGCTCGGGCACGTGGACCGGCGGCCCGTCCCTGGTCCTGTTCCACTACCTGGACAGCGCCGCCGCCCGGCGCCATCAGCACAGCGACCCGATGCTCTGCGAGTTCCTGCTGCCGGACGCCAGCGTCGGCACAGGCATCGCAGCCATGAGCGAAGCGGGCACTGTCACTCTCGAGCGCGCCGACCCGGGGATCGCGCGAGTGGCCATCAGCGCGCGATCGGTACCACCGACGCAGCGCAGCGAACTGCTCGGCGCCCTGTTTGCCGAGCTGTTGACCCACAGTCGCCCCGTGTCGCGTTACCGGGCGACGCTGCTGCTGGAACTGGACTATGAGCTGGCGAAAGGCGGGCCGCATCATTCGCCATGGCCCAACGTGCACCCGACCGCGCAGCGTTGGATCGATGGCGATCCGACTGCCGATGCCCGCGCACGCCGGTCGACGCGCGCACTGACCGGTCAGGTGCAGGAGCGCTACCGGGCCCGGGCCCGGCCGATGCTCATTGATGCCGGCAACCTGTCGGAGGCCGAGCAGGACGAGTACGGCATCCGCGAGTGGATAACCCGACCACGGCACGGCACACGATGGCAGCTCGTCGCCGAGACCCGTCGACCCGAGAACGACTCTGGCGGGTTCATCGTCGAGCCGGTCGTAGCGGACGTGACCGGCGTCCGCCTTGTCTGGCGACCGCGCTACGGGACGGCATTGCTCGCCGTCGACCTCGAATCGACGATGGGCCGCCGCGGATCGCTACCGGCCGACGCAGCCGACCATGACGAGTGGTGGTCTCCACTGGTGTTCGGCAGCCGCAGCGAATTCGCGCAGGCTCGCGCACGGCAATTGTCGCGGTGGTTCCGCTTTACCAGCGATGTCCGGCGGCTGCGTGACGGCTATGCCGATGACACCGTCGAAGACCGCCTCTATCTTCGGACGGTGATCGATACCACCATGGATACCGGCAGCGGTGCCCATCTCGCCACCGGCCCGAGCTACCGCGCCCTCGAGTCCCTCGCGGGCAAGCTGCTCCTGCGTCCGGTCAACGGCGAATTCGGCGATGCCCTGTTCACCGACGCAGCCCTGCGCGAGCACAGTCGGCTGTTCACTCATGTGAGCTACGTGCTGGCCGGACCGGCACTACGGCAGACGCGCCTTCGCCGGCTGACCGCCAGCGCCGCCTTTGTCGGGAACCCTGCCGGGCCGGACCAGACGGGCGACGCCCCGGCAATGCCTGGTGCACCGAACCGATGGTCCTTCGAGCGCTGGGCCGACGGCGGCGCCCTTGCCGCGTTCACGGGCGAGTGCAATGCGTATCTCGCGTGCCACCGGGCGGTGGGAGAGCGACATCTGTCGGAGCTGTTGCCCCTTTTCGAGCGGACGCTGGCGTACGCGCTGTCGCTGCATGCGATCCTGCGGCAGTTTCTCCGCCGGCTGGCTGCCGTGTCGGATACCGCAGGTGACGGAAGCGGGCCGCCGCCGGCCGGCGCCGCGGCCACACGGCGCATCGGCACGCTGGCCGAGATACAACACGACTTCGAGCGCTTCACGCTGCACGAGTGGTGTCCGGCCCTGTCCGACCGGCCGGTCGAGCGCGACATCGGCCTGCTTCAGCAGCGCGGGCTGGACATCGACAAGCTGTACGAGGAAGTCGTGGCCGAGCTGGCGCGCCAGGGCGCCGAGACCGGGCCGACCTTTTAGCAGCCAGGTGAAGAGCCGGCAGAAACGGCAGGCTGAATTGTGGGAGCGGCTTCAGCCGCGAATCTTGTCGGAATCGCGGCTGAAGCCGCTCCCGCAAGCTGAAGCCGCTCCCGCATTTGGGTCGGGGATGAGGTTTGCCGACCTACCGGCTCGGCGGCTCTTCGTCGGCCAGCATGGCGCGCTTGAGCCAGGCGTTGGCGAATTCCAGCTGGCGTTTGACCGTGGACACGGAAACGCCCATCGCCTCGGCCGTTTCGTCGTTGGTCATGCTCGCGAAGCGTCGACAGGCAAACGCACGCGCGGCCGCCGGGCTGGACTCGGCGAGCTGGCGCATCAACTGGTCGACCAGGATCAGGCTCTCCGGCGAACGCACGTCCACCAGCATCTCCTCGGAGTAGTCCACCGGCCGCGCCGTTCCGCCGCGTTTCTTCGCAGTCTTTCGACTGGCGCTGTTGAGGAGTATCTGGTGCATCATGCGCGCGGCGAGGTTGAAGAAATGCTGCCGATCCTCGCAGTCGAGCTGGTTGGCCTTCGAGTACTTCTCGAAGAACTCGTGCACCAGCGACGTGGTATCCAGCGGGGCATCGAACCCCCAGCGCCGTCGGTTCCGGCGGGCCGTGCTCTTCAGCTTGTCGTAGACGAAGTTGTATAGCTGGCGGCTGGCTTCGCTGTCACCGCGGCGCGAACCGTGGATCAGCTCCGTCAGGTTTTCGTTCGCGTGGAGATCCGTCTCGGCTGGCATCACGCACCGGTCGGGTTTCGGGCTTGCGGTCATGATACCGGATCACCGGCGACCGCATACCGATCGGACGCGATCATTGCCCCACCGCCTCGAGCGCTTCGGCCATCGGCGTCTCCTTGGACCGGGGCTGCCGCTCGAGCTCGACGACGCGCTGCCGGCATGCATCCACGGCACGTTCCTGAATCTCGACGAAGCGCTGGAGGAACTGCCGCGGCCGGCGAATGCCGGGTATGCGCGGCTGCGGGTTGCCGGCGGCGGAAATGACGATGCTCCCGTAGTCGAACAGACGTCCCAGCCAGCTCTGGTCGACACGGATGCTCTCGGCCTGCACGAGGCTCAGCTCGACGGTCTGCCGACGCACGACACCGAGGTGGGCCACGATGCGCTCGTCGGTGATGATCGCCCGGGTCGTCGCGAAACGCGCGCCCGCCACGGCCCACAGCGCCAGGCCGGCTCCGAAAAGAGGCAACAACAACGCCCCCAGGAGAACTTCCGGCAGCAGGAACCATGGGCTGCTCTGGCCCGTGTACCGGATCGTCTCGCTGTCCGGCGCTCTGCGCAGCAGGTAATGCATGATCGATGTTCCCTATCCGTCATGATGTGGAAACAGCAAACGGCTGCGAATCGGCTCATGCCGCGGACGCTTTTGCATCGCGCGCTGAGCCACGAACCGCCCAATCGCTGTATCTGACCCAGGACGGCTGCGACGAGGACGGGTGCAGGGAGCTCCCGTGGAACTAGCCCGTTGCAGCAAACAGGGGGTCCGGCGACGCCGGCTGCCCCGAGTATTCGCCAACACGGAGGATCCGGATGACTCGCACTGAGCTGGCAACAGCCATTCAACGACTGGCGGTGACGTGGACCGAGGGCGACCGCGAAGCGGCGGAACTGAAGTCCTGCGACGTCATTCGCGGCCTGGCGCTGATCGACGACGGTTGGGCAACCCGCTGGGACAGGCGCGCCGCCGCTGACGCGCTCACCGCCGCTCACGCCAGCCTGGGCCGCGGTGTACCCGGCCGCCTGGCATCCAGGAGGGCCTTCCTGGATGCCTACATTCGCGCCATGACGCACTGGTTCGACGGCCACTGCGTCATGGCCTCCGGGCGGGGGCGGGCCGTGCTGGCGTCCACCGCCGTCCGGGGCTCGCTGCCGGGCGAAGCCGCCATCGCGCTGGCCATGCAACTCAAGCGTTTGCTGTCGAGTCGCGAGATCGACGCCGCTGATTCACGCCTGTTCCTGTGCAACCGGGTCCTGGGGGTACCGCAGGCCGATCTCGCCGACCTTTTCGGCGTCGACCGGCGCCATGTCGCCGGGCGCATTCGAGCCGTGTCGCGCCTGCTCGGAGGCACGGCCGACGATCCGGCAGCCCGCAGGGTGCCCGGTGCGCCAAGCGGCGGCAGGCCGGTAGAGAAATGACAACGCTGTCATCATCGGCTAAGATTGTGGGTCATTTGGCTTCACCCGGGCACCACAACAACAATGAAAACCTGGACGCTCGCTGGACTCCTCGCCCTCGCCGCCCTCGCGGCAGGCACCGCTCGCGCCGCAGACGACGACGCTGACGGCATCGACGACGCCGTCGACAATTGCCTGCTGGCCGCCAACCCGGGGCAGCAGGACACCGACGGCGACGGCCTGGGCAATGCGTGCGACGCCGACTTCGACCAGGACTGCATGGTCACCTTCGGCGATGTCGCCTACATGAAGTCGGCGTTCCTCACCGCCGATCCGCTCGCCGACCTCAACGCCGACGGCGCCGTCAATTTCGGCGACCTGGCTCTCATCAAGCAGGCATTCCTGGCAGAACCCGGGCCCAGTGGCCTTTTCTCCGCCTGCGACACGGCCAACGAACTGGCCGCGACGGCCACCTCGAACTCGGAGCTGCAGCCGGCCGCCTACGCCGTCGACGACAACATGGGCACCCGCTGGGAAACGGTGCACGGCGTCGACCCCGGCATCCTGACGCTGGACCTGGGCGCCAGCTTCCCGTTGACGCGGGTGGAGATCCACTGGGAGGCGGCCAACGCGGGCACCTACGCAGTCGAGGCCTCCAACGACAACGTCACGTGGGCGACGCTGGCCAGTGAAACGGGCGGGCAGTTCGGCGATCGCACGGACGTCGTCGACATCGCGGGCACCTACCGCTATGTGCGCATGAACGGCCAGACGCGCAGCCCGGGCAACGTCTACGGGTATTCCATCTGGGAGATGGACGTCTTCGGCGATGCCGATGGCGGAACGGGTGTCGACATCGACGCCGACAACGACGGCGTCATCGACGAGCTCGACCTGTGCCCGGACACACCGCCCGGCAGCACGGTGGACAGCGACGGCTGCGCCATCGTGCCCACGGTGAACGAGGTGGCCAGCGCCAACGGCATCCTCGTGGGTGGTCCGGGCTCTCCGGCCCCGGGTTTCTCGCTGTACGTGTTCGACGACGACCTGGGCTCGGGCGGCAGCACCTGCAACGGCGGCTGCGCGGCGAGCTGGCCGCCGGTACTCGTGCTGGACGGCCTCGCATCCGGCGTCGCGGGTCTGTCCGTCATCGCGCGCGACGACGGTTCGGAGCAGGCGGCATTCGAGGGGAGGCCGCTGTATTTCTTTGCCGGCGACACGCAGGCCACAGACACCAACGGCCAGGGCGTGGGTGGCGTCTGGTGGCTGGTGCCGTATGACGCAACCTATGAACCGTTGTTCGACGCCAACACCGTGCTCGAACCGCCGCTGCAGGACGACACGCCGACTGCGCTCATCACCCGCTTTGCCGACCGTGCCCGCGACCGCCACGCGCGCGAGGACCAGTTCCAGGCCTACGACCATTACCTGTCGTTCTACTGGGAGCACCGCACGGCGGCGGTGGAAATCGTCGACCCCATCGGCCGCGGCGGCGACACCATCACCTTCAACGTCACCACGCAGTGGCCACTGAGCCCGATCGAGGCGGAACTGCGGTTCTTCTATCGCGGACTCAACACGGTGGCCGAGTATTACAACAATGGCGTGATGACGAACCTCGGCAACAACCAGTACACGCGCAGCGTCAGCTTCAACCCCAAGACGGGTACCGCTCTGCAGGTCGGCGACCGCATGGAGTTCGAGCTAAGCCAGTTCCTTCAGGGGGTGCCCAACGGCCGCAACAACTACTACGGCACGGCCTTCCTGTACATCGTCGGCCAGGGGCTCGTTCCGTGGGAAGCACGCGGCACGTTCGGCGATTTTTCGAGCGAACTGGAAGACTCCTACCCCATCGCCCAGGAAGGCTGGATCGCGGGCACCGGAACCCTGCCCTACCAGTACTCGGACGAGCCGGACAATCACTTCCTGCAGATGCCGACCAACCTGTCGAACGTGAACGGCCAGGTGTTCGTCCTCGGCCGGCGCGTGCACCACACCGACTTCGGCGACGGGTCGCACAACGAAGCGCCGGAGAACGCCGACTTCGCCGAACTGGCCGGCCTGCTCGGCACCAACTACATCACCCGGTCGTGCGTGTCGTGCCACGTACGCAACGGCCGCGCCCTGCCCCCGGCGGCGGGTGAGCCGCTGCGCCGGTACGTCGTGCGGGTCGGCGACGCAGACGGCAACCCGCACCCCACCTACGGCGCCGTGCTGCAGCCCCTGTCCACCGCGGCGAGCCCGGAAGGCGGCGTCTCTTTAAGCGGCTGGACCGAGAGCAACGGCCTGCGCTCGCCGAACTTCAGCTTCACACCGAGCCCGCCGGCCAGCTATTCGGCGCGCATCGCGCCGCAGCTGGTTGGTATGGGCTTGCTGGAAGCCATTGTCGAGACCGACATCGAAGCCATGGCCGACCCGGAGGATGCCGACGGCGACGGCATCTCGGGCCGCGTGCGCCTGGTGACCGATCCCGAGACCGGCCAGACGCGCATCGGACGCTTCGGCTGGAAAGCCAGCCACGCCCGGGTGAAGCACCAGGTCGCGGCGGCGCTCAACACGGACGTGGGGGTCATGACCTCCGTGCTGCCCAACCCGGATTGCGGAACGGCCCAGGCGGGCTGCGGACCGGCCGGCGGCGAACTGGCCGACACGCACCTGGATACGCTGACAGCGTACATCTCGCTGCTGGGCGTGCGCGCCAGGCGCGACCTGGACGATCCCGTGGCCCTGCAGGGCGAGGCGCTGTTTGCCAGCGCCGGCTGCACGGACTGCCACACCGACACGCTGCAAACCTCGCCGTACCACCCGCACGCCGAACTGCGTGACCAGACCATCCACCCGTACACCGACCTGCTGCTGCACGACATGGGGCCCGGTCTGGCATCGAGCCTTGGTGAGGGCTTGGGCGATGGCAATGCCGACGGCGCCGAATGGCGAACGCCGCCGCTGTGGGGCATCGGTCTGACCGGCGGCGTGAGTGGCGGCGAGGCCTACCTGCACGACGGCCGTGCCCGCAGCCTTTCGGAGGCGATCCTGTGGCACGGCGGCGAAGGCGAGGCGTCGAAACAGGCGTTCGAGGCCATGAGCCAGGCCGACAGGGACGCCGTGATCACCTTCCTCGAATCGCTCTGACCCACAAGGCATCGGGCCTCGTCGTCGCGAGGAGCGCAGCGACGCGGCAATCTCCATCAATTCGTCATTGCGAGGAGCGTAGCGACGCGGCAATCCCAATCCCTTCGTCTTTGCGAGGAGCGTAGCGACGCGGCAATCTCGTTCAGGCGCTCGTGAGGTCTGCAGGAAGCCACTCTCACGACAACATCAGGAGATTGCCACGCCCTGCGGGCTCGCAATGACAATCGGTCTTGCGGGTGTCGAATTTCTTTACATAACCGCACCGCAATATCCCAGGCTGACGTCAGGCGACTTCCGAAGGTGTTGTTTGCGAATGCTTCCCAATCGATCGGCACGGACATTGCATCGTGCAGCGAACGGGGGAGAAAAAAGAGGGACACTGCAATGCTGCACCGCAAGAGGATCGCACTATCGGCGTTGACGCTATCCACCATGTTGCTGAGCCAGTCGCCCGAGTCCAGGCGCACGCCAACGGCGCCGGCCGCCTGGC
>JAAUYH010216396.1_pt1 | contig 16649 bp, 14 predicted proteins | sample 7278061 | NCBI WGS metagenome assembly JAAUYH01 (sample SAMN14350203, study PRJNA611818) | marine sediment metagenome | isolation source: surface marine sediment (0.6m) | place: French Polynesia: Moorea | collected 2018-08 | reverse complement strand
CTGATCGTCCAGAGAGCTGTAATGAGTATCTGATGAGTGTGTACACAGCTAAAGTATCTGCTCTATTAATGAGCAAAATTTTGCGCCGGGACTCTCCTCCAGCATAAAGGTACAGTAAAAATTAATGACGGGCCAGACAAAAATTTTTGCAGTCACAAAGATATTCGCTCTTTGCACCGTAAGAAGTGATTGTGACTTACCCCGGCAATAAAAATTGGCTCAAACAATCTTGATGTGTTCTTCTTTCAAATGAAATGCCAAATGTAGGATGATGATAGAAATCCTACAAGTTATGAGAAGTTCTTTATATAGTTTTCTTTTTGGGACACCCTGTACCACCTTTCGACGGCTATCCCGATTATATCCAGCACAAAACATTCGATTGCCGAATGTTTAAAATACACATTTAATCACTAGGAAACGTATCTTTTTCACTGTCATCTAAATCTACTTACCTGGATTGAACTCTGAATTTCTCGATGTAAACCTCCACCAAGGAAGACACTACTTCTATTAAGTTGAAAACTCTTGAAGGATACCTTGAATATCTCCAATGGAGCGGTAATGTTCGCGCATCTCTGGTACAATATGATTCTCTCTTACTCTGATTAAAACCTGCATCTCGTGAAAATTTAGCTTCCCAGCAATGTGAATGTGGCAAAGCAATTGCCATTGCAAACGGAATTATCCACTTCATGTTAAGACAAGTAGTATAAGTTCAAGCCATCATATACTGTGATCACACGATGAAAACTGCGCATAAATTCTGTCAATTCTTCGAATCGATGCAGACGGCAAGCCATGAGCAAGCCATTTAAAATCTGCGTAATAAATTTAGCTCGCTGGTTTTTGTTGAAGAAAGGGGATGGTAGGAGCACATGACTCAGTTCGACACTATCATTGGCCAGATTGTGTTTCGAAACATCAACATTACTGAACCTGACAAGAAATCTCCCTTTATTCGAAAGGAGACGACGATGCTTAACCCTCTGCAGACACTTCTCAACATATTCAACAGAACTCAAATCGTAACAACTGCTGCGGAAATTCTTCAAATGCTCGAAACTCTGAAACAAATACTCGAAACTGCAAGAAAAATAGCTATCACTACCATGAAAACCTAGTCACACCACTCTGTTTGTCGTAAGCCAATCATCGACGACAAACAATGTCAAAATAAGTTTGGAAACCATAGCGACAATTGTCAAGGAAGCAAATCATGGTGAAATCAGAACCAAAGAATTAGTAGTACTGGATCAAACAGCTGAAACAATACCAATGAAATGTTAGCCAATCTGATGTTGAAGATCATATTTCTGCACTACAATCCTTGCCCAAGAAAAACCATACCAGCAACTGAAACAAATTCACAGTATTTATGGCCGAAGTGAAATTTCGCTGTAACTTAGCAGAATTCTCTAAAACAAAGAATCAGAATGGCTATATTGACTCTGGAGATATTCACCATTTTTTCTACCGTCAGTTTTCATTGACATATGACTAATGTATCAGAAGCAGAAAACTTACGAGGTGCAAATAGTACTTCGAAAATTGTTAGGAAATGGTCAACCTCCTTACCTATTAGAAATTACCTCAATGTTGAATTTTACCCTTGGCCCAAATTTTCGTCAAGCATTATCTTAAGATAGTTTTCCTCTAGTTAATTCTGAGTTATCCAGCATGATGTTTTACAAAGAAAAGCATAACGAACATCATAGCTGAAATGAAACTCATTGATGGCCCGTACCCTCTCGTTTTATCCACTCCGAACGCAATATCCTTTCAACCCAAAGTCGCTAGGAAAGAAATCTCTATCAATTAATAGCGTTCGAGCTCAACAATGTCAGCAGTAACCGGTTGAACAAATCATCAACACTAAATCCAGATATCCCTAAATTTAATCATGAACTCATCATACAACAGAGATGTATTCCATACAGGGTCGAAAACGCTAAGTGAATTTTTATACCTTCGTCAACAGAAAGAAACACTCGACTGCTTGCGCTCATTCGCCTTGACACATCGCGACCAGTTGAAAAATCATCGCAAGGATGTCACTACACTTTTGCAGTTTTAGATGACTAAACTTCTGAATGTTTTGCCGAAACCCCGGAGAAGAGATTCGAACGTGCTCAAGCACTCGTTGAGTTCAAACATTATGCCGAATTCGAATGTTGAATGCACAGCATCAAGCTCACTAACGTCAGACTCGACCGCTCTAATGAAAATGTTCTCTAAATGGTCAAAAAATTTACAAAAGCAAGGGTCTCTGAATTCAGTTCACCTGGATTTGCTTTCATTTACTAGAGCAACAATTGAAGAGGTAAGACATTGTTATGATATACCCAATTAGTACACTTCTATGCATCGAAAACGATACTAGACTTATCAAAATGCTCATACAACACACGAAATCATTTAGAATCATTCGCCGCATCGAATCCCGCAAGTACGAATGAGATCCACTCCCTGGTTTCGAAGCTCCGCTGGATAAAATTGGGACCAAATTTGAGAACAAATAACAGCCAAAACATGAAATAAATTCAGAAGCACTGCTCGTTCAAACGTTCATGTCTACTCTCACCGCCACCTAGTTATGCCCGGAATCAAAGAAGAAACGAGTTGGTCCAAATGTCTTCGCAAAATTTGACGAAGCATTTGAATACCCTGGATGTGGAGCTGATATTCAACTAAAATTCCACACTTTTTTGGCAAGAAGAATCTGAACTTATGTCAAACAAGAACCAAACATGAATGCAGTTCAATTCACCTGGGTATTAAAAATAAAACCACTTTACGCTGAAGGAAAGAATTTCATGAAGAAAGCACCTAATTGTTTACGAAATAACCGACAATAAGCTTACGCTGATTACAACCCTGCTAACATGTAAATCCCAGTCGCGTCTTCTGACTCTATTCGAATTTCATTAGCAATTGCAATTGCCTAGAACCTGAAGCTCGATAAGTTTAAACAAAAATAGTACGTACTTGTGTGGCATCTTGTATATTCCTATCTACAGGGCACAGAAAAAAGCTTAATCAAAGCTTCAAGCTATGCCAGGACGCAAATCTAAGCTCCAAAAATTTCTTTATTGCACGAAAAAGGCAGGCAAAACGAAGGTTTGTGTAATCAATTAATGCTTCAAAACTCTTCAATTCATAAATTCTAAGTTCAAATTCTCTATCTACTTCCTGTCGGAAGGAAACTATGACAACAATCTGGTCGCATAGCCCTCATTCAAGGAAGATACTCAAATTCAACTTTGAATTATTATGGAATATAAATAGCTAATGGTCTCGCCATACTTCTCCCAAAAAGTGCAGATATTCTCCCTTCCCGTGAAAATCTAGTTTTGTAGAATTCCATAGACCATAAGAATTTTCGTTCATTGAACGAAAATCTACTGTGCCTTGCAATATGCACACGCCTGTACATTGCTTTTTCTGTCGGTGTTCTTGCACAGCACGTTCATGCACCAAATATGTGACACATAGGACTAGTGAATAGAATGCAAGATCAAGTTATACGGAATTTAATTGAGTTAATTCCAGTATTGATATGTTTTACACATTTGACAGAGTTGCGGTACCAATACATCTTATTGCTCTTCTGATTCAACTTTGGAGATGTTCTACTGATTGTATTTAATCTGAATAGACCTTATCTTTGACATAGCCCCGGAGGGAAAAGTAAAGTGGTATAAATCGAGTGACTTCGCAGGCCAATTTATGTGACCTCGCTTGCTTATCCACGTATCCCCGCGTTTTCTCTCTAGGTACACGATCACTGTACTTGCCGTGTGTGAAGGAGCGCTATCCTGTTGAAAAATCGACGATTGTTCAAGTTTTTTTATAAGAATACCTACCAACACGGAAAATTCGGCGTATTCAGTGTCGTTCTCGTCATGTCTTGCACTATTTTGAGTACGAACAGTGCTCGAGTAAGGACTTGTCCTAATACTTGCCATGTATTCCATTTATTGTTCTCCGTGATAACTATTATTCGATGCACGTTCAATAGTGTTTTGCTCTTCAAAAGCATTTTGTTCTTTGTAAGTAAAATTGACATTTTGAACGAATTCTTTTCATGTAAAGCTCGTTGCGATGGAGAATTTTGTTACGCTGAAAGAACGACAATTTGGGGTGTCTCTAGCATGGGGTTAGGCTTATGTCATTTGATAAAAGCCGGTATAAGCACTTGAACTCAAGGCACTATGAAAAAGGTGTGAACGGAAAGGATCGAGATCTTCTACGAAATCATTCCATTAGCCTAATTTCGATCAGATTCTGAATAATTTTCATCAAAAGATTCGAGTTATTTTAAGCAATTTCCAACCAAGTGCAGTGGTCTGACCCTGCAAGTGGCAAATGTTTTAGTGGTCAATTCCAGAGGCCTCGCATTTCTTTCCAAGAAATTCGAGTATTATCATGGGTATTGAAGATGTTTGATTTTTGTGATTGTTTCTTGTAGCTACAATTCTCATATTTTCTTTTTTGCACTGATTTTCTTCTTGAATTTTAAACGCTTTGAATCTAAAGCTCTTGAAACCGTTACCGCATTCATTTTGGTGAAATATATTCAATTTTCTCGATTTCTTCACATTCCTGTTTTCAATCAATTTCGATTGGGACAAAGCGTAAGAAGAAAAGACATACTTGTTCGAAAATTTTCTTACTGACTTCCCGATTTCAGTACACGCAAAACCTTTAGTTCTTTTTGAAGAAAGGCAGCACAACTCGTACAAGACAATGCCATGACCAATTGCTTCTTCCTATGATTTTCGAACTAAATACAACAACAGTACCCCCGAACCGTTAAAACAAGTACTAAGGTCTATTCCAGATGTCACGTGATTTAGGGTAAAAATTTTGATGATACGCATTATAAACTGTGCATTATAGAATCACTGGTAGGACACCATAAGGCAGTTAGACAAACCCCTTCCATACCCCAAAACAGTAATAGTGGCGGTAGTAGTGGCAAGAAAGAGTAGAGAAGTAAAGAATGACAAAGTTTATTGATACCTAATCCCTAGTTCTTATCGGTCTCGCCTCGAATACGACGCGCAAGCAACAAGTCCTTCTTCACAATCGTCTGGCGCTTCGTTTGAATCGCAAGAAGATTAGTATCTTCAAATACTCCAATAAGGTACGCTTCGCTTTCGCATCGCAACGCCTCGAGCGCATCCGGTGTGGAATGCGGATGAGCTATGAAGTCCTGCGCCACCTCGCGCACGGGTCGCGAGAATAGCAACTTCGGCAGAATGAGATCCGTGCGGCGTTGCCACTGACGGATCTCAATCAGCGCGCGCATGCCGGGTCGGAAGCGATGCGGACGCCCCACACCTGCCGGCACTCGAGCAACAGTAACGCGGCGCGGAACCTTCGCCGCGACGTAGTTGCGAGCGCGCGCAGAGCGTGCAGGTTGTTTGGTCCTCGCCATGTTTACCGATATGTTATCGGTAATGAGGTAGACATAGTGAAGTCTCTATATTCATTAAAATTTCGACAAGTGTCCACCACATTTTCACTATTAAAAATTGAGATAAAAATTCATTGCTGGACCGTTGTTAGTTTTTTAGATTAATTTAAGAAAATCAATAAATAAAGTGCAACTACTTTATTGCCATGTGGACGTAACAATTTCGCATTGAACTTCTATTCTCTTTCACTACTACTACTCAACTGTCTAAACTTATCTTCTTGTTCCATGCAATGTTCTACATACTTTTTAAAATCTTCGTTAATGACAGAGTCGATTTGATTTCTTGTTTCTTCTTCCACAGCGCTGAGAGAAAACTTAAAGTTTCTTTTCGCAACTCTGGACTTAATTCGGCTCCACACCATCTCAATAGGATTCAACTCTGGATGTGCGACCGGTAATACCAGAATCTTAATGTCGAAAGAATGTGACTTGAACTTGTCAGAAATTTTTTGAATCTTGTACTTTGGACTTGGATAAACTTTCCGAGCTTTCTCTAGAAGTTCAGATTTCGTTTTCTTCTTCTGCCATGTGAGAGGCCAATCGTCAGGAATTGCATCCCATCTTTATAAAGCAACAACCAATTTCTCCTCTTCTTTCATGATGTAAGAGGGCGTCTGTCTTCTTCGTCAAGCTTAGTGTGATAAGTTTCTCTATCCAGAACCATCAAAGATTTGACACCAGCTCTATGCATAGCCGGAAAACCTTTTTGTTCACACCAGTGACTAAAAACTTTCCAATTCATTTCCGAGTAGTAATCAGAGTCCTGCAACGATTTAGATCCTCTGAATAATAGGAGGTATCCTTCCATAAGACCAGTTTCTGCACATCCAATATGGGAAAGAATTGCGCGCTCTCCTTTTCCGGCTGGCACTTTGTAAACGTAATCAATGCTTCTTTCTTTTTTATCTCTCCAAATCTTACTGCATGCCATATTCTTGAAGATCCATGTTTCGTCCTCGGTACATTCATGCAACGGTGAGAGGCGGGAAGTTGCGAGATATTGTTATCTCGGCGTAATGTATGAAAATGGGCTAGATGCAAGCATATGTCATTTCTATCCCTTAGGATTGTTTGAACATGGTGTTCTGCAATGACAGCTCTTGAAGCATGAGATTTCCGTTGAGCTGGTATAGAAGAAAACAGAGGGAAAGTTGTCAAGTTAGTATTGATAGGATTGGATGGTGATGATTCTATAGATTAAAGCGTGCAAAATTAGAACAGGAGCAAATTGATGCAGTTGGTCGAAAGAGCACTCGAAAAAAGAAATATGCGAGCTCAAACGTGTCTTGCAACATCCTATTTGTATGTAATTTTGGCAGAACAAGACACCAGCTACTTTTCGACTATTCTCAGAGACTTGAAACGCTCGTGGATGCTTCTGTATCATAGACGTGGCTTTTCGCTATGATGAAGGAATTGGGATCTCAGTGAATTTAGAAAATTCAGTAGATTTGTAGAAAAAGGCATGTGAAAACCCCACCGAAACATATCGGACTACAGGCGTTGGTTGGTTCGGAGATGACTTAGGACGCAATGTGGAAAAGAATTGGAGGAAAATGCAATATTCTGTCTGCGCAAACAATGAAACTGGGGGTTAGCACAGGTTCAATGATATCGGCTCGAATATAGCATAGAAAAAAACAGTGGGAAGTTACTTCACTCGTGCGCTCAAACCACTTACATTTGAGATAGAGCTTCGGTAACGTTAACAGCTAATTTCTATGTGGGATTTATGTGTGAGTTAGGAGAAAGTGTTGCTTTGATTTAAGAAAATCAAATTATCACTTCAATTATAGCCCGAATAGCATGTGTCGGGAATCCTAATTGAAATTGTTGCTCAAAATGTTAATCTGAGGCAGCGAATTCGCTTCAAGCGTTCTACAACGCTGTACATATGAAACGGGTGAGAGAGGAAGGGTTCAGTACTGCTCCATTTGCTAATCCTGTGAAGGTATTCGGAATTAAATTGTTAATCTCTGTATGATCCCAGTCGGAGCAAAGAATTGTCGGCTTTTTCATGATAAGGCGAGGTCAAATTTCTATGTAAGCTTTCATGTAGTTGAAATGGTTTCCAATGTACGCTGCTGGACGTTATATAGGCTGTGCTCACATAATGTTCCTTTGCACGCCTTTTCCCTTCACATACATTCAGGTTCCTAGATTTGAGCGCCCCAATGAACATCTCTTGCTGCCATTATACAATACTGTACTCCACTGCGCGGATTTCATTTTTTTCTACACCATGCCAAATTCAGAGTAGGTGGAGAATTTCCGTTGGGACTGGCGATGCATGCAGTAATGAAATGATTTTTCCGAATCACGGACAGCTCTTTCTCTTGACTCATGCATACATGCCAAAGCATAATTAGAACGTATCTGACCCAGAACCTTAGACAACATACGAGTAGCTCGAATGTACGAGTCAAGCACTTTTCGAATGTTCTTCTCTACGCCATACCCGAAGCGATAACATTCACCCTCATCAAACTATAGGTTATAACATTGCATTTCCTTCCATCCCTGTCCAATATTGTACGGAAGCATCGCACCGATATCGCGCTGCAGAACGACTCGAGAAGGTCGATTCCGATACCGGATATATCACTCAGATAGTCCCCACCCGTGTGCAGGAATTGAAGCGGTAGGTGTTCTCTCACCCGCCTGTTCGTTTGTCCGTGAACCTTACTCAGCAATCGTGAACCCATACTTGTGGCGCTCGTGTACACCGACCGGATTACCCGACAAATAAACGCTACCGATGATGCGCCCGCCGCGAATGCGATGAGAACCCGTACATCCTCGAGCATGAGGTAGATGGCGCAGTTGCCAAGCAATCCCAACCCTGTGATGGCCAGTGCCAGCGAAGAACCTGCACGAAACGCTATTCGTGCCGCTGGATAGAAGCCCTGCCTCGCACCTGCCGTCGTCCTCATGTCCGCACGAGTGGCGATCGATACCGCTGCCGTGGCCGCGATTTTCGATATCATCGCACCAAATAACAAGCCCCCACTGAACGTCCGACCCATCACAAACCCCACCAGCATAAACCCCACCAACACCGGGACCATGAACCCCTTCAATTGATACGGCAATAGCGAATGCGCACACTGGTAGATGTGCGTCCCTATCTCCGACATTCGTGCCGTGCCAACCGCCTTGCGCATCAACTTCACCGCGTAAAACGACGACACCGATACCGACAACAACGCCACAGCCTGTCCCACCCACAGATACACCGTCGGCACTCGCATCGCCGCGGCGCGAGGGAACGCTTTCGAGATCGTCGAGTGGTCGAATACCTCGCAAAAATGGTCCACTTCGCACGCACCCACTAACCTACTCCACACCGTAAACGACACAAGCAACGCAGCGAACAACCCCAGGATCACTACATTCAACCACGACGTGTGCGCCACATCGCGCAGCATCGCTTTCTCCACCTCCGAATACACTCTTCCTCCTTCCTCCACATCTTCTACAAATGTGAGGTCGTGCCCCGCTACCGGTATATACCCGTCGTACCTATTCCGTATATCGTGCGGTCCCATAACCCCGTCGTCGCCATCAGGCGGCACATTTGAATCCATCACTCAAACCTACACACAAGATGCCGCTCGAGAGTAACACAATTGAATAAGACGACGGCGGACGTGAGTCAAAGGCGAACACGTGCATTGTGTGTGGTGGCTCGCTTTGTATGTCGCAAAATACAACCGTTCTTCGTTGAACACGATATCGGTACTGTACCGCACCAACATCGCATTGACATCACACCACCCAACGCACCGCTCCGTTCTTCTATCTCCATTTCTACACCGCCGCCTCCCGCACCTCTTTACACCGTCACGCTGGGTACCAATCGAGGCCATACCGCACTTTCGACGTTTCGTGCTCGAACGTGCCCTGCTTCGCGAGCCCCTCCGAGTTTTCGTCGTACGCTTCGTACGCTGTCGGCCTCCGCCACCGAAGACTCAAGAGATAAATGTTTGTCGAAAACGCACCCACCAACAACAATACCACGTACACCGACCAACACACCATCACCCACACCCGCACCACATACAGTACCATTCCCAGTGTGCAATTCACAATCCCCATCATCACTACCGCGCGTCCCGTCCATCGATGTGCAACCTCCCAAACCGCTCGTTTCCTACCTGATGTCACCCGAGGTTTCACACACGGTAGCGTGAACACAATTTGGAGGGGCACCACAGAAAGAACAATCACTCCCATTACCCCATGTGCATGACTCCACCCGCCTACGCCTACTGTAGAGACTATCGCAACACCTCCGAATTTGGTCAACATGAATGAGAAACTCTGCATCCCATAGTGCAATGCAAACCAGTAGTGGCGTCGCGTGAAGAATCGGAAACCCCGCGCGATATAAAGTCCAGTCGGGAACCCAACTCCAAATGCACCAAACATCAAAAGTCCGTGCACATCCAGCACCGATACGTAGGGCACTGGCCGCGCCACATTTTGTTCAACCACCTCTCGCGCATCGAACGTGAACGCATTTGTTGTTTTTACCAGCTGCAGTGCACCTCTTGTTCCACGCCCACCAAGCATGATGAACCGCAATGGATTATCCAGCGCAACCAGGTTCGCACCAGCTCGGTTCGTCATCACATTTGCGTCTCGCTTTGTGACGTGATGATACCAGTTGCGCGTGCTCTGCCGATAGAACGACACACCTGTCACATTCGCGCGGTTCAAAGTTTGCTTCGATATAACTCGTCCACCAAGCAGCACCAGAACGTCTGCACCAGGTACACGTGCCATGCATGCCCCGAATTGTGGCGTCAGCGCGCTTGGTGCGATACGCCACCTTCCGACAGTCGCATTCAGAAACCATGAAAGTTCGCTCGGACAACGCCCATGCACCGTGCACCCGCCAAAAATCATCAGCCTATCAGAGATGGCTGCTGACGCCGCTGCCATCACGTACGCAGGTCGTCCATATTCGAACACCCCCGACGATAGCCCCACAATAGTTGTAACATTCGCGAAACCACCGTCCAATCTCACCACCACCGCATCCGAGTGATAACCTCGCACACCGAGCCCATGAGTAATCAACATACCTCCGTTTACCGCGCCTCCAGCCGCCCAGGCGCGTGTGACAAGCTCTGGCCGGTCTGCGACAACCGTAAACCACTTCTTCTCGTCTACATCAAACCTCCAAACAACTGAGAAATCCATCACGTGCGATAGGCTGCGTCCGCCAACGAGAGCAAGTTCTCGGTTCAATGCTGCACATACCGCGGCGAATCGTGGTGCCGGTGCAGGCGAGTTCACACGAGCCCATGAGTTGTTGCTGGAAAATAGCATCCACGTGGCGTCGAAGACGGTATCGCCACTGCGTCCGCCGAATAGGACAGCCACATCGCCAAAGTGGGACATGCACCCGTTTTCACGTGGACTGGGTGCATCGCCCACGGGAGGTAGAACAGAAAATCGAAGATGCAGCTCAGTAATAAGTGGAAGCAGCACAACTATCACAACATACGGCATTGCCACCATCACGGCGCATCATCTTGCAATCCAAATCGAGTCGCATCTTGCGGGTGAGAAGAAGAATTACGAAATGTGCCACGCAAGCATTGCAGGAACTTAATCTGTGACATCAACTCACGCTCGATGACCGAATTGTTCGGATTCCCCAGATGTAACTCATGTTGTTGACGGTGCTCGACGATCGAGTTGGTGAAAAAGAATTCGGCACATTAGCTGAGACTGGTGAACTAACTGTCTGCGACGTGTTTGCGGAATGCTGGGGCCGTAACCAATTAGGGAAAATTCGAGAATAACACAAAATACGTTAACTAGATTGCGTACAATGCATCTTTATTCGAGCACTGTAGTACTATGTAGTAGATTTGTTCTCTCACCCATTCAGATCCAACACTCAGCATGAGCAAGGAAATTTATAGAGCGTTGGAAGAAAATCACGCGCTACTAGCGGCGGCGTTCGAATTGCAAAACTCAGGACGGATAGTGTCGGCTGCCAAGGTGCTGCGGCGTCTCGATGAGAACCTAAAGTACATTGCGGGTGTGATTAAGGGTTCGCGCACACAACCGATACAAAGCAAAGCAGCGCCTCTCGGGCCACGTCCGACACCTATTGCGCCCAAGCCGGTATCTGCTCCTGCTATTGTGCCGTATACCCCTCAACAACAATAGTCAGCGTTGATGGCGAATGCCCAGCCATGAGTTAGACAGTTTGTTATGCGAAGTTGTGCATCTCTTGCATCACAGCATGTTTGAACAGTTTTGCTTCTCTAGAGTGTTCGACAACTATCATGCGCAGGAAGGGTTGGAACAACATCTTATGAATGCACAAATTATATCTTTACGACGCAGGTGTTTTTTGGAAAATTGTAACAAGCGACTTTGGAATCGTCCTCTAACTTGGGTCCTGCTCAGGAACTTCCTAGAACAGTATCGTAAAAGGTTCATATATTTATCGAACATGCCTAAGCATCTTCAGGCGCTCAGTGCATTTATTCGTACTGCTACAGCACAGCAACAGGTTTAGGTTGGAAAGTAACTCTAAGAGATGAACTCGTAATGGAAGAAGAAGATTCGATTTCGTGAAACATCACTTTAACTAGCTTGTAGCCTACTTGATTCATGTGAAGTCATGACGATTCATCCTCGCTTCAGTGAGTAATGAAACACGATGAGTATCTTTGGACTAATCGACTCGGAATTCCCGGAAGGCACGATCAATAAAAACTGCGATAAGCTGGTAGTATAAATAGAATCATTTGTTTAGCCTATTTACATGAATAGAGCTTCAATAGACAGATGATTAGGAATCAATGCAGTTGCGCGGACTCCACCATACTTGTTCGAGAAAATCCACATGGGTTTGACAGCCCTCGTATCTGTATTCGTCGTGCACGTGTTCAACTTTTTTCGTACTAGAAGCCATGTTGAACTAAACGACGCTTATTTGGAATTCCTGTTAACATATTGATTTCGTAACTATTGCTGAATTAGTAAAAAAATTGGAATATAATCGGTAGTCTCGTCGAAACAGCGGCTCATGGCAACAGAAGAAAGTTGAATCCCTTGCAGAATTAGGTACTGTACCGGTACAGTACTGTATATCTAACAATAGATAAAACAAGCTTTGCCTACCTATCGAAGTAACATAGGTACTACACTCTTCAACAGCACTCAACAAGTCAAAAAGCTTGCCCAAGCGACCAAACAAAACACGATATACTAAATTCTTGTTGCAACATGGGGCTCACGTCGAAGACTGCCAGATTAAAAATAGTTGCAATCTCGACAGAAGTCTGATAATGACATTAGATTCCATTCAAAGTATTTCAAGTTTTTAGACGGAGGTACCGCCCCAGACGAACGAAAACAATGAATACTGTACGCTAAATGTTCTAAGGAACTGAGATTTTCAAGTCCATTGAAATAGCGCGTTCAATTGGGCGGACTTGGAATGAAAGCGCCCTTTCTCACCGTATCAACCATTGCCTTGAATTGCTCTCGAGAGTGGAACCATTATTTTTCTGATACTGTACTGTACTGTACAACCCTTAGAACACTCCCTTTTCCCCTTTTACATCATCTTCTCCTCTTTCTCTTTCTTCTGTTTCCTACCCTACACCTGTACTCTCTCTATTTCTCTTCTGTCTATCATCTTCCGTACTTTACCTTCCTCTAATTCACTTTCTCAAAACCTTTTCATCATTTCTCTAACCACAAACATATACCATCCTTTTTCCTCACAACTTCTCTACGAGTCTCATTCGTGAGCCGTGTCCACCTCCATATCGTCCACTCTCCCTCCCTCTTCCTGCCCTACCACTACTACTTCGACATCCTGCATCACCACATCCTCCTTCAACCCCGTCAAAGAACTGGCCTCCACTCTCTCCCCTTTATCCGTACTCGCCTCCACCAAAGCAACTTCCAATTGACTCCCAACTGCAGCCTCGTCCATACCCACCGTAGTACTCGGTTCGAAAAACGGCGACACCCTTCGCTCCGGCAGTTCCATCCGGTCTTCTGCCCATTCTTTCCTCGCCTCCTCCATCATTCGCTTATCGATCCTCGTTTCAGCCCCGCAAATATCACACAGAACACCACCACCACCACCATCACGAATATCACTGCACCTACCCACTATCGCTCACTCGCCTCTGGCACCATCTGCCTCAATCCCAAATAGCCCAGATACAGTGTCAGTTTCATCAGGATATTAATCGCACCACCCGCCGTCACCTTCAATGCGCGCCTCACACCATCACAAATCAGCGCCGTCTCATGCCACACACTACCACGCCGGTGCTCATGACCAACCTCTCCAAGCTCAATGAGTTTCAGCGCATTGGCCCATATCTCCCCCGTGTCCCCAAACGCCGTGCCAAACACAAATACGCTGGCCGCCGTCGTGATACTAAACGCCACAAGTGCCTTCGACCTGAATCCGAATCCGATTATGCTCGGTTTCATGAACACGATCACCATCGGTAGGATTGCTTCCAACAGCGAGCTCCATCGCGCCAGTGAAAAGCAGCGGCTCAGGCGCGCCTTCGCGAACGCGCCCTCGCGCACCTCCTCCTCCACCCGTTCTATGTGTCGCCGCGTGCCTACCACCATCGCGTTTGCAGCCCTCCTCCCCGACCCAATCACCAGTCCACCCAACATGAACGACATCACGCACCCAAGCATCATTCACAGACGCACCCGGAAGGCCACCATCGACACTGCGTTCACGTTTCCGATAAGCATTGTGCCCGGCCTCTCCGCCGTTCCAACCACGTCACGCGCCTGCGGCGCCAGCCCTGCTATCGTCACATACGCGCTATGCAGCGCCACCGTGGTCATCATTGCCGACGCGTTCACAAACAGCTTGCTTAGCGCCGTACCTGTTCGTCCGGTGCTCTCTAGCGCCGCCGTCACGTCCTGAACTGATGTGCCTAGCTTGCTCAGTTTCGCCATTTGCCCCGACGAACCTGAAATACAACTAAACGAGTCCACTGTCGTTACCACTCCAAGCAGCGTCAGAAGCCTCACCGAACTCAGCGCCACCCCATACTGCCCAACAGCGCAACCGCAACCAACAGAATTTATTTCGGCACACCAAAGTCACGAAAGAATGTGGTTTTGGATTTTTCATCTATCGAAACGTAGGAAGGTCGACTGTTGCGTAAGTTGTTGGACCTGAATGAGAAGGAAAGTGTGCACCGGTTGTCGTCCGTAGGGAGTGTCAGTGACTCTGCAACACATAGCATGGGTAGTGTGCGGCCCGCTTTGTTGCAGGGAAAATAAAGGACAAATTTTTTTACTTATTGTAGTAACAGCTAACTACGAAATCTGATACACTAACCATGAATCCATGAACGTCCACAACATTGTTGTAGAGCTTCTTTATTTTGGTAGTTGACAGCGACTTTGACGCAACAGAGATCTGATGATCGCAATGTTTGCATCGGTAAGTAGGCATTGTGGTGGTGAGATTATGTTTCCGATCTCCGATGGAACCGACCGTTCTATAGGGCTTGAGAAGGAAGAGACTTGGTACACTGGGGTTTCAAATTGCTTACAGAGAAAAGGAAATCTGCTACACTACAGGGGTCCTTGCTTTAAGACCGCTCCTTATACTGTCCGGTCCTACATTATGACCGCAATTCAACATATGTGTGTCATACCTAGTGCAGTTGATTTGGCATTAGTCAATAGTACAGATAAATAGAATTAAGTTAAAGAGATAATACAGTCCTGCATAAATTTAATTCTTATTTTAAAATAAGCAAAATAATGAATTAAGGAAATAAAAAGTTAAAAAAGTGTACATAAACTACGATTTCAGGCTTTCCTCCAATCAAAAACGTGCGAACAATGCCACAACCTACCGCCACATGAGATGGAGTAGTGTTGTCGCTTAGCAAGAAACTACAAGTGATACGATTTATTTCTGACAGCAATGGGGAATAAGAAGCACTAGCAATTTTAATCTGGATGTAGCAGATGTCAGAAAATGTCGCGGCCGATCGGAGAAAGTGGGAAAGATGGCGATGAAACGAAGATATTTATTGCTCAGAGAAAAATTAATTGTGATTAATTTGTTGAAAGATAGACATTCCACTAGTCAAGCTGCAGAAAATTACAAAATCTCGAAACGCACGCCAGAAGAATTTGGAACCAGAGAAGTGATTTAGAAATAGAGAAGAGTGTAGAACATCCGTGGACTATTTATGTGGGAAATATCCAGCTGTGGGAAATTGTGTAGCAGAACTCATGAGATTTATCTGTTCTCGAGGTCTCGTATTTCCGTATCGTTTCCAAATAGTTACATTGTAGGCTGAGTGTCTGAATCGGCGCGTGCAACAAGACTCAGTGCACCGAGACAAATGGCACGCAACAGGACACAAGGAGGAATTCGCTTACGTGATTCATAATTTAAAGTCTAGCAGGTTTCCGGTGAGGAGCTGCAGGTGCAGCTGCCATGCGTCGTACAAAAAGTGCAGTTTTCTTTTATGCGTCTATCGATCCTAAATTTCGATGCTATAGTTGTGGGCACGATGCCGCAGCAAGATGCGTACGGTAGTGTGTGAAACAGGGCGGTGTAAAGAGACAACTGAAAATACGCTACTGCACTGTTCACTCCTGTAACAGATCCGTTATTCCAGTTCGAATTCACTCACTGCTTCCGATTTTATTCGTCACACTAGTTGAAACTACGAGAACCAATAATTGAGATATGTTCATTGAGACGGGAAGGCGATACAGTGATTCGTTTAGGCACAGCCCGATTGTGGAAAGGATCTCCGGCGTTCGATTGGCATGTTCGCGAATTCAAGGTAGGTGAATGGCTGTACTGTACGCAATGGATCTGGATCCTTATTATTCTGAATGTCTGCCATCTCAACAAAACTGCATCACGTGATGTTTCGAATGTTGAATTGTTGAATTGTTTATCAACCAAGTCGCCGGCATAGGTGTTCCGATTAATTTGAACACGAACTGAGAGGGACAAATTTAATTTTGAAAGTGGACTCGCTTTAGCATTTCAATGAATTGGATACCGTCTAACGTCTCTAAAAATTGGAATAGAATCCATTTTCTATTTCAGGAACAATTTTTCGGCTTGTTTCGAAACCCCGCTCTCGAAGTATTCAACGAAGCG
>JAAUYH010167184.1_pt1 | contig 16653 bp, 11 predicted proteins | sample 7278061 | NCBI WGS metagenome assembly JAAUYH01 (sample SAMN14350203, study PRJNA611818) | marine sediment metagenome | isolation source: surface marine sediment (0.6m) | place: French Polynesia: Moorea | collected 2018-08 | reverse complement strand
GCAGCAGTATAACCAGGTGTTAAAACAGCGTAATGCTTTGCTCAGAAAAATTCGTGCTGCTAGACAAGATAATAAGTCCTCAGAATTCACAGTAGACTACGAACCACAACTGAGATTATGGGACGAACAGCTAGCAGCAGCAGGTTCTAGGGTAACTCGAAGGAGAGCTAGGGTATTAGCTAGATTAGCGCCTATTGCCCAATTTTGGCATCAGCGCATCAGTGGAGATGAACAGCTTCAGGTTAACTATCTGCCGAATGTGGAATGGACGGAAGACGATCCCGTTAAGGTACAGCAAGCTTTTCTAGAGAAGATAGAGAATCGCCGAATGGTGGAACAGTATCAGGGAAAAACTGTTGTCGGAACACATCGTGATGAAATTGAATTTACGATTAATCAAACCCCTGCTCGCTATTATGGCTCCCAAGGACAACAGCGTACTCTTGTATTGGCATTGAAACTGGCAGAATTAAAATTAATTGAAGAAGTAGTAGGAGAACCGCCATTATTGCTGCTAGACGACGTATTAGCCGAATTAGATCCCCATCGTCAGAAACAGCTTTTAGAAGTAATTGGCGATCGCTTTCAAACGATTATTACGACTACTCATATCGACACTTTTAATCGGGATTGGATCAAAGATTCCCAAATTCTGGCAGTGGAAGCAGGGAAGATTAGCGAGGTTTTATTAAATTAGGAAATAGAAAATTTGAATTGCATTGACCTCGTTCTAAGGTACTACGTATTTAAATGTTAATAACTGTGTGCGTTCGCCCTGCCTAAAACACCCCAAGTGGTTAGTATGTCTAATTCCTTGGTAAATTGACTATAAAATAACTAGAGGGAACTTATATGGCTACTCAGGATAAATGCTGTAGCATAGCACCTTACTTTAGAATTTCAAAAGGACAACTTGAGACTTTCAAGCAATTATGCGATCAATTTGTGGAACAAACCAATCGTGAGTCAAAATGCCTCTATTACGGATTTTCTTTTGATGGAGACCAAGTTCATTGTCGAGAAGGTTATGAAGATGCCGAGGGAGTGCTGACGCATCTGGAAAATGTCAGTTCTCTGTTCGAGGAAGCTTTAAAAATTTCTGAGTTAACTCGCTTGGAAATTCATGGACCCGAAGAAGAATTGGCAAAGCTGCGTGAGCCTCTATCTAATTTGAAACCTCAACCTCAGTTCTTTACCCTAAAATATGGTTTTCGTAGATAGTAGACGCTGTCTAATTTGAAACCTGGAGTTTTTAAGCTATCTTTTTTGAGTAATGAGTAACAAGTAACGAGTAACGAGTAGCGAACATTGAGACATTTAGATAATTAAAATGTTTCTCGGAAAGATATTTCCTTGTAAGGTGGGCAAAAGTATTATTAAATCCTTCATTTCCTTGTAACTTAGTATTGCCCACCCTACTCTTATTGGTATTTTATTTGATAGAAATGACCTTATGCTTTATTGCGATAGAGAATTCTGACGATAAATTTAGCAACTACATGAAAGAAGCTGGGTTTTTTTTCTTGACTATCCACAGCAGTCGCCTTGACAGAAGTTTTAGCTACTGGCTGCTTCGGTGGCGTTACGGTTTCCAGAGGAGGTGCTGGCTCCTTGGGTAGTGTTATTGCCTCTAAAGACTCAGTTGTAGTGGCTGAAGGACTAGTAACTGTTTTTTCTGGAGGCGTTTCAATGGTAGTTGGAGTTGATTCTGGTGCTGTAAGACTTTCTTCGATTTTAGTTTCGGCTACATCAGCAGGTACGGATTTGGGTGAGGTTAGAGCATGACATCGATTGAGAAACTCTTCTAATTTCTGACGATCTTCTACGTCAATTTGACGAGCATTAGCAGCGCATTCAGCAACATCATCGTTGCCAATATAAGCAAGCCATTTTTCTAAATCTTGTCTAACCAAATAGCCTGTAGCATCCTCTGGATACTGCTTACATAGTTCTAATAAGTCTTTAGCATCGTTTGCGGCTTGACCATTGGGAAAGTGGAAAGGCTGAGTCATAATTGTAATCTTATGGTTCAATCAAGAAAAGTTCAGTTTCATCTTGCCACAGGTATATCAATATAAACCATTACAATTGCGCTGAATAGCAAAATCTGACATTGTGGGAAGTCAAGGATAAGTAATTAAACCTCGTCCACTTAGAAAACTGTAGTTTTACATTCATGATTTAATCCTTGCCGTTTTTTTGACTACCTACTACCTACTACCTACTACCTACTACCCACGAACAGTTATCTTAAAAACTACTGGTTTCAAACTAGATGCGGTTTAGACCTAATCCTCCGTTCCTGGAACATCGTAAACTATTAACTCTGTTAATTATGCGATCTTACTTAATCCTGACTCCTTGCTAAAAACTTTGCTAGAAGTTGCTAAAACTGAAAGAATTGATACCAACTAAATATCTTGCACAGGTTATAAAGATAGGTATCCATCGAGGGAAAGGGCAAAAGTGAAAGATTAACCGAATTGATCTTGTTTCTTTTCCCTACTTCTTTTTTTCAAGTTATGAATAAGACTCCAGAGATTGTCTATCCTGATTTCCCAATTCAGTCCCGACATTTTATCTTAGCTGGACTCAGGGAATTACTACCCAGGGATCGGACGTTAGACAACCTCATTCCCTTTGAAAATCTTCCAGAACGATATCAAATTTCTGCGGTTATTCTTTGGGATTGCCTACTAGCTTTAAAAATTAAACCACAGAAACTAGAGGGACAGATTTATTTCACTAATGGCAACTTGAAGCGACTAGAGCAGTTTATTAAACGCATTGAAATTTCTTGGAGTTGCCCTCATATCTTAGAAACTTGCGGTCGAGCTGCAAGAAAATCCTAATCCTCGTTATCACTACCAATCAGCAGCACTTCTACGAGCAGCTCAGTTTTCAATTGAATTCCAGTACCATTATTATAGACCAAAGAGACACTCCCCATTGTCCTTCGCAAAAGGTTTTCTGGTGAACTAGTGGGGTAAAATCTATATTTGTAAGCACGCTGAGTCATGCTCACATTATACTACAGTTGATGTTCAAATATCATGGGAGACGGCGTTGACTCCTGTCGGCATATGCTGTCGGATCTCCACGCCGAAGAAAAGATGAGCAATACAGTTTGGGAATTAGATTTTTATTCACGTCCTGTTTTAGACGAAGATGGTAAAAAGCTCTGGGAAGTCTTGATTTGTGAAAGTCCTAATAGTATAGAACGATCGCCCGATACTCTGTTCAAATATGCTCAATATTGCTCTAGTAAAACTGTCAACTCCTTATGGTTAAGGGAAGCGATTGAAAAAGCGATCGCCGAAGCGTCAACTACGCCGAAGAAAATTCGGTTCTTTCGCCGTCAAATGAACAACATGATTGTCAAGGCTTGTGAAGATGTGGGAATTAATCCTGTGCCTAGTCGTCGCACCTATGCCCTTAATCAATGGCTTGCTGATCGAATTGCCAATTTTTATCCCCAAGAGGAGGGATACGATCTCAAGACAGCTAAGACAGCTTCGGTACAATATCCGCCTTTAAATGCAATTCCGCTACCAGATGCTGTCAGGGGAGATCAGGGGGATAAATGGCTACTGGTTAGTCTCTCTGCTGCCGATTTTAATGAGATGAAAGATTGGGATATTGCCTTTGAAGAATCTTTTTCTCTCTCTCTGTTGGATATTACACCAGATACCATCATTCCGGGCTTAATTATTTATTCTCCTCGCGCTAATCCCCTAGCAGCCTGGATGTCTGGGTTAGAGATGGGATATCTTCAATTGGAAAAAACAGTTCGTCCCCAACTTCGTTTAGAGACGGGATTAAGTGATAGTTGGACGTTGATTAACCTGACTAACGAGAAAACAGTCAAACAAGCAGAAGATTTTGAAACAGCAAAGCAGAAAGCCAATGGAGTTCACTTTGTCGCAGTCCAATCAGATCCAGATTCGGAAGCCTTTGCTGGCTTTTGGTTATTAAAAGAGTAATTAACATTAACAATCGCGAAGCGTCCTCTTGGTCGTTCTATTTTATTCAGCTTGCCCCTTGACAGGAGTAAATTGTTATAATGGGAAGCAATGTGAAAAACGATTTTGATGTCAGTACGATCCTTCCTTTCATGTCTGGTTAATCGATCCGTTTTGATAATTTATTGATAAGAATATTTTGGATTGTTAATAATTAATTGATGATTTTTTTGTAATTAATTTTCGGTTTATTTTTGGTCTGATCGCATTTTTTTTTGGATGATTGAGTGCAGGGTGTTTGTATCTGTCAAGGGTAAAATAGAACCAAATTAACAATCGCGAAGTGTTTACTTGGTCGTTTTATGCTATGTCTTAATTTTTTTTAAAAGTTTAATGTTAAAAGTTTAAATAAGCCTTACTTATTTAGGGTATAATTTAGGTGCTTTAATTCAGCTATTAGATTTGGGAGTTTTACTCTCAGTCAATATTTAATAAGTCATAATAATCAGGAGATAAATAACAATGGCAGCCAAAAAAATTCGAGAATACGGTGCATCATTCAACGGCAGTAAACGAACAGGCTGGTTTGCTTATCTATATGATGATGGTACTGTTGGTAATACTCCTGAGGTACCGGCAGAATCTTTTCGTAACATGATTGATATTCTGCGAAATGAGAGTCCTGTATGGGGAGACCACAGTTTACCTGATCTTTCAACCTCATCAGAAATGGTGGGAGAGGGAGAATCATAAGTTTTTGACATATTTCTTTAGCTAAAGCTTAGAGGATTCTAGGATGCTGGCGTAGTTTGCGAGTCGAAACTCGTCTTACGGCTACTCTCCTATTGGAAAATACTCTCACCAGCTGGACTACTTTAAACTACCAGAGTTGGTTTTTTTCCTTTAGGCTTCGTAGAACTTTGAATCTTGTATTTTACTGCTGGCGATTCATCTTGACTCAACTAAACTACTCAGCTACGCTCCCAGGTGTTGCTCGAAGTTTTACCCAAAAGACTCGCTCTTGGAACCCCATACTTCAACTCTGTTAGGTTGCTTGACGTTACTGTACCATTAATCAAACATAATATAAAGCCGTCCTGAAGGACGGGGCGCGATTACCGAATTATTGCGGTAATTTTGAATTTTTAATTGATAATTTTGAATTGTTTTGACAATCTGGATGTTCAGTTGTGGCATTTTGAGGAACTGCGTTGGGGACATTTGCTGTTAACCAGGTACTACCATCCGCTGCTACTACCAACCCCTGAGATTGTTGCAAGTCCGCATAACTTTTATCTGGGGTATCTTTGATTTCTCTGTGGCGTATTCCTACCGTGCCATTGTCACTAACTTCTAAATCTTCGCGACTTGCCCAATTAACAATGCGATCGCGATTTACTAAAGAGCTTTCAGAAGTCGGGGTTAAACCACCTCGTCCAGTGATAATAAAAGAACTACCTTTGGCAATCTTGTCATTGGTCAATCTACAAAGATCTTGAGCTAAAATCCTGGCGGCATCAATGGGAACATCGGGTAATTCAAAAATCCCCGAAGTGGGATCAACATCAGGACTATTAATCGTAATTGTGCCGTCAATACCTAACTCGGAAGTAGCAGTAATTTGACTATCTGGCTCTTGAAAAATTGCCTGGGTAGTAATTTGAATGTTACCCCCTTGTCCTTCCACAGCATTGGCAGTAATATCGCTATTGTCTAAGAGAGAAATACCATCCGAGGTAATAGAAATATCCCCCCCCGTAGCTAATTCAGTAGCGTTGGTCGTAATTTGGCTATTATTGCGGAGTAAAAGGGTATCTAAATTTTCTAGGGTAATATTACCTTGGTCGCCAACCCTAGTTTCGGCGGTGAGACTACCTGCATCTAAAGTAACTTTTTGAGCATCGATATTGATACTTCCTGCTTCTCCCGAACCTGCTCCACTAACATTAATTTCCGCACCCTCTTGAATAGTTAACTCTCCTGTTGTAACTTGAATATCACCCCCCACACCTGAAGCTTCTGGGCGCACATTGGCAAAAAATCCACTATTTCCTGGGGCTTCATTGATCACCACCTCTCCAAATTCAGCTAGTCTGTTTGCAAAGTTAGGATCGCTACCAGAGAGCAAAAGATTGTCGGAAACTTGGAGATTAATACTACCTGCATTACCTGCATCACTTGCTGAAGTAGTTATTTGTCCACCGTTAATCGCCTCGAAAGTATTGGCATTAATGAAAATGTTACCACCATTACTCTGATTAAAAGTTTGAGAACTAACCAGACCACTATCGGCAATCCTAAAACGATCTGTATTAACGATAATATTACCTGCTTGACCTAATGCCCCTACTTCTGTGGTAGTGTAGATTCCACTGGCTTGGCCATTTGTACCAAATCCACTGATATTGACTGAATCAAAAATATTTAAAGAGATATTTCCCCCTTTACCCTGTCCACCAAGCTTATTTTCCTGAGGATCTTGAATATTAGATGCTAATTGAGCGCCACTATCGAGAGAAATACTGTTTGCTTCTATACTGATATTTCCCGCATCACCTATCGCCCCTGGGTTGACAACGCTGATGATGCGACTACTAGAAGCAATATTTAGATCATTCTCTAAAAAAATATCGATATTTCCCCCATTACCCTGTCCCAAAGTACTGGCATCTATAAAAGAGCCATCTTCTAACAAAATTTCTTGGGCGACAATTTGAATATCTCCAGCATTTCCTATGGCGATGGATTCAAGTCCCTCTCTGCTTGATGGTTGAATAAGTGACGCAACTAATGAATCACCCTTAATTTCGATCAATCCATTAGGTACGTTAATCTTGACATCACCAGCGTTTCCTACTCCAAAAGTTACAGCTTGAACTCTACTTAGATCGCGAATAGACAAGAAATCAGAATTAATGATCACATCTCCACCATTACCATTTGCGTTTGGTAATAAATTATTCGCAATTAGACTTTTATCGTATATTTCTAAGCTGTTGCTCCCATTCAAGGTAATATTTCCTGCTTGGCTTTGATCAGTTCCTAAACCAACTCCAATCCCAGCCCGAATTATACTTCCTTGTGAAATACTAATATTGTCGGCATTGATCGCAATCTCACCACCATCTTCACCTGCTACATTAATGACAGCTTCGTTAGTCAGAGATACATTTCCTCTGGGAACTTGCTCAGGAAAACTAAGACTCAGATTTTGTCCGTCAATATCGGAAAAGTTTAACTGAACTTCCCCTGTTGAGGCTAATCCACCCAACTCTACCCATCCCCCAAAAGCATTGACGTTCCCATTATCGAAAATCACGTCTCCCCCAACTAGGAGAAAGCTTTTACCATCAGGAACTCGCAACCCTAAAGCAGATTCTGTAAGCCCAGAGAGATCTGCTCCTGCGGGGGCGACTGATTCATTGCGAATAACTCCCTGATTTCCCGCAGTAAAGGCTAAAGCAGAAGGATTAATGGTTAATAACGGTATCTCATTAGGAGCAGTATCTAAAAAGCCCTGTTCCCCAAACCTTATCTCATCAGCAGTAGTTGCTAAAAAAGAGCCGTTGAGATCTAAGCTGGAATCCTGTCCAAATATAATTCCATTGGGATTAAGTAGAAATAAATTGGCATCACCACCACTGACACCGAGAGTGCCTAAGATCTCAGAAAGTTCATTGCCCGTAACTCGACTTAAAATATTTGACACTCCAGGGTCTTGAAACAGGACGGTGGCACCCGCATCAACGTTAAATCTCTCAAAGCTATGAAACAGATTATTACCCTGTTGCAATCCGCCTTCGATCAGACAATCCCCAGAACAACTTCCTGGTTGAGTCGGTGTTGTGCCATCAGTCTGTATAGATTGGGCTGTTGCCATCTGATTATTGACAAACAACCCTGACAGAATTCCGAGCAGAATAAGAAAACCATTAACAGGAAATTTCACAACATTTAAAGACAAGTAGTTTTTATTCTGACTTAAGTATAAACAACAAGCTGTTTGAAACTAGATTTGTAGCTGTTTTTATCTGTTTGTTGAGCTATTAGATTGTAACTACGCACAAAAATCAAGAAAGCGATCGCTTTATGGGAGATCTTATCCAGCGATCGCTTTGTGGGAAATCGTAACTAGTTGGCTATTTTTGTTTTAAGGGCCCCAACTTCCATTGCTACCGCCGACTCCTGTTGCTATGACTGTTTCTCTTGTAAACGCTAACGAAACTAGCTTGTCATCTTTATGAACAATACTCACTAAAGATCGATTATTAAAAGCTTCTTGCAGCCTGGAGCCAAAATTATTTAGGTTAACTATTTTGATAGTAATAAAATCTGAATTGGAATCGTCAGAAGTAGCAGAAGTATATATATATATGTTGCCAGAATCATTTTGTCGTAGCTTAACTTCGACAAGATTATTGCCATTTTCATGATAGATTAAACTCTCAACTCTCCCTAATACTGGATTAACAGCTGTCTCTTGTTGATGCAAACTAGGGTTTATTGTAGATGATGTTGTCATGTCTTGCTCCTTCAGTGAAATTAATTTTGTAGTTAAATGAACGAAGTTTTTTGTTAATTAAGTTGCTTTGAATCGAAAGGCAGTTAAATCTAAAAATCAGATATTGTTAATGATTTTAGGAATTATTTCGACTGTAATTGCACCTTGGTTGAGAATCTTCATAACTCATTGTTTTTCCGTAAATTAAAATTTACCGTTGTCAATATCTAGGTCTTGTCTAGAAAAAATATGCAGTTTTTTTACCAGTTGCTCAAAATCCTACCTAGATTTGGTTAGAGAAATTTTGAGAAAAGCGATTACGCGACCCGTAGCCGACCGATCTAGAGCTAGAGGAAATAGATGAAAGCGATCATATTTTAGTCACCTACAAATATTTCTTTGTAAGCCTCTTTGTATCTATCTCGATTCAGGATGAATTCTCTGCACTCTTGTTACATTACTTAATAACACCGCTAAGAATAAGTCAGAAGTAATGATTAAACCTCGTCTACTTAGAAAACTGTAGTTTTACATTCATGATTTAATCCTTGCCGTTTTTCTGACTATCTACTATCTACTACCTACTACCTACTACCTACTACCTACTACCTACTACCTACGAACAGTTAACTTAAAAACTCCTGGTTTCAAACTGGATGCGGTTTAAAATCATCTCAGCTTTTTTAAAGCAGCGATCGCATGAAGTTTTACTTTGCGATCGCTATCTTCTGTTAGTTGTTCTAAAACTTGTTCTGCGGAATCGTTACCTAATTCACCAAGAGAGTTAGCTAAAGCTTGTTTGATCTCAGATGAGCATGATTGCCTCTGATTCTGCCAGAAATTAATCAGTACTTGGGCAGATTGAGGCTTTAATTTGGTTAAGGTAATTCGACCCATAACCGTAATAATTTCTTGAGTCACTAGTTCGTCAGCATTATTCAGTGCTTGCTGTAGATAGCTAATGCCAGAACTGATCTCACTCCATCCCAAGGCTTTAACTAGATCTGCCTTGAGGCTTATCGGCGTTGTCTCAGCTTGCAGTACTTCAAATAAAGCAATGGTAGCTGCTTCCTGTTTCATTCTTCCCAGAGCGATCGCTGCTTGGTGACAGACTTCTAAGTCTAAATCGTGAAGCAGCGGTTGCAAATGACGAATCAAGTCTAATTCCTGACAGAGATCGGGACGAAATCCCAGAGCGATCGCCGCTTCTCTACGCACCGAGCTATTTTTGTCTGCTAAAGCCGTGATTAAAACTGGTGGAACACGGTGATCGTGAAAGCTACCTAAAGCTTGAATGGCAATGGTGCGTAATTCGGGATCTGGGTCGGTAGCTATTTCCAACAGAGGGGTGATGGTTTGGGCTGTGCGAATGTAAGATAGGGATTGAACTGCCAGTAAGCGATGTTCGGGTTGAGATAATAATTCTACCAGAGCATCAATAGCGCGATCGCCGATTTTAGTTAGGGTTTTTCCCGCGATGGCAATAAGTTCGCTATCTGTAGTTTGCTGAAGTAATGCCACTAGGGTCAAAATTATCTCCTGATTGGGGAAATGTCCCAAAACCTGACAGATAAACCAACGTACTTCCGTTTCTACTTTTTCGTCTAAAACTAAATTTGTAAGGGGGGTGACGCTCTGGGAACCAAATAGAGGCAATAGCTTGGCAATTTCCCACTTGTGCTGGAAATCGGCTTCATTTAATACCTTCAACGCTAAGTTTAAAGCTGTCTGCCAGTCTTCGGGGGGTAACAGAAATAGCTTGGCTTTGCTGGCAGTTTTGCTTTGAGGCAATAGTATCAACTGATTACTCACTTCCAGCCAGTTGTGCCGTTGTGCTGCCTCAGCTCCTTGTTCTAAAATTTTTTTAATCAAGGATGATTGATTCGATGCTGGTTCTGGTTTAAGATAGGTCACGCGATCGCTACTCTCACACTTATAAAGTTTTAGGGAAAATAATTAGGGAGACTTAAAGCTAATCTTTATTATGATTATAGTTTTCTGCTCATACTGGTAGCATAAAACACTGAAAATTAAATCTATGCTCTTTACATGTATTAACAGAATTAGATTGATGCAGTTTAATCATCAAGAACATCACTATGAGACTTCTTACACGAATCAGAAGTAACTGCCTTACTATGAGGGAAAAGGGAAAAATATTAATTTGCTATTCATGTAGGAGGTTTATTGTTGCGGGGAGTGAGCAAAACTAATGAGCAATAACTCTCAGACAAAAGCCCAGACAATAGTAGTCAAGATTGGTACTTCCAGTTTGACACAGCCAACAGGACAAATTGCGATCGCCACTATCGCTTCTTTAGTAGAAACCTTGAGTCATCTTCGTTCTCAAGGACATCGAGTGGTGTTAGTTTCCTCTGGTGCTGTGGGGGTGGGTTGTGCCAGATTAAACTTAACCGAAAGACCCCGTAAAATGGCTTTAAAGCAGGCTGTGGCAGCGGTAGGACAGGGTCGTTTGATGCGAATTTATGACGATCTCTTTAGTAACTTACAACAGGCGATCGCTCAAGTTCTCTTAACTAGACGGGAATTAGTCGAGCGTAATACTTATGTCAATGCTTCTAATACCTTTAGAGAATTATTAGATTTGGGGGTAATTCCCATTGTTAATGAAAACGATACCATTGCCGTAGAGGAATTAAAATTTGGCGACAACGATACTTTATCGGCTTTGGTTGCCAGTTTAGTTCAGGCAGACTGGTTATTTTTGTTGACTGATGTGGATCGCATGTACTCTGCCGATCCGAGAACAGTTCCTGATGCTCAACCAATCAAGCTAGTTAGTCGAGAAGAATTTAGTCAGCTTCAGGTAGATGCGGGTTCTAGCGGTTCTGACTGGGGAACAGGCGGGATGGCGACTAAACTGGCAGCAGCACGTATTGCCACGAGTACGGGGGTTAGAACCGTAATTACTCAGGGGAAACAGCCACAAAATATTTTAGAGATTTTGCAAGGGAAAGACTTAGGGACTCAGTTTGAACCCCAAGCGGAGACGGATAATGCTCGTAAACGTTGGATTACCTATGGCTTAATCCCGATGGGTAAACTGTATTTAGACCATGGTGCAGTTCAAGCAATTACTAACAACGGGACATCTCTGCTTCCTGCGGGAATTGTGGCGATTGAAGGGGAATTTTCTGCCTCAGATGCGGTGCAACTGTGTAATCAGGAAGGTGTTGAACTAGGTAGAGGTTTGGTCAACTATAACAGTCACGAAATTGAACAGATTAAAGGATGTCACTCGACAGAAATTGCCGCAATTCTTGGCTATGATAGCGCAGACACGGTAGTGCATCGCAATAATCTCGTAATGAACGACTCTCTTAAAGTTGGATACTAAGATGCAAGGAAGTACGATCACATTAGCTATTAATGAGAAGGAAGTGCGATCGCTTGTCGTAAATTGGATATTATGATGAACTGTTTTTCTTTCTACCGCTTCTATCCTGTGGCGAATGATGAAGTATAACAGGAATGTGCTTAACATGAAATTTTCTTCCAGAACTATCATGTTTATGACTAGAAATAAATGATAAATCTTTATCTTTACAAGATTTACAACTATATTCAGTAAGATTTTTATCTGTCAAATAATTCTGCCATTTTTGCATAATTGATTTCGCATCTTCTTTGAAAATATAAATCAACAAACCTCCATTATCTTGATTTATGTCACCAGTAGAATATCTTGTAGTTAATTGTCGAAAACCTTCCCACAAATAACTATTACCTTTAAATATTTTTGCTTCTCCCAACCAAAGCCAAGTATCTTTCCTAACAATAATATCTGCATGACCGCCAACTTTTGCTTCATGCTCTGCTTGATAACCTAAGATTTTCATTTGACCTAGTATTTCTATAGTCAATCTATCTTCTTTTTCGCCTTGTCGTAACTCTGGATTTTCTTGGATTTGATAAATTATTTGATCTAGATCTTTGTAAAAAGTTTCTAAACTATTATTTGTCTCTGGTTCTTTTTGGTGTTTGATTTTTTGACAAATATCATAATTGTAAAATCCGCAGCTTGATTGAATCGAAAGCATCGGATCTAAACCAAGACATTTCTCTGATTTAAAAGTTAAGGCTGCCAGATTGGGAATAAATTTGCTGATTATTTCAATCGGTATATTTTTAATCGCTTCACTTGCACATAAAGAAACACCAAAATAATTATCCTCGATTAACGTTAATAATCTTTTTACTACTTTTTCACTGCTAAATTCTCCTAAGCATCTCGCTACTTGGCTACGAAAGTAGTCCTCAGAATTAAATGAAGCATTATATAGAGAATTTCTTAAATTTTCATTTAATTTCAAAGATGGTTTGAGAGAAAATAAATGTATTAAAGTTTTTGCTGTATCACTACGGGTAGAAAGATCTTTGTCTTGATTAAGGTTTTCAATTAGCTTGTTTATTATGTCTTGTGAAATATCTAATTTAACAGGTAAACTTGCTTTAATTTGTATCAATGCTTTGGATGCTTCATGATATACATGAGGATAAGGATCTTCCAATGCTTTCATAATTTCTGGAAGAGCATGTTTACCAATTAATGTTGTTAGGCTCATAATTGCATGACCTCTAACGTAATGATCAGAATCATTCAAGTATTTTCGTGCTAAATCAACTGCCTCACTTTTACACAATGAGCTTGTTAAATAATTAACAGCATTACCTCTTAAAATAGGGTTTTCAGAATATATCGCATTGAGATATCTGTTTTGAACATAGCTATGTTGTTCTTGCTGAAATGTACTCTGAGTATTTTGATTATTTTGTATTATTTTTTTGATTTTATTATAAGCATTTTTGGCTTTTACAGCAATATCTATATTTAAATCTAGACTAGCTTCAAACAAATCGTTAATAATGCTTTTGTCACCTAAATTGCCTAATTGTTCAGCAGCACTTTTACGAACTAATAACTCGACTTTTTTATCTTTGAGAAATTTAGTTAGGAAGGAAAGTATTCTTTGACGATTTTTCTGTTCTAAACCATAGGCTGCCATGGTACTAACATTGTGATCTACATCCTGAGTTGATTTTAGTAATTGGAGAATTGCTGATTCTGATTGAGATTTATTTAAGACCCAGATTACGGCAGTTTCACGTACAGAAGCTTCCATTTCTTGAGGCAAAGACTTGATCGCAAAACTTACAGCTTCATCAATATCTAATTCTCCTATTGCCTTAATTGCAGTATCTCTTACTTGAGGTTCGGAATCTTTAATTGCTTTGTTAAAGACGGGTAATGCAACATTTAGATTCAGTTTTCTTGATGCCCAAACTACTACGCCACGAGTTTCAGCATCTTGGCAATCCATCATTTTGATTAACTCATCGATTACAGCAGAAGATTTAGTTTCTCCTAAAAGATATATTTTGAAACGATCTGGAATCTGTTGTTGAGAAATTAAGCTTACTGTTTTTTCTTGGAAATTTGAATCTACTGAGCCAGCTATTTCTGCACCTAATTTTAAATCTACATCTAACGCCAACTTAGTTATTCGCTCTGCCAAAATTTCCAACTCAACAAATGACATTGCGATCATAATAGATTCCGTCCATTTGAGATAGTTTAAGTAATTTTGTTGTAATTTTTTATCGCTTAAATTATCTAACCGAGGTGCTAAATATTCCCCTGCATAATATTCCTGAAATAGTTGATGATGAAATTCAATACAATCTGGTTCGCTGGCAACTTGAAGTAAATGCCATTCTAGTAAATCCTCTAACCATTCTTTGGCTTTAGTTGTATGACTAGATTCTGTTGATAATAATTCAGTTAAAATAACTTCTGCTTGTGTCTTGGAAATAGTAATCCAAGAAGCAGTTGGTTGACAGGGATCGATATGTGAATCGCCTTGAACCATTCTAAAAGCAAGATAGCAAAGAAGATCGAAGGCACAACGACGGGAATCATCAGAAATATTTCTCAGTCTTTCAGGTTTGAATTTTTCATATCTACGAGCGAATTCCTTACGAAATAGTTCACCTCGGTTTTTCGGGATATCTCCTTGTTCGGAAAATACTTCGCAGAGCATTTGCAAAAGTAGTGGCGTTTGTCCTAGCTCTTTTAGTCTTCCTTTAAGCTGTGCTAATAATTTATCCCCCATCTCTGGCAATCTCTTTTTTACAAAATCCCGTATTTGTGGCTCAGTTAGCGGTAACATCTCTAACTTTTTCATTTCTCCTTGTATGAGAGTTGAGCCAAGTTCTCTTGTTGAAATAATTAATGAAGTTTTGAAGTTATTGCACAGTTGCCTGAACTCTTCTACTTCTTGAAACGCCGAACTATTAGGTAATTCATTTAAACCATCTAAAAGTACGAGTAATTTGCGATCGCGAATTAACTTTTTTAAATCTTTATCATCTAAATCAATCCACCACTCTAGTTTTTCTTTGATTTTTGCTAGTACAGAAGTGTTAAGATTACGTAATTCAATTAATATAGGAATCTGAGGAATTTCATCCTTATTTTGATTAATTGCTTCTAAACATTTCTCTGCTTCTTCTCTAGACAACTGAAGTAAAGCAGTAGTTTTTCCCAAACCAGGTTTACCAACCAATAACACTTGCTCAAAGATGTGTTTCCGCAATCCCTCCAGAACCAAATATTTTATTTTCTTCTGTTGTTGTTCTTGATTTGAGGAAGAAGATTTAGAAGCTTGTACTTTTAATGGTAAATCAGCCCAGCTTGGGATGTAGTTCTCTCTAGAAATTAGATCTTGTGGTAAATTTTTAAGCACCGATTCTAGATAAGACTTAAGTTGAACTAGATCGATCATGTTGAAACTAGACTACAAATAATCAAAGGATCTCCCAATTATATCCAGGTTTTTTGAGGAATATAATTTGTAAATTTGTGTTTCTTTTGCAGGCTAATAACTAATAAATCCAAAGGTCGCTAATTTACATTAAGCATATTAGGGTTTCCTGACAAAAATTGTTGGGGAGTATATTTGACCAAGATTTCATAGTAGGATTATTCAGTTCTAAATTAAACGCATGAGATACTAAGGCGTGTATATCATTTGCTGGTGATCTATTGATTACTCTGGCAAAGGTGAAAACATGACAGCAGAAACAAAAATCGAATTCGATCGCGATCGCGCCCTGGAATATGATCTTGATATCCGCAAGGCAATTCCAGGTTACGAGGCGTTGCACGACATGGCACAGATTCTGCTCCAAAACAGTTTAACGGCATCGGCTAAATTGCTGGTTGTGGGCTGTGGTACAGGAGTTGAATTAATGAACTATTGTCAGCACAATCCAGAATGGAGATTAACAGGAGTTGAGCCTTCTCAGGAGATGATCGCGATCGCTCAAGAGAAACTTACTCATCAGGGATTTTCAGAACGAGTTTATCTACACACAGGTTACATTGATACTTTGACAGAAACGGAACCGATGGATGCAGCCACGTTGATACTGGTGATGCACTTTGTCCCTAATGATGAAGCTAAATTAGAGTTACTCAAGAATATTGCTCAACATTTAAAACCAGGAGCCGATTTGATTCTCGCAGATCTTCATGGCGACCAATCACTACCTTACTTTGCCCAATTTAAGCAAGGTTGGAAAGATTTTTATTTGAGTCGGTTAGATGAAGCCAGTAAGATAAAAACAGAGCCAAGATTTTTGCCGTCTATTGAAGACTCGATACATTTTATAACCGAAGCTAAAACTATCGAACTACTACAGGTGGCTGGCTTTAATCAAGTCACCAAATTTTATAATGCTTTCCTGTTTGGTGGTTGGATTGCTAAATACACTGGTAGCTAGTGTTTAATTGTCGAACTATTTTACTTCCACTCACACACCTAACACATTTAAATTGATATGACTGAACCAATTCGCATTTTGATGTGCGCCCCCGATCACTACGACGTAGACTACGTAATCAATCCTTGGATGGAGGGGAACATTCATAAATCCTCCCGCCAGAAATCTGTGGAACAGTGGTCTAAGCTCAATCATGTCCTGAATAATATTGCCCAGGTCGATTTAGTCGAGGGACAACAAGGGGTTCCTGATATGGTATTTACTGCCAATGCCGGATTAGTATTAGGAGATAATGCAGTTCTCAGCCGTTTCTATCATCCTGAACGTCAGGGGGAAGAGCCTCACTTTAAAAAGTGGTTTGCAGACAACGGTTTTAAGGTATTT
>JAAUYH010028212.1_pt1 | contig 16661 bp, 16 predicted proteins | sample 7278061 | NCBI WGS metagenome assembly JAAUYH01 (sample SAMN14350203, study PRJNA611818) | marine sediment metagenome | isolation source: surface marine sediment (0.6m) | place: French Polynesia: Moorea | collected 2018-08 | reverse complement strand
TTACTTGGAGAAGACTTTTGAGGAGTATCTGGGGTAAGAGAAGGAGCAGTAGATTGTTTGTGAGTATCTTTTGATGTAGTGTTTGTATCTACGACTTCACCACTGGGGGCTTTCTTCTTGCCCAGTTTTTGCTTGAGATTTTTACATTCATCGCAATATTTCGGACAAGTAGTCGCATAAGTAGTCCTAGTTGCTTCAAGGTCACAATGGGCGCAAATGAATTTGAAGGTACGAGTATGTAGGGTGCGCCAGTGGCCTTTAACTTGATAGGGTTTGACGTAGATTTGTTTGGATGGCATTCGATAATTATTCTTCTAGCTATTTAAGTCAGCTCAATCGCTAGCTTGTATGGTAGATCGGATGATTGAAATGGGGCAAAACTGGATTGAGATAGTGCGATCGAGGGAGTGATCCGCGTAGCGGTGCGGCCAATATGGATATTGCAAGGAGCGGCCCGGCGAAGCCGGATCTGAGCGAAGCTCAGCACGCACTCAGAATCAAGGGAAGATTCACAGCTCGAAATTATTGATTCTAAAACTTTGATATCTTAACAGGCTCTTGTAAAGTTCCTTGTGCGAATCCAACCAGAAGAAAGTTACCTCTAACAAATTTATGCAATGAAATAAAACCTTCTCCATTATCAATTAAGTAACTCTTAATTCCTAAATTAAAGGCTTGTTGTCCCATTTTGCCAAACATGGCATGATTGATTCTCACGGTAGCATAACTATTCGGGCATTGAATCATTAAGGTTTTTTGATTTTCACAAATAATAAAGCTAAATTGAGAGAGATTAACAACTGTTCTGACATAACCAGGTGCTAAATCAATGAGGCGTTTAATTATAAGCCGATCTAATTGCATTATAGTTTTTTAGTATATAAATCTTAATACATTCTAAAAAACAACTAAAATTAATAATGCTATATATGTTACAAAATGTTATTATGTCTATAATCGAATCATTTTCTCTCAAATCTCAGCATTTTTAGACAAATGCTTAAGATTTTAAGGATTTTTGAAAATTGTCCTGATAATTAAAGCTTTTAATCGATAATTCTCAGAACAAATCGATTTAAATTTATTCGCGATCGGGACAGGCGCGAAGAACGATTCGCTTCAAGTTGAAGATTCTCAAACAAGTTCTGGCGATCGATCTCTTGTAGTTCAAACTCAATCTCATTCGATTCAGCTCAAGCCAATTAAAAATTTACCGGCTGCGCCAAAACTATTGAGCTATGGGACAGTAGTGGCAACAATTACAGCTTGTTTAGAAGCATTAGCTCCAGATCCAGTCACAATTAGTCAAATCCTCGATTGGTTGTACCCAGAAGGCTTAGATCGAGCTGTCAGAAAAAAAGCTTATGGTTCGATCGCCAGTTGTCTATCCAATTACACCGGAGTGAAATGGGTCAGGATTAAACAAGGTTTCTATGCTTTAGATCAAAAATTAGCTGCTTAAATAGAGCAATTTACTGATAATCCCGATTGAGCTAAATTGAGTTAAGCTAATTGTCTTTGAGCTTGAAGTAAAATTCGTCTAACTTCTTGATAAGCAGGAACATTATCTTGCTGGCTAAATATTTGCATAGCTCTGTTTAAATTCCGTTCAGCCTTGGCGAGATTTTTCAGTTCGATCGCAATTAAACCTCGATTCTGATACGGGAGAGGATCGAAGGGATTCATTTTGATAGCTAAATTACAATCGGCTAATCCTAATTTGAATTGATTTTGCTTTAAATGAAGATCGCCGCGATAAATGTAAGTAATAGTTAAATTGGGATCGATTTTAATCCCATAATTAAAATCATTTAATGCCTTATCTAATTGATTGCGCTCAAGATAGATAATGCCACGATGAGCGTAAGCTAGAGCTAAATAAGGATTAAGAGCGAGTGCTTGATTAACTTCAGCTAAAGCTAACTTCCATTGATTCTGTTTGAGATCAACTTGACTACGATAAGTTAAGCCAATCGCATAATGAGGATTGAGTTTAATCCCTTGATTGAAATCAGTTCGAGCTAATTTTAAGCGATTTTGTTTGAGATAAAGTAGGCCGCGAGTGCAATAAGCAACAGGGGATTGAGGCGCGATTTTCAGGGCTTGGTTGTAATCATGTGCGGCACGATTCCAGAAATTGTGTTGCAAGAAAAGATGACCACGTTTGAGAAAATTTTCAGCCCGATCGGGAGCGATCTCAATCTGTTTATCCAATCGCTCTAATGCGGCAATCATTTCGTATTGTTTTGAATAAATAACTTGACGATTCAGTAAAATAAAGAAGCGATTGATTTAACCGTAACTAGAGAATTAGTATTAGCTGTAGAAGGAATACAAGAAACTGTAAGTCAGCTGTCGCGATGGGTGGAAAGGGTAAGTAGCCTTGTTAATAAAATTATCGTTTTCAACCAGGGTTTATCCCTAAATTAAGAGCACATTCCGCACTCCCGGGTTGCATTAATAGGGCAGAAGTTGGGAGTAAATCCAGAATCGGTTAATTTTGCCAGTGGATAGTTGATGGTGCGGTCTGCCGAAAGCTGGGCTAGGAAACTATTCCACTATTAATCTGAAGGTAGTTTGGACTATGGAAAAACAAGATTTCGAGGGGAGATTTTCAATAATTTGCCTGTTTTGAAACATTTTGAAAACCCTAAAAAAATATTAGTGGGATAGGTTCAGCGGTTTTATAATTAAAAGATGGAAAAGCTAACAATTACCAGACCAGATGACTGGCATCTCCATCTCCGGGATGGGTTGGCCCTCAAAGCCGTTTTGCCTCACACGGTGCATCAGTTTGCCCGCGCTATCATTATGCCAAATTTGAAGCCCCCAGTACGTAAGGTAGAGGATGCGGTAGCCTATCGCGAGCGCATCATAGCAGCCATCCCCAAAGGGAAACAATTTGAGCCTTTGATGACGCTCTACCTCACCGACAACACGAGTCCCGAAGAGATTATCGCGGCCAAAGCATCTCAGTTTGTCAAAGCAGTTAAATACTATCCAGCCGGGGCAACGACCAATTCAGAACTCGGTGTGACAAACATTCGTAAGTGCGATCGGGTCTTGTCAACGATGCAGCAGGTAGATATGCCGTTATTACTGCATGGGGAAGTGAGCGATCGAGATGTTGATATCTTCGATCGCGAGAAAATCTTTATCGATCGTGAATTGTTGCCACTCAAGTCACGATTCCCCAAATTGCTCGTGGTGCTCGAGCATATTACCACCTCAGAAGCGGTAGAGTTTGTTTTGGCTACTGATAATATCGCTGCAACGATTACGCCGCAGCATTTGTTATTTAACCGTAATAGCCTGTTTATTGGAGGCATCCGCCCCCATTTTTACTGCCTGCCAATTTTGAAACGGGAGCAGCATCGTCAAGCCCTTTTAGAGGCAGCAACCTCCGGCAATCGGAAGTTTTTTCTGGGTACTGATAGTGCCCCCCATCCCCGTAACAGCAAAGAAAGTGCCTGTGGTTGTGCCGGTTGTTTTTCGGCACTGCACGCGATCGAGTTGTATGCAGAAGTGTTTGAAGCAGCTGATGCTTTGGATCGACTTGAAGCCTTTGCTAGCTTCTATGGAGCAGATTTTTATCAACTTCCACGCAATAGCGAACAGATTACGTTGACAAAAACTTCCTGGCGCATTCCTGATGAAGTGCCATTTACTGAGTCAGGGCTTGTGCCTTTAGGGGCAGGTCAGGAGATAAGCTGGCAAATGGTCGGACACCAGCATAGTCTGATTAACTAACAAATTTTATTTCAATTCTTATTTCTCGATCGATTATAAAAGGCGATCGCCATCTCTCTCGGTAAGTTAGTTTAGGCTATAGCAAAAGTAATCCAGCCTCCTAACCAAACATGAACCTCCAAACAAGAGAGATACAGCGACATTCAATCAGGATACAATATACCCGGCAGCATATAGAAAACTAGGCTCAGAAGGAAAGATAGCTCCAGCCAGGACTTGGATACAGAAGTTTGTAGTTCCAAAGAAGAACGGCAAAAGGTACTACTACTATCGATTAATTGAGGCTTGCGATAAGAAGTCTAAATCGGGTTCAATCCAGGGGAAATTAAAGCTATACCTTGGTAACAAGCACAATCCTAAATATCACACTTATAAAGCCGCAATAAGACGTAGAAACGAATTACAAGAGCTAAAAAGAAGATACGATAAGTTGATGGCTCTATACGAAAAACTGTTATCTAATGAGGGTCAACGATGACCTGAAGCCATTTTGATAGCTTCAGGTAATTTACGTAATTTGAAGAGATTAAAGATCCCAAAAATCGGGCCTGTGGCTAATATTGAAAAAGCCCACTGCCAGCCAAATGCTTCGACTAATGGTGGAATCGTGCGGATCGAGAATAAAGTGAGTAGAAATCCTAAACTTGTTTGCATTGTCAGAGCAGTACCCACGTAGCGCGGATCGCTCAATTCGCTGATAGCAGCACTAAACTGCGCGCTATCTGCAACCACCGCTATCCCCCAAATAAGGCAGACAACGGTCAGCCAAAAGGGTGAATTGAAAAAAAATCCCACTACTAAACAACAGCTACCAGAAACAATGAGACTAATCGAAGCGATCGTCGTGCGTCCCCATCGATCGGCGAGAATTCCAGCTAGAACGCAGCTAAAACCGCCGCTTGCCACGACGAAAAAACCAGCTAAACGGGCCCAGATTTGATTCCAACCTGCTTGCTGATAACTTTCTAAAAGACATAAAGGAACCCACGTCCACATTGCATATAATTCCCACATATGTCCGAGATAGGCAAAGTTAGCCAAACGCACGGCGCGGTTAGTAAAAATCGAGCTGGCGTAATACCAGTTGAATTTCTTGGCTCGAGCCAGAAAAGGGCCACTTTTAACAAACCACTCGGCAATGCCAGCAGCAAACAACGCAGCTAAAGAAGCGACTAATAAAACTGTGCGCCACGAGGCTAATCCTTCTGAACTGGAAAAAAATGGTATGGCGTTGAGTAAATGAGGGAGTGCCGATCCGATCGTTAATGCTCCAACTAACAGGCCGATTCCCAAACCGCGATCCTCTTTGCACCAAGTTGCCATCAACTTCATACCTGGTGGATAAATACCTGCTAAAGTGATTCCAGTGAGGAATCGCATCAGCAAAGCTGGTTCGGGGCTGTCGATCGCAACGGCGATGATTCCATTAAAGATCGCTCCTAAGAAGGCACTCACTGCAAAAAGACGTTGTAAAGATAGGCGATCGGCTAAATTTAGCAGCCCACTGGCGATCGCTCCGATGACAAAGCCAATTTGCACGCTCATGGTCAACCAGGATTGCACTGCGTCAGTCAATTGCCATTCCAATCTCAGTTGAGGCACTACTGCTGAAGCAGAAAACCAAAGAGACATAGCCAGCAATTCAGCAGCAGATAAAATCCAGAGATTCTTCCACTTGCGGCAATTTATCCCCATCGCGGCTGCTCGTCTAGGTTAAGCCCTAAAGCAGTTTTGGCAACAATTTCGTGAGTAAGTGCGGAATTAGCAGGATGGAAGCGTCCGGCTCTGGCATCGCGAAAGAGATGCTCAAGTTCGCTCTTTTTAAACATCCCGAACCCACCGGAAAGTTCTAAAGCTCGATCTACAATTTTCCAGGCACTTTCGACAGTATGATATTTAAGCGAAACAATTTTAGACGACCATTCGTGGTCGTAATCGACTCCGTTTGACCAATCTTCGGCAATTTTTTCAAGATGAGGCCCGATAGTATCTAATTCCAGAATCATCTCGGCGATACCGTGCTGCATCTCTGGATGATGGGACATGGGACGATTCATCATCGCTATAGAAGTTTTCTGTTTTGCTGCTTCAATAGTTAAATCTAAAGCCCGTTGAGCGATCGCATAGTAAACGTTAGCAAAGCCAATATCTGCCCAAGCAAAAATGCAAAGTACGAAGAAGTCCGCTCCACCAAATCCGGCCGGTAAAATTCGGACAATGCGATCGTCGGGCACGAATACATCTTCTAAAATCGTATCGTCGCTGCGAGTAGCTCGCATTCCCAGCACGTCCCAGGTTTCTTTAATCTTGTAGCCAGGAGTATCCCGGCCCATGAAACCATGAACGATCTTGGGATTGTTCGGATCGCTCGAATCCATGCCGTGAATTCCCAACCAGTCCCAAACTGGGGTCAAACTGCCAAAGGATTTGCGTCCGTGGAAGCGATATCCCCCTTCGACTCGCTCGGCTTTGGTGGTAGAGTAAAGGAGCGGTACGTCGTTTCCTTGTTCCGCGTGTCCGGCAGCAAATACGTCACCTTTTCCGGCTCTTTCTAAGATCCATTCTGTGGAGCGATCGCCCGTGCGATATATGTCTGCGGCTACCCCAACCCAATAATTGTGCATGTTGATACACAAAGCAGTAGCTGGCGCGTAATAAGCCAAGCGTCGAGTTGCTCGGGCGACCTCAGCGATGGTCATTCCCTGCCCTCCAAACTTTTGGGGAACCCCCATAAGTAAATATCCGGCTTTTTTTAACTCATCAAAATCTTCCTGACAAAAGCGATTCTCGCGATCGTAGATTGGGGCTCGCTCTCCACAGTGGGTCAATAGTTCTTCACTCAATGTCGGAGTATAAGTTGTTGACATTTTAATTCTCCTAACTTTAAAATCAAAATTATTTTCTCGAACCTAAAAAACCGAGTTTATTTATTCAAAATTGGACTCTATCGAAAAATCGGGCCGAACATCAGTGTCGCAGCGACAGGATCGATTTTCAAAGTAAGCTTTCGATTAGAAAACCAGTCAGAGCAGGTCAAAATTAGTTTAGATCTTGCTACCTTTGACCTCTCTTACCGAATTGCGATCGATTAACCGAAATTGCTTTGAAATCGGGTATTGTTGCTATTTTTTAACCTCAACCGGCTTTGTTGCATAATTTAATCCAGTCAAATCAAGGCTTTCAGCGATTCAAATTCAAGGAAATCAAGTTTTTTACGATTTAATAGAGGCTGAAATCCTTGTACTGTAAGACTTTATTTATGCAACAAAGCCACCTCAACCGTTTTTATTTATTAGGTTGAGGAGTCATCCGCAAGTAGGATTTAATTTCAGTGACACCTTTAGGAAACTTCTGTTTTGCTTCAGCTGTAGGAATAGAAGGGGCTACAACTACATCTTCTCCATCTTGCCAATTAACTGGAGTAGCTACTTGATACCGGTCAGTTAGTTGTAAAGAATCAATGACCCGCAAAATTTCATTGAAGTTACGACCCGTACTAGGAGGATAGGTCAGAGTTAATCGCAATTTTTTGTTTGGATCGATGATAAAGACAGTGCGAACAGTTACTTTTGGATCGGCATGAGGATGAATCATTTCATAAAGATTGGAAACCTTTTTGTCTGAATCTGCCAGAATAGGGTAGTTCACTTTGGTCTGCTGAGTTTCATTAATATCTTGAATCCACCCTTGATGAGATTGGTTATCATCAACACTTAAGGCGATAATCTTAACATTGCGCTGGTTAAATGCTGGTTTAAGCTTAGCAACTTCTCCTAACTCAGTCGTACAAACAGGAGTATAGTCTGCTGGATGAGAAAATAGTACCACCCAACTATCTCCCGCCCATTCATAGAAAGAAATATTCCCCTGGTTAGAAGCTTGGCTAAAGTCAGGAACTGTATCCCCTAGTTGAAGAGACATGATTTAAAGCTCCATTTTCTAAAATGTAATCAAAGCTATTTTCTATTTGTTGCAGGTATTTTAATGGGAATTTTACGAATTGAGCGCGAATTTTCAAAGGGATTGACTCTGAGCAAAAAATATTTCTCGTTCGGCTCAAAAAAAATTCTCAGAATCGTTTTTAATCGATCGAGACAGTAAGCGATCGTCAGAATCAATATCGATCGATTTATCTCTAACAATTCTTACTTTAAAGTATAAAAATAAAGAGCTAATTACTGCAAAGCTTTGTTGCAATTTTTAAAGTTATTTCTTTTAAAGCAATCAGCAGAGTTCTTGAGCTTGAGAAGAAACTGGAGGCTATGTCGATAAGGATTGAAAAGAATTAAATATTAGAAAAAGCTGCCTTTTTCTTCAGGGTAATCGCATCTAATTTCTAGACTATAAGCGGGTTATAGCTTATAGCTATTGCTATTGATTTTTTATGAATTCAGAGAATCTTTACTGGATCGGGGGTTCAAAATTTAGATGGGTTTACCCTGGACTGCGGATTAGTCGCGACAAAGAACGTTTAACATTTATTGCGATCGATTCGAGTCTTTTTTACAAGTAGAAAGCATTAAAATTTTAATCAGAACTAAAATTAGGAAATTGGCTTAACTAAATTTAGTAATTCTCGATTCAGCTTTAATTTTAGGGCATTTGTTCTGAAATTAATCTAATGTTTCGATCGAAAAATTGTAATTCAAGATTTTTCGACTCACTAATATTTAAGTAAACTAGATCTTGCAGCACGGGGCTTGGTGCGTCCGCATTATCAATATATATCACCAAAAAAGAGATAAGATAAACGTACAGCCCAAAAGTAGAGCATCCCAGCAAATAATAATAATTTTTCTTCTCTAAATTGCACTCCATTTTTGCCAGAACCGAGGCAATAACTAGTAAAATAAACGATAATCCAAGCAAATAAAATATAATCACTATCTCCTCCACCTCTTGAGCGAATCTATCCTTTTGATCCCTACTTTTTAATCGGGATAAGCAGCAGACTAGCTGAATTGAATCTGAACTAAAGTTGAAAACACCCACACTTAATCTTAACCTTGAGTAAAAATCAAGGTCTTTGTCTTAATAGTTTAAAAAATAATAAAATACTTAATAATTATCCAAATATTTTATAATTGAACGCTCTTTTTCAAAAAACTCAAGATCGAGCGTAAAATAACAAAATAAATGAGAATTGTGGGAATTGTTTCAAAATGAAGTTAGAACCGAGCGAGAAAAAAAATTATCATGCAATCAAAATTTCATCTATACTTCTCGTTTCGATCGCGATCGCTTTAGAAACTTGGAATCTTATTACTCGAGCTGAAATAGCAGAACACTTTACTGTCATCGTTACCTTAGAGCGCGTCATGCTGATATCTCATTTTGTCGAAGGGATTATCTCAGCATTTTATACAGAAAATAAACTAAAATACGGTATTTACGTCTTCTTTGTCGGTACGGTCGGGTTATTAGAATTGTTTCCAGAAAAACAATTAAAAGAATAAAAACAGCAAGCGATCGCAAGAAATATTAAAAGTTGGCGATCTACATAACCTAATATATAAAATTAACAGTTCAAAATAGGCAAGAGGCAAAAGTTTTTAATAATTCAATTTTTTAAGAAGAGCTGCAATCATCCGAGTTTCTTTGATAAGTAAAAAGAAGTATAATAGAATACCTTAAGTATTTGAGGAGGAGTTGATTATGTCACAAGCAAGTCAAATTCGAGAAACCGTTGCGCGATCGACCGTATTGAGTCAATTAAAACAAACTTATCTCAACGATCGCAACCAAAAATTTGCGATCGCCATCGGTGCATTGGTACTTACTCCAATCGTGTTACCTTTACTTAAACCAGTTGCTAAAGCGACAATTAAAAGCGGAGTAAATCTGTTTGAAAAAACCAAAGGAGCGATCGCCGAAGCAGGAGAAGCGATCGGCGATATCGTTGCCGAAGCAAAAGCAGAAGTTGCCGAAGAAAGAGCAGAAAAAGCTAGCCTTAAAGCTGGTTTACTTGCAGCCGATCGCATCGAGTCCCAAGAAAGTTAATCAAATTAACTAATAGGGTGAGACTTTGCCGTTATTTTGCGGAACAGTTTCAAGAGGTTTCTTCTTTTTCGTTGCATTCAGTTGTTTTTGCGGTATTTCAACCCCTGTCGCCTCAGAATAGAGCGAGATACTGTTTTTAACGATCGCCTTAATTAAAGGTCGGCCTAGCTTAGTAACTGCGGGTAAAGCTATCGTACCCAAGGCGATCGCACCGAGTCCGATTAATGCTAGTCGATCTTGAGATTGCTGTCCGTCTTCGACTATTTCTTTAAGATGAAAAGTAAGAACGGATCTGTTCCAGTGAATCAGTGACATGATAGTTTATCTCCTTGAAAAATTTTAACTGCCTGGGGCAAAAGTTCAGAAGTCAAAAAAGGGAATAGGGAATAGGCAAGAGGCAAAAGTCAAGAGGCAAGTAGCGCACCGCCCGTGGCAGTTACTGCCTATAAGGACGGAGCAAGCAGCCGGAGCAAGAAGTCAAGAGGCAAGAGGCAACAGGGGGAGAAACAGTATATGATTTGTTTTGCTTATTTGAAACTAGTGATATCAATTTTAAACATCAAAACCTTCTTCCTTTTTCCTTCTTCCTTCTTCCTTCTTCCTTCTTCCTTCTTCCTTCTTCCTTCAAGAGTTACTTTCTAATTGATGTTGCACTAAAGGATATAAGCTATTGAGACCAGCAGCGATCGCCGAGCCATTATGAACTAAAGTTGCGATCGTTGGATTTAAGCCTACAGTAGAGGCTATACCTAATGCTACTAAATTAGGCGCGACGACTAAAAAAGTATTTTGTTCGATAATTGTTTTAGTTTGTTTGGTGATGCCGATAACTTCTAAAAAGCTTGTCAGATCGTTATTCATTAAGACTACATCAGCCGTTTCTCTAGCAACATCCGAGCCATCTTCAAAAGAAACGGCAACATCTGCATAAGCTAAAGCTACGGAGTCGTTTAAACCATCCCCTACCATTGCTACAGTTTTACCAGATCTGTTTAAGTCTCGGACGATCGCCGCTTTAGTTTCGGGAAAGGCTTCAGCATGGACTCGATCTAAAGGAATATTTAATTGTTCGGCTACTTCGATCGCCCTTTGTTGGTTATCTCCGGTGAGGATATGTATTTCGATCTTATATTTATTTTGCAGAGTTTCAATTAAAAAACGGCTTTGGGATCGGAGCGGATCGGCATATGCGATCGTACCTTGAAATTCTCCGTTACAAGCAAGGTAAATTAAAGATCCGCCAACAGTAAAACCATTGAGATCGATCCCTTGATGTTGTAAAAATTTAGCACTTCCCACTAAAACATTTTCTCCGTCAATTTCTGCTTTTACACCCAAACCTACTTGATAATCCCAATTTCGACGCGGTAAAATTTCTATGTTTTGCTCTTTTGCATAATTGACGATCGTCTCTGCGACTGGATGAGTCAAACGCTGTTCGGCAGATGCAGCTAACTGCAACAATCTTTCTTGAGATATGCTGTCGTTGACTGTGTTTACTCCAACTACGCTCAGATCCCCTAAAGTGAGAGTACCAGTTTTATCAAAAACAATCGTATCTACTTCTGCTAACAGTTCGATCGTGCGTCCGCTACGAACTAAAACGCCGTGTCTGGTAGTATGATTGAGGGCGGTTAAAAAAGCTGTCGGAATCGAGACGCGAATTCCAGTGACAAAATCGAGGGTTAAAATAGATGCAGCCCGAGCCGGATCGCCCGTAGTGGCTAAAACTACCCCAGCCAACACCAAAGAAGGCACAATTAATTTATCGGCAATTTTAGCGGCGTAATTTTCCATCCTCGTATCGTAGACGGGGGCATTTTGCAATAGCTCGATACTAGCTGCGGCGCGAGTTTTATTACCGATTCTTTGGGCTTCAATATATAGTTGACCCGATCGCAATAATTCTGAAGCGTAAACCATCGTCCCAACTTCGGCAACAATCGGCAGCGACTCCCCAGTTAATGAAGAGCGATCGAGGGTGGCTTTTCCTTGTAATACTAGCCCATCTACGGGAATTTGTTCGCCAGGATAAACTATCACTGTGTCTCCTTTTTCGACGCGATCGCTGGCTATTTTTATTACTGCTTCATCTCTTTTGACCCAAGCATATCTACCGATAGTATCTAATAAATCTGCTGTCTGTATTTCTGTGGATCTCGCTGTTTGTTCGCGAATAATATCCCCTAATTTATGCAAAGTAATTACCAAAGCTGGAGTTATGGTTTTGCCCTGAATGAAGCTTAAAAAAAGAGCAATAAAATCCAAACAATCGATATTTAAATTGCGATCGACCAAAAGACTTTTAAATGCTTTTTGCACGACGGGAAAAGCAGCAAGAGTTAAAGCAGCTACGGGCAAAATTCTGGGAATATAAATCGGGCTGTAACTCTTTAATAAAGCTAAGCTGGTTGCTAACATTGGCATTCTCAATTCTTGCCAAGCTCCTCGTTCAGATTTCTCTCTATTTTCTGACGATGTTTCTATTTCAATTCCAGCGCGATCTGCTTGGTTACTCAGATCTATTAGTTCGGAAATAATTCGCTCTTCAGTTAGTCCTTTATTCTGATAAAAGATAACAACAGATCCGGCCGCTCTATTAATTCTAATTCGAGTGACATGGTTATTTTTTGAGAGTATTTTTTGTAATTGATTCGTATATTTTTTACTCTCGATTAAACGATATACTCGCAATCTAATTCTACCTGGAATTGCGTGAATAATATGAGATGGATCTTGTTGCGAAATTTGGGTCATATTTTTTTAAGAAGTAGGGTAGTGGGGAGTAGTTAATAGTTAGTGGTTAATAGTTAGTCAGGTTTTAAGTTTCAAATTGGTTCATTAATTGCAGTTTTTTAGAACAAGTATTATATTTTAACCTCCTACCCACTCCCTGACCTCTGAACCGCAACGCTACTTGAATTTAATTTTCTTCAACTTAGATGCTAACAACTAACAACTAACAGCATTTTAACTTTCTTCATAATTTACCGATTTTTCCTCTTTATTACCTGCTTTTTCGATAATACTTCTCAAACGCAAACCTAATTCTAATTCTGATACTTCCCCTGTTTCATAATTAATCGCGATCGAAGAAGCCGCCCTATTTATTCTCACACTAACTACATTTTCATCTGTTAACAGTAAAGTATTTAAACGTTCGGCGTATTCTAGATCCGTTGCCAATCGAGCTATTTGCAAGCGAATTCTGCCAGGAATATTATGCAGGATAACACCACCAAATAATTCTTGACTTGCTGCTGCATCTTTGCTGGCGATCGCCTCTTTTTCTGGTGCTTGCTTTTTGATATTTATTAATAATTGACGAGTCAAACTTGCTATTACCAAATTGGCTAAAAGTGCGTTTGCTCCTCGCAATTGAAATCGACTTGTAACAAAGATCCCGATAACAACAGGTACGATCGTTTCTATTTCCTGATGTTCTTGGAGAAATTCAGCAACCTGATTCTCGATTTTTTCGGCGTTTAAAGAGTCAATCTTGCTGGCTGTAGTTGTTGTCATAATTATTTCAGAGTTTCAAATGATTTAAATTGAATAATTTTTGGGATCTTAAAATCCTCAAAATCTTGTATCTTTGATTTGTCAAGGGAGATTTAGCTGGCGATCGAGTCGAGTAGCATTGAGAATAATTAGCACTAAGTGTAGGAGATTTTTATCGATCGATTTGCAAACTACTTTTTCGTCTTCAAAATAGCTCCGCAGATCCTAAATTCCAGGTAAATCAACTATTTCCGCTTCTACTTCCGTTTCTGTTTCAATCGAACTCAGCTTGACTTTTGCCATCACTAAATCTGCTGCGATCCCGACCAGTCAACGATACTAGCATCAGCACCCGTGAGGCGATTAAAAAAGGTCGATTTGTCAGTATTCGGCATCCCCATAACGGAGCAACTTATTTCATGCTATTGCTCCGTTATGGCTAATTCTTGCAAATAAATCTGTTCTGCTTTGCGACGACGCACGATCGCTTCTGTCGTGCCAATGCGGACGTGTAAAGGGCCTGCAAACCAAGCCCGTCGAATTAAGGTTATTTCCCGTCCCGGTCGAAAACCCAAGGCTTGCAAGCGTTGTTCTATCCCTTCATCAGTTTTTATTGCTTTGATTTGTGCTATCTGACCTGGCTGTAATAAAGTAAGATTCATAAGCCAATTTTTTTGCTTTATTGAAAATATTTTTTGCCTACTAAATTATAATTATTATCATTTATTTTGTGTCGCTTTGGTGCATGAAAATAAATATAGCGGCGTGAAAACTAGTTAAGTACAATTAAAAATCTTAATTATCTTATTAATTACGCTTAGTTTACTATTGTTATAGTCGCGATCGCTTTAGAAACTTGGAATATTATCACTCGAGCTGAAATAGCACAACACTTTACTGTAATTGTTACCTTAGAACGCATCATGCTGATATCTTATTTTGTCGAAGCAATTTGGTGGTACAGTATTTGAAAAGCAAGTATATTTATTCAATCTTAATAGTGGAGATTTGTTACATACCTTTAATCCTAACCCTAGATCGGATTTTCCCATTCTAGGCCAAGTAGCCATGAACGGCGATCGCGTCTTTATTGGTGAAGTCTCGTTTGACAGCATTTTTACTGTCAATCCCAATAGGGAGATTTTTAAAGGTATGGTATCGATATTCGACGCAAATACAGGAAAATCATTACAAACTTTAACAAGTCCTAAATCCCAAGCTATTGATGGTTTTGGCACACCATTAGCTCTAAGCGGCGACAAAATTATAATTGGTGCACCTGGAGATGATACCGCAGCAAAAAATAGCGGTGTTGCATATTTATTTGAACCTGCTTCTGCAAGTAAAAAGAGTTCTAATTTTATTTTAGGTTCAGCTTTTATTATTTTTGGTAGTTTAGGTTTGTTAGCTATAAAACATACTAAAAATAACAATTAAAATAATCTGAGATTTTTTGAATATCTATTGAGGTAAAAAAATAATGTTAAGCGAGCAAGAGCAAAAAGCGCACTGCACTTCGCTCAGATCCGCGTAGCGGATCGCACAAGGTATAGACAAGGTAAGTTCAAAAATAGACGATCTCGATAGTAAATTTACTACCAAAATAGACGATCTCGATCGCAAATTTAGCAAAATTGAAACAGTCCTAGAAGGAATAGAAAAAATTTTGGACGAGCAAAGCAAAAGAATGACCGCAATTGAGACAAGAACTAATTTTCAGCAAAACTGGTTTTTGTCGATTCAAACACTGTTAGCAGGAGCAATAATAACAGCATTAATAAAAGTATCATTTTAGCAATATCTCTGAAGCCTTTAAAGTTAAGTAAGATTTGTTTTAAAAACGTTCCAAAAAAATTAAAAAATCTATTAACGATTAGCTTGCTAATTTAGATATATAATTAAAAATCGTCAATATCTCATATATTAATGACTGGCGTAACAGCAACCCTATTAATATCCTGTCCCGATCGCCAAGGTTTAGTAGCAAAAATAGCTAACTTTATCTACAGTAATGGCGGTAACATTATTCATGCCGATCAGCATACGGATTTTAGTGCTAACTTATTTTTAACTCGCGTAGAATGGCAATTAGAAGGCTTTAATTTAAACCGCGAAGTAATCGCCCCAGCATTCAGCGCGATCGCCAAACCGATCGATGCTAATTGGCAATTACATTTTTCCGATACCGTGCCGAGAATTGCGATTTGGGTCAGCAAACAAGACCATTGTTTATTAGATCTTTTATGGCGACAAAAAGCAAAAGAAATTCGCGCCGAAATTCCTTTAATTATTAGCAATCATACTAAATTACAATCTATAGCCGAACAATTTAAGATCGATTTTCATCACGTTCCTATTACTAAAGAAACCAAACTAGAGCAGGAAGCAAAACAATTAGAATTACTAGAAAAGTATCAAATCAATTTAGTAGTGCTAGCAAAATACATGCAAATTCTCAGCCCTGAATTTGTCGATAGATTTTCGAGCATTATTAACATTCATCATTCATTTTTGCCTGCTTTTGCCGGTGCAAACCCCTATCAAAGGGCATACGATCGCGGGGTTAAAATTATTGGCGCGACAGCCCATTACGTCACTGCTGACTTAGATGAAGGGCCGATTATCGAGCAAGATGTAGTTAGGGTTAGTCATAGAGATAATGCTAAAGATTTAATTCGTAAAGGCAAAGATTTAGAGAGAATGGTCTTAGCTAGAGCGGTGCGATCGCACTTGCAAAATAGAGTTTTAGTTTACGATAATCGGACTGTTGTTTTTGCCTAAAAAAAAGCGATCGAAATAAACAATGCGATCGCCGTTTAATCATACAATTGATGGCTATAACCAAAATTTATTGATAAACCACTCAAACATTTAACCTTGTGCCTTGCTTAAATTTTAAGGTTTGCGAGCGATCCAATATTTACTAGCAAAATGATTTTCAATTTGAATATTCTCAAAGCCAGCTTTTTCGAGACGCTCGACTAAATTATCTTTAGTGTAGTTTTTGTAATAAGGTTCGTGATATCGAATCGAGAAATTATGCATGATTGTTTCAAATTCAGGAGCATCCCCTAACTGGATCGAATCGCAAATAATAAACATACCTCCGGGTTGAGTTACCCGAAAAGCCTCATTAATAACTTGCTGACGTGCTTGGGGGGGTAATTCGTGAAATAAAAATACCGAAGTTACCGCATCAAAACAATCGTCTAAGTAAGGTAATTCTTCCCCATTGGCTTTAGCTAGTTGAGGTAACTCCCCAGGAATTTCTGAAAGGAATTGATTTGCTTTGCGAAGATATGCAGTAGATAGATCGACTCCATATAAAGAAGCTTTCGGCATAGTAGCGCGAATAAATCTGAGAGTGCGACCAGTCCCGCAAGATTTATCTAGCACCTTAACCGTCTTTT
>JAAUYH010186223.1_pt1 | contig 16662 bp, 12 predicted proteins | sample 7278061 | NCBI WGS metagenome assembly JAAUYH01 (sample SAMN14350203, study PRJNA611818) | marine sediment metagenome | isolation source: surface marine sediment (0.6m) | place: French Polynesia: Moorea | collected 2018-08 | reverse complement strand
GTTGTGCTTCATAATCTGTTGCATGTCTCTTTTCCTATTCACCTCCAATATTGGTGACCGCTACTGTACGTACAGATTTACTGTAAATTATTGTCATCATTTAGACCTTCAGCGGGCTTCGTATTGCGAAAAACTATTATATCGTACGTGCCATATTAATTGCGTGGCCGAGAGAACTGAAAATCACTTTCGAATTTAGATATGCAGTACCGCAAACAGTATTTGATATTAACTTGACCCTGCTCCACTCTTACACTATACATGCCCTACATAGTATTTCAAAATTTACCAATTGTCTGCGAAAAGGATCGATTTAACATTTACTATAATTCTACGTTAATGATTATTTGTGTTGGGTACTTGAGCAAAGGCCAACGCTGTATATAGCCTATTACTGGTTATATGACTAATGCCAATCAATAAGAATAGATTAAGTTTTGTTTCAATGTACCGAACTCATGAAGAGTTTGAATTCGGTGAACTAATAGACGCTCTGAATCGCGGGCAATGTCCGCAAGAGGTCATTTGAATTTGAAATAGGCTGAGAAAATTCGCACGTACTGCGAAAGTTCGTGACAATTACATTTCATGCTGGAAGGTAATTGTAGAAGATAAAAGGAAGGAAAAAGTAAAATAAGAAGGCAGTTCACCCTGAGTCAGTCTCCTACCGATAGTTTGATGTACACAATAACTCTACACATATGTGCAGAAACTTTGATGTCCACCTTAATGGTAGCTACACATAGGACAGCTCATTCATTTAATGTGGCCCAATAAAGAATGAGTATGTTTAGAAGTTCTTTTTATTCGACATCATTCACCTACCAACATTTTTGACGTATTTTATCCATATCGCACTTAGTCATGTATCGAAGCAGTCGATCTCGATCAGCGTCGATGGCACCGTGCTTTTGGCCCCGAAACCATAGTACAGCCGAACGGACCTAATACACAAGGGCGTGTATTGACAGAATTTTCATATTTCCTGAATCATCTGAGATTGCTATTATTGTGCAGCAGATGTCTCCCAGAAGTTCTTTTTGTCGATCTAGTCAATGCAAGTTATTCCAGAAACAATAGCGGTTCCGTGCAATGGAAATATATCTTCCAATTATATAGTTTGTTGAATAGCGCATCACGGAGTTTGTCGTACTGTACTAATATTCGTCTCGGAAACAAAGAAAAGTGGAGTGTGAATCGACAGCAATAGCTATTATTTGGCTGAATACTTTGATCTTCTCCGACTGTCGAAGTTGCTTCGCTCGAGCGCAATCTAGCTGCATTGACAAACCGTATATAGATAAATATGGTCTATGGAGTAAAAGAAACGACTTGAAGAAATCACTAAAACTACCCTGGGCTCTATCACAATCTCGACGAAAACTCTTTGAGTTGTTTCACTTGTGCTCGTTCGTGTTTAGAATTTGAATCACAGCAGCTTTAAGCATTATTTACGTGATAAAAAGCAAATGAAGAACATGCTGTTGCGTCATTCGGCACTCGGGCTAGAATTGAACAAGAGAAAAAAACAATTCTAATTTGCTTTGAGAAAGTCCATTCAATCTCTAGGGAAATAGTAGAAGGTCATAGCAATTAAATGCACATGGGCTCACGAATATGATACTCACTGTGTTTATATATTCAAGTATCCAGGGCAACAACTTGAAGACAACCTTTCATAAATGATAATAATGCACAATTTTTCAAGTATGACTTAGCAACGTTTTTGAATTTGGGTAACGCTATAGTTGTCCCCCTCAAATCTAGTGCTGAATAAAGCTATTGAAGACGAATATAAAAGAAGACATGATATTAGTGTAAATTGTGTAAAAAAGAAGTATCATTATGAAGATTGTTATGTTTACGACATACTTGTTCAAGTTCACACTTATTCACTTAAAAGTGAGGTTCCGTGCATTCTTGAACAATCTATGGTCTACAGAAGTACATGACTTTCAATATCTGCGAGACAAGGATGTGCGAAATACAGAAATGATGTGTTCGGAGGAAATTTGGTACATGCTCATGTAAAGCGATTCGACACTTTTCCGATGGCGGTGCTTTAGGAACGGTTGTCGAATAGAACTGCTAATTCATGGCGAGAATAAATTATTCCGTTAAACGGTATCCAACAGACCTCTCACTTCCTCTCTATCTCTGATGTTCGCAGTACCAATCTGTGCCAACTCTGACTCCATTCTAAAATATTCTATTTAGCAAAATCCAACCTTTCACGCTCACATCCTCATGCAGAGAACTTCACTATCACCCTGGTGAATCATGAATTTTCACTTTAATACACCACGACGCCCGAGTTCTGCTAAAACTTCCAATTGGTGTTCACTCGATGACAACTCAGTATGTCGAAATGGTGCATCAAGTGGAATGCTACAGAAAGAGATGAAACTTTAATGACAATAATTATTTATGACTGAATACTGTACTTACTGATCTGAGATAAATACTTCTTCTTTCTTAGATGATGTTAAAGAATTCTACGGATAGTGTTCCAATCTAGTTCCGGCAAAACTTTCGAATTCTAAATTAACTAAGTCAGTTTAGATTCAGAACTGAATTAGGAGAGTGCCGACTATAGCATTGCCTGAATTTGTCTTCTGCATCTATTTCGGCAAAGAAAACTTCGAAGCTGCATCCACTCGTCTTCACCTTATTGAAAATCTAGACAAATCCAGAGAAGACGATGTGGACTTGGATGAAAGGTTTGTCCAGAACGGCAATGATGAATGTGAACGGAGAATCAGCTCCACAGTTGCTTAACTCTGTTTCAAGTTCCTTCCATACTCTTATAGTAAGTAAGAAATATGAGAAGAGAGTAATAAGTTCTATCGCTGATAGTGGATTACTCATTTCTGTTTCTCTAATGCTGTATTTTACAAGAGATCACTGAAATTCTGCTTGCAGGTGTTGTCGAAGCAAGATTCGAAGCCCCAAAGGGAGGCTAATGCCAGTTAACGTAGTCTATGCAGTGGATGATGCCTCGGTAATCGTATGGAATTATAGTAATTCCATTACTGGACTAACTTTGACTCGTAATCCACAATGCAATTAGCCCTATTTCATGGTCTATGACTCACATTTAGGCCTCTCACTTTTTTTCAGTGTATTATCCAAAGGTTAACCGAGTGTTCAAGGTTTCCCAGTGCCCTTAAATTTTCTAGAATTTTCGAATTCATCTTTTTCGTTAAAGGATCAGATAAATTGCGTTTAGTCAGAACAAATCCAATATTACTGAATTCTCTAAAGCAATATGATTCTCTTAGTGTAGCAACCTCAATCATAACTCTTTCTTGAGATACGTTTGAAAGTTTAGTAATTGTATTAAAAATGTATTTTGAGTATGTCATGAGGTATATGGGTACAGTATTGCCGATTATGGTGCCTAAATCAAATGCTAGGGCCACGAAATAATAATGACAACCAGATAAGGATAGAATTAGCAGCTATTGGTGATCGAAAAACTTGACGACTTTTCCAAGAAGCAAAGTGCACAATTGCTGCACTATTATTTGCATCTGTTAATACTGTTACCATACTCAACTGCGAAGTTAAGTCCTCATTAGTTGAAACCCGCATCCTCATATCCTCGAAAAAAATCGTTTCTAAATCTAATTTGAGAAACAAAATTCCTTTCTTGTTTGTCTGGAAAAATTCAACAATGTTATTCAGTGACTTTGCGTGTTCTACTATTCCTTCTGTCGGTTTGACTTGTGACAGTCTTGCACTCAAATAGAATGCGTCTGGTCTTGTACCTTGAGCTACATTTGCTACCTCACCTCTTAAGTGGCTAAAATCACTTGCTAAAATGAATTTGGATTAATAGGTTCCAATTTCGCTCCATAGTGAAATTGTTCAGTCATGAGACGATTGTTCTATACAACTATTTTTTCTCCTCCAAACTAATTGGTAGCAATTCGTCGCGAGATTTGGCATCGAAGGCTGAAGACTTGAGCTCTTCGATTCCAGAAAAAGTCTAGTTACCGGCAGCAAGGGTGTCGTCGAGAAGTTTTCTTACTACTCCAGCTAGGTCCTTTCTTTTTTTAGATAAAATAAGCAAGGACCTAAAGTGCATTGATTCATTTCAAGATCTGACATGTGATACTGCTTAACAGTCTGCTACCAGCATCCGGGAGACTCAGGACGTCCAAAAATTGTTTTTAGAGCATGCAAGCAACAATCATTCTCCTCGCTTATCATCTTCATTTAGTCAAGAGGAAAAGCAGACTGAACGAAAGCTTGTTTCACGCCGCATGACCACAATTTGAAATATAAGCTTGACAGAGAGTCAATATAATTCGCATTGACGACCCTAAAATGATTAGAGCTTCAGTAAACACAGGCCCTTCGCCGGATCTTTGTGGCCTTGTATCACTAGCCGTGCTTTGAACTTCTTGTTCCCATACTGATCTGTGTTGACTGTGTTATCAACACGTGACTTCACTATTGTAGCATTTGAGAATTTCAGACTTCGATACTACAATGTAGGATCTTCTTTCGAGCAGACCATTGGTTCCAAGAATCGCGGATCGTCAGCTCCAGCGTGTACAGCACAAATTTCAAATTCAACAGCAGCTCTTCGCATTTTTTTGATTGCCCTACACAGACTTATTTTGTTTGTGCAGTTACGCCACGTTTCCTTTGACTGATCTAAAAACTCAAGATCCTCGTCGTCATACAAAATTTGGTGCTTTCTTAAGTCTTCATCTTAGCACTCTATTTTACCTGGGTAAAATACGTTGTCCGGAGGCCAAAAAACTTCAATTCAGCTATCAATTTTGAGTTGTGTAACAGATTGTTCTGGGTCGGTGGGATTTTGTTTGACAGATCTTTCATTTAGAAAAGGTCTTACAGCAGAAATGGAGAAGGGTACAGTCCCATTTTCTGTTTCCACGAATGCAGTCTTATAGCCATTGTAGCCTAATAACTTAAACCGTCCTTCCCAACATATTTTCCTTTCTCTGTACACTCGAACAGCACTTCCAACTGGAATGTCGAAAACTCCCATTGATTTTGTCCGAGGCTACATTGCTAGCTTCATACGTTGTTGCGCAACTATAATTTCCATTTCTTTCCTTGCTTTTTCCATGGCTGAAAACCCTCTGGTTTGAACATAGAGTTTTTACGTTCCCGAGAGCTATTTTTGGTATGGTACCAAACACAAGGAGAGTAGGAATTAATCCCTCTGGATTTGTTCTGTTGTTGAGGCCATATACAGCTATAGAAAGAGTAGTCTCATTGCTTAAATTTAGGCTTTCGGTTTTCAACTTTTTGTAAATTCTACGAAGTGGCCTATGATACCTCTCCCCAGGGACTAATGAATTGTGGGATTCACAGGGAATTTCTTTTGGAATATCGCCGAATTCGACACATACAGTTAGAAAATTTCACTTGTAAAACAACTTCCATAATCATGTGCCATAATATTTTTAAACCCTGTTTACACTGGTATCCAGCAGAATATCAAAGTATTACAAACATTTTCTGCTAATTCTCCGCTGACAAATTTTGCTGGTGAAAAATAAGTGCCGCGGTCAACAATGTGTAGTACAGGTTTGTGGGTTCTCTGCTCTATCTATGATAGGGCAATGATGACCTCGCGGTTGAATTGCATAATGTCAGGCATCGTGACTTGGAAGCTATACGGTTTTGATTCCATATGTTGACAGGCTTTACATATTGCAGAAGTATCGTATGGTAATTGTTTTGTTCCTTTGACGAAGTTTTCTGTATCTGCCCGTTTCAAAAGTTCTGCTAAGTTATCGGTAGTAGGATGAGCAAAACGGAGGTGTATCCTGATCAAGCCGGATCTTGAGTATGGAATAATGTTTTCAAGCCATTCCAAGTAAATGTGCTTGAATTTAAGCGATAATTTCACTTTCAGACTAGGATCTAACTGGGAACAAATCTCATCAGTTACATCATTGACACACCAACGGTGCTCCTTCATGTTGTCCAGGCCAAAGAGAATGGGAAGGTTAACGTCAATAGCTTCGGTTTCATATTCCAAAAGGTTGCCGCGATCATCGGTTGGCATTCTTATCACTGTCTTGCCTAAGCTCTTATGCACAATTTTTCCTAGCTTGAAGAGTTCATTACTTGATGTCAACTCCGGCAGTGAGTGTGTACAGGACCAGTATCGCTTGTATGCGCTCAAACCAGCGCTACTCCTCTGAGCTCCGTCATCCATACATACACCTTCAAATGATTCACGATGCTTTATGTTGTTCATTGAGTGGGCTTTCATTTCTCAGAGACGATAGACGGGGATGTATGATCGCTCAGCCAAGTTTTTGATTGTTTCCACAGGGGTGCCTATTTCATCCACACAAAAAAATTACCTCATTTGGGTCAACAGGAGAATCAAAACTCGAATATAAATGTCCACATTTTTCATTACCAAGTTCTTCTATTTCGTCCAATGCTGCATGACATTCATCACTGCCTGCTGCGACATTCTCGAGAGCAAAGACTGACTTTATGAGTTGAACGCGCTTCCAAGGTGTGAGTGTAGGGCATTCTTTTAAGAGGTTTCCGTCGGAAAGGCAGAATCGGCATAACAGTCTGGTGAAATTGCGAATTGAATTTTTCCCATCTTTTTGTTTCCAGGATTTTCTATGAAATGAATTTCAGTTCCATACCGACAGTAAGGTATTCTGGGCCTCGCTAATAATGTAATGTAGCTTGAAAATGCAGGTTAATTTTTTTGTGTTCTCCACCGTGACTAATGTTCTTCGGCGGTTATAACTCTTGACAGTGATTCCTCTACTTCACAAAGGGTTGAAGTAAGTATTATAGCGAGTCTGTGCGCCTAAGCTTGGTTTTTACATGCACTCATGAGAGCATCTCTTAAATGCTGTTCATGATGGTATGACTCACCTATCTGTAGTTGAATAGAGGACGCAGTGGAACAAAGATCATGCAAAGCCTTGTGCCTTGTAGTTCCAAGTTCGTTCATGAAGTTGCTAAACTGCCAATTGTTCCATATTCGAAGCAGTCTATCGCTTATTGATTCCGCCATGAACCTTGAATACATTAGGCCGAAAGCTTCATCTATTATACGAGCCCTGGAAACTACATGCTTGTGATAGTACCTTCCAGCTTCACTGTCTGCTGTGAATAAAGCATGTAGACTGTCAAGTGCTTCATTTTGTGTAAGTTTGAATGTTCTACAAAGATTCACGAAAGACTGATGATTTGACTCGAGATTTTCAGTTACTTCTACAGGACCTGTGAATTTGGGTTGCGGATGTAACAAGGCTGTGATCATTCCAGCAATATTCGGCTTATTCGATGCATTTTCATGCGCGCGATATTCAGGAAAATTAGGAACCTACGTATACTTGAGCAAATTATTTGCCGTTGAGTCTATGGGCTGGAATCACTAGAATAGTTCATATTGGTACTGCAAACATTAATATCAGTTTCCTTTCTGTTTAAAGATGAGACGGAACAAACCCTCAGCAATATCGTTCCCATGTGATTCAATTCGTTTAGTTTCAACATTTTGATCCGGTAAATTGCTGGTTCTATTCGTGATTTCCAGAATATCTAAGTTTTTTTTCGATTCTTCACCAGCGAGGCAAAATGAGTTGCGGTACTGTTTTCAAATGATCGACATTTGCGACGATAAAAGGTCATACAACGCTCCAAACCAAATTTAATTAGAAGATTTGTCGTAGTTTCGTTCTTAGTACCCACTGTAAGCACAAGGAGGCACCAAGCCTTCGTTTGGTTGTGGTTGTGGTAATAAAATACCTCGTGCCCCGCAGCGCGAGCGACAAAATCGCCGAGGCGCTTACAGAAATCAAAGTATATTTAGATCGGTGTAGATGAGCTGCTGTGCGAATATTTGCAACTCCAGCTACCGCCCTCGCAACTACGCGTCCGGTTGGAATAGATTTTGAGTTGTTCAAATTTTCGTCTTACTCTTTTTTGTGTCGACGACGGTTAAATATCGGTAATGATAGATAACGTTATGTTTCTAACCGAACTTACTCTAAATAATTCTAACTTATTAGTTTCAATTAAATCTAGATAAGGAACCGGTAATTTCGACATCCTTAGGACTTAGAAAAATACTTGTCGAGTTAGTTGTGGACGATTTGTGTTTTACGCCTTGGTGTATTGTGTATATTGTGAGGGTAATTGAATGTGAATCATCAAATTTTTTGGCTTCCAATATCATGAAGTATTTATCAGGGCTTGGAGAGGGATTGTAAAGTTTTAAAGTATCTCGCAAGATGAAATGTGGAAAATAGAGTCCAGAAAGTCGTCCTTTGCGAAGAATTTAATTTCTCGAGGAATAAACGCAAGGGCTGCTTCTAGTATTTCCTTTTTCTTTGTTCTTCATTACGATTGTAGACTTCTAAAATTACACCGGAGGCGGCTTCAAATTTGTCTCCGATCTCATTGTCTGCCTCGAAAAATTGATTTCTTAACCAGGCTCATATGAGCTCCAGAACCTTTTCTCCGCTTGGTGGGCAGTTTTATATTTATCTGTTTTGTTTTTGTCAATTTCAGCCATATTGATTGACGAAGTTAAGTTCAATAGGCAGAATGGTACAAAGCAAGAAAAGCAAGAATAGAGAGAAGCAGAGAGAAAAAAGCAAAACTTTCAAATGATATAACCGTACTCAGTTAAACTTTTCGGTTTGCAGGAAGTTTTTCTAAGTATTATTGTGCTTTTTGTTCAAAATATGAGCTTGCCAGAGCTGTTCGGCATTAAATCCCCGGTAGATTCCGCACGGGGAGCAGTATTTAGGTTTGCACTTCAAAATATTATTCTTGTGTTTAGAAGCTGGGATTTACCGGTAACTGTAATGCTACGAACAATACAGTTTAAATCGTTCGCTTTCCACCTTTTAGAGTTTTCCAAACTCTTTTCACCAAAAATCCGTAAAATTCTGTAGTTATATTTGAATTTAGCAGACAGTAAACTGTTTCGCGGCGAGCAACGCCTTACAAAAGAGACTTTGTTCACCTTGCTATTTCAGAAGGTTTCACACTTGTACCACGTCCATGATTCTTCTCAACGAGACGACGAATGGGAAGTCTCGAAGTAGACGTTGCTGTCGTCTGATTGGTTGATACAATGTATGCATAAAGAGCCGAATGAGTAATAGTAACTGGACCACTTGTCCTATATCTGGTCCTTCCGGTCCGAGCTTGATTGCCAATGGAAGAATTTGGGGCAGCCAGAGGTAATCTCGTGGTACTTGACCTGTCTGCAATAATCCCTGCTTGAACTTCAGCTAGTTCTTCTTGCGTAAGTCCACGAACAGATTAATCCGGTCCTGATATAGGTCTTGTAAGACCAGATGTAGCCATTGAGACACAACTCAGAGCGCGACTTGGCAGTTCAACAGAGGCGGTCTTTCGACCAATTGGCGCTATGCGGTATGATGTTCCGAGGTTGCGGCTTCCAATCCAGCGGTAGTGATCGGTCGGAAGTTCAGATTGTTCCGTATATATGCTGGAAGACGACACTGTAATTACAAAATACAAAATAGTGGGCATATCTGTAGGTGATTATAATATGACAAGCGTAGCTTATGATGCAGACACAACTATAATCAGGGGTCTTTCAGAAATATTTGTGTGTGCTATTTATCCGGAGGATAGAAGAGCGCATACAAAATCGGATCAAGTTTAACGTACTTTAACTAAGGTTGTGGAATGCAGTCAGCACGATACTGCACTGTAAAAATTCAAAAAGGACGAGCCAATACAAATTCGAACTGAATTAATTGGTATACTCATGAAATTGCCTCAGATTTAATTAATGGTGAGCTAATGAAGTGTGAGTAAATACAGATGGTGACCAATGATTGGTAATGCCAACTAACTCGCAGAGATGATCGATTGTAAAACGAAGTAATAGGGATGACCAACAAATGTTATCGAGAAGTTGAATGAACGGTGTGTGTATGTGTCCAAACACACGTGGTGTTGAGGTCGTCTGCAGTGAGCTTTTGTGGATGTTGGTGGCTGGTGAGACGTATTTCTGCAGTAGTTTGTTAAAGGAGAGTGTGACCGAATGCCCGATTAAATCGAAATTGTTGTCGCACCAGGATTCGATGCCCCAAAGTGAGGCTACCGCAGGTTTATGGAGTCTATCAAGTAGTTGATGCTTCGGTAATCGTGTTGACTAGTGGTGATTCTATTACCGGACTAACCTTGACTCGTAATCCATAATACCGTTAGCCCTATTACATGGTCTATGGCTCACAGTAGAGTGTTTTTCTTCAGTAACCAAGACTATAATTAATAGGAACCCCATTTCTACGCCAGCCGCTGATGTTATTGCAATGCAAAAATCGAAGATAGCAGAACAAATCATTTCCTGTCACTTATTTCTGCCACAATGACGCAATAAATCCAATTATGGGATGGATTTCATACTCATAGAGGTCTTTTTCTGGGTAAATTGATCAAGCAATGGTGCAAGGGTTCTTTGGTTCCCACAAAACTGCTCGTTCGTGAGAAAGAGGATTATGCACTACGTCATAGAAGTATGTTGGCTAGCAGAAAGAAATTTACAGGCATGCATTGAACGCATGAAGTGGAGAGTTAGCCTACAGTGAAATAATACATTAAATTGTAAACGCAGTCGTGTAGCAGTAATATGCCAGCAGTAAGAATAGACGGTCGAGCGTCAAGCTATTTCAACCGAAGAAAATAAAGGTGATGTATCAGGTGGAATACAATATTCTATGCTTACGCCACCGTTCCTACAGTTTTCTGTCTTTCTCAAGCACAGAACAAATCGTAACGTGTTTCTCTTGTACTTCGTGCGTTTTGCCGAATAAAAATGACATCAATAGTCACAGTGACAATTTATTTACCGTTGTCGTGCTTGATACATGGATGCGGGAAGAAAGTCTACATGGCAGTTTCTGGCAGACGTAATCCGTAACTTCTGTGTTGAACTTCTGACCGATGAAGCATCTTCATCATCCAATATCGATTTTTTTATTACAATCCAACCCAAACTGATGCAAATGCAAGCAACATCCCGGACAACAGGGAACTAGAAGACTCCATTTAACAGATACCGAAACTGGTAGAATTTCAAACACTAATATGAGTGATGAATCATCTAGTGAAACGGCACGAGATGCCTCAAGCATAGAAAATTACAGTTAAATGTAGGCAACCAGGCATAGTTCTCAGTTCGTATCGTCTGCATGATTTTGGAAGCGTAATAAACATAATTTTCGCTCAGTGCTAGTCACATTGGCATCTTAATAAAAGTCACGGACTATTTAGTTAATTTTTCTCTATTATTTTCACAAACTTCGTCATTGAAAGACCCTATTGGACTTGAAAACTGCCCAGTAATACCTGTATCGAAATGGTATACAGGTCACTTCCTCGAACCTTAAACATGTATGCATGATTGTTCTTGAGAAACGCTACTAAATTCGCTAGATTGAGAATTGTTACATTTTCGTTACAATCTTTTAGTCGAGGATAAACAGAAGTTGGATGGACTAATATTAGCTGACAGAGATTTTTAACGTGTTCTATTTCAAGTCTAGATTACGCTAGATTTCAAGTAACAGTCACAATGTGGATTAATTTGAGCGCGTGCGTCTTTTTTCGTTCGAAATTTAACTTCAATGAACAATAATGAACCGAAGAGCAAGTTCATGATAATTGTACACAAGCGCAAACCATCAGGAAAAGGCATTAGACTGCGGTGCGTGCGCACTGTACAATATTGTGACCAGAATGGTTGGGATGCATTCCGTTCATGATGCACTAATCACGCAGATCTTCCTGAACCGGTTGTTTTCACATCATGATGTGGGTATCTTCCAATCATTTCCGGACACTGCGCATACCTTCGGTTACGAAGGACAAGACATCATACGCATAATTTCGCACTGTAAGACACATTATCGGAAGAATTATGCATTGGCTTCCGGCGGATATGCTCGATCAGAAACTAATAAATTACCTGCAGAATTTATTAAAGGAAGGTCTTGGAGCTGACACAGTGTGGATAATTGAATTTAGTGCATGCTAGATGGAAGCTTGCAACAGTTGTTCACGGCAAGATGTACTATTCCATACCATGCGCGCCTTATGGCGCAGGTGTACATCTCGATGAAAACATATTGCAGGTGGCTTCATCTGACTGTAGTAAAAAGATGGGATACACACATAAGTTATTCCAACGTAATAAAGTTGATTGATCGTGTAACCTGGCATCCTTTCGTGAGAACAATTAGTCAATTACATGTTCTCATGGCACTATCGGTCTCATCAATTTTATCTTAGAGAGTGAAGTTAAAAATATTTTGCTTCCATATCGATCAATTGAAAAACCGAAGCATAGAGGAGATGTTCACTCGAGACAGCCCATGTGGCTTGCCGTAGATGGTGGCATTTTACTTGGATTTACAATTAAATAGCGGAATAGTCAAGGTTTGCACACCTTAGTTTCACTGTCTGTATGGGAATTTCTGGAAGCAAGCAACCTAAAACTGAGAAATCGCTGGTCATCTTCGACTATGCATTTGTAAATTATCCTGTCGGAGATATTTCTGAAAATTTTGAAGGTATAGCATATCGTGCATGACCAAAGGGATAGATGACTGCGGAAATGTTTTGGAGTTGTTTCAGTGGTTCAAACATTATCGAACCACCTGATGAAAACAGGATTCGAATGTTATGAATGGATTCATGCCGTACGGATTTGCAAGCGTGTATTTTTCCAGTGATTTTCAATACTCTCAAGGATTAGACTTTCGGCTGTCATGATTTGTGAAATACCGACTTCCCATCGTGCAGAAGACGAATTTAATACATTTCGTATGTAAATTGCCAAAAGCATGTGGCTTCGACATGATTTCATGTGTGCTTGGTTGATTAAGAAAGTGTTGGACTGACTCTCGTAAAAACAGTGTACGTTTAGCTGCATAATGATTTGTTTTAGTATAGCAATAATGCACGGATGCTAATACTTGCAGAAATACCTCCTAATACGGCGGATTACATAAAATCCACGCACATCTCAATGAAAACTGTACAGTACCCGGTAAAAATCTAGTGGGTACCTATTATTTATCTGAACTGAGCCTATTTGGGAATAAAAATGCTTGCTATCAAAAGTTTCAATGACGAAATAGTACAAGTAAAACACCTGTTTACCATTATTCTAAAAGTAGACCATCATTTACTGGACTAGTAGAAGTACAGTATTTGTAATGTGATATGTTGGTTAGGACGATTGTCTTGCACACCTAGATTGTCTTGCACACCTAGATTCTATACTTCCACTAATACCTAGTTCTAATTGGATTACTTGATAAAGAATTTAATGTAGTATTTACATTCTACTGGTTCAGAATTTTAAACCCAGAAAATTATTTTATGAACAATACCCTATCTCTTCGTTTTGCAACATCGAACACGTGTAGTAAAAAATTGTTATTATTTCTTAAGATTATCCAAGTAAAAGAAACTTTCTAGTCCATTTGAAAAGTACCTGTCCGTAGGTCAACGCGTTCTAGGTCTATTTTTATAATTATTTCAATCTTAGTAAATTAAATTCAGTTTGTCCTCTATCTCTTGTAACTATCATTTGTCAATCTTAGAGATAAGCTTACATTAACAATTTTCTTGGGCAACAATACTTCGCTTCTTTATGCGCACCGTAATTATTGCAGCAATTTTGAAACGTTTCAACTAATTTTGCATTAAGAACAGCGGTTCGGTATTTATGAACTGCACTAAAAATGTGAAATAGCACATCTACAGTCTTATGAGACTGCTTGCAATAGAATTTGTACAAATCATTTCAAAATGAAAAATACTTAGTTCGTTTGATCGGTATATGAATTTAATCTGTTCGCTGTCAGATTGAATTGACAGTATATAGAAAAGTATGTAGAGCCAGCAAAAAAGTAAAGCAATTTGCAAAAACCGTTACATATGTCTCTTTTTTCATTTGAATTGAAGAAGGTGCTTGAAGTAGTGAAATTTCAGAGATTCACAAAAAATAGCAGATAATGTTGAATAATAGATGATTTATGAGCAAGACTCGCTTCATTAATCAAAAATATTTGCTTTTGGCACCATAATATGTTATAATGCGATATAGAAAGCGATATACAAAATCTGGATCATCTAAATATTTTTGTAAATTGAAAATTTATTGAATTGTGCTATTAAGGAACTTCTACATTGATAACTATAACATAAAGTTTTAGCTGAATATCGATAGCACCAACGCAATCTATTGAACCTATTCTTCGTGTAATTTTGCGTATAATGGTACAAAACGCCATGATGTCCTGCCGAAAAATTCATCGCAGGAACAAGAATAAGTTCACGCCACTGGAGGAATTTTTATTTTATTACTATACTTTTCAATACAGCACAAACTCAATAGATATTGTCACCTAAAGCAACAGTAATATCATATGTTTCGCACGAAGATGTTAGTATTACTCAAATGAAATCTTCAAAAAGAGAAACAGGAAGTACAGTTGTAAGAAGCAATTTATTCCATATTATATTAGCTGGTTTCAAGGGAGTAGCAAATTTGAATTTAGATACAACAAATATTCTAGCAGTACCGTTTGCCAAACTTGCATTCCCAATTAAATATTGCGATACTTGGATCATAATTTTCTAAGAATTCATTTAAATAATTGAAAGTCTACCCGTACCTTTTATTTGCACAAAAATATTGTTCTTATTTTAAGCTTTTTTTAATTGACTATATTTTTCTATTCCTGAGATAGTTAATGTCAATCGGAAAGATTAATTTACCTGCACATGCAGAGAAAGCAAATCCTGTTTAGGAAATATTGGTTTACGTTACCCCACGCGCTGACTTTCTTTTAAATAATGCTTAATATTCTTGCACCATACCACTGCTTCATTCATTGTTAGTTAAAGTAGTGAGATATATTTTCTTTTTTAGTGAAAGGATTAATTTTCGACTATTTAAATGTATAATTTGATTTCGCCTAGGACAAATTCCAAAAATAGCGGAAAGAAATCTTCATTCTTAATCCTTCTCCATCAATAAATATTCTGTTTATTTACGAATAGCTTAAGTCGGATTTATTTCTCCCTGCCTCTGACTAGGAGTCGAGCAGAAACCGTAAGCAGTACGAATATGTTGTAAGGTACACAGAGATAAGGAATATGATTAGGTACGTTTCGCGAATGTTTGGTAGTAAACAATATTCTAATATCTAAATGCCTTGAGAATGGGTCAGTAGTAAGGCTATGATGGGAAAATATCCATTGCTACTGTAAATTAACAGATAGCGAGAACCGAAACTACGAAAATCGGTAGAAATCAGCTATCTATTTGTGTTTTTATTGTATGTGTGTACTACTAGAAGGATGATTTAAATAATGCACAACTTACCAGGAAAGTTTTCGACAAGCTTCACCAGTGCGAATAGAAGTAGATAAGCAATTGTATGTTAGAAAAACAAATTTTATAAAGCTGTGAAACCGTATTAAATAGCCGTATTGGTCCTTCTCCTGTAATCGACCTTAACAGCAGCTGGAGTTCAAAGAATGTGTACTACTAGATGTAAACCTTGGGTGGATCGGATTTTTCCTAATTTGAAATTGAAGTAGTATCAATTTCTCACTCACAGCAAACCAAAATCCAACATGTATTTTATCCTGGGTCTGTACCAGAGGGATGAGAATACTACAGGTCATCTCTTGTGAGATGCTTGTTTTTGCTGTAGCTTAAGCAACACTTATGGCATAACAGCACATCTTTTCATGGGATATCAACCCAGATACGACTACATTGCATTGAAAAAATATCTTCAAATAGACAAAGAAATTGAAACTGGAAATTCTGCTTACGGCAAAAGCTGGTATTGCAGCTTTCATTATTCGATAGCGAATTTAGGCTTTAGCATAATTATGCTATAGTTTATCCACATTATTTTCTGAATTCCAAGAAATAATCATAGCGTAATAGCCAATGATTACTTGTGATTTGCAAGTAATCGCGCAAGTAATGACTCAGCAAGATTACTAAGCAGTTAGTATTTAAACCTACATTGGATAGTAAATCTTCAAGCAAGTCTACTGCTTCATCATTGATTGCCTGCTTTGTTAGTTGGTTGCCGTACCAACTCGATTTCTATTGCTCGGATCTGTTGACGTATAGCTCACTAGTCAACCTTTATTTAGTAGTCGTACATGAAAAGTATAAAGATTCGGATTTATATAAGGAGAAAGCGAGGTTATCGGCAGCTGAACATAGCCAATGCTCTCCAACGCGGTACTCAGCGACAGAAAAAAAGCAAAGAACCGGAATTCCCGGGCAATTGCAAAGATTAGTCTTCACAGCCAATGTGCTCAGTACTACCAAACAAACAACGGGTGACTGCTGACTTCAAATATCCGTACAATATCAGAATTGGTTAAATTCTGCTCTATTCAAACTACTGGAATCAAATTCAACCTGCATACGTTTTGCAATTTAGGAATGAGTAATTTGTTTCTGTAATGAATTCCGATTTATATGAGTCAGATAACATTTCCGTTCCCGCAACACTATTTGGTAACCATGTTGTCATCAATCAACCGTTATGTTGACATCAATTCTTGAATCGGTATAACGGCTTGTGGAACTTCGTACACACCCTT
>JAAUYH010134980.1_pt1 | contig 16663 bp, 8 predicted proteins | sample 7278061 | NCBI WGS metagenome assembly JAAUYH01 (sample SAMN14350203, study PRJNA611818) | marine sediment metagenome | isolation source: surface marine sediment (0.6m) | place: French Polynesia: Moorea | collected 2018-08 | reverse complement strand
GCCTGAAATTGATTGACTAGATCGTTATTGGCTACCAACATTCGAGCCATACTTACCCCATCGGTATATCCACCTTCAATCGCCGCATTGATATATGATGCTTGTTGAAATCCTCCAGTGGTAATAATGGGAATTTCTTGAAGATTCTGCTTAATTTCTTTCGCGTCCCTCAGCACCGTACCTTGGTGTTTATTTAAGAAGTCTTGCATATCTTGGGCAGATATATGCTCTTTAAAGAAGTCATCGAGCCATTCATCTTGAATTTCTAATCCTTTTACTGGCTGTTCATAACTACTCTCTAGTTTTTTCGGTAAGCGACCCCACAGCAATTGAAAAATAAACCAGAGCTTCGGATAGCGAAATAAAATATAGTTACGAAAACTCCCTTTTCCCCCACTTGAGATCATCGTATCGTAGGTATAGCGCAGCATCCTCAAGGGGAAAGGGCCAGAAGGTAGTAAGGGATGAGGAAATGTACTGCCACGAGAAACATGAATAGCATCCACCCCATCTTCTTCTAGCCACTGACAAATTTGGATCGCTTCTTCAAAGGTGTTTCCCGACTTTTGCCAGGGAGGAATTATATTATTGAACTCTCTAACGCTAATTTTGGCTTGGAGATGAAAGTTATCTCCCACTACTTTACGAATTTCCCCCACAATTTCCTGTAGAAACCGATAGCGATTTTTGAGATTGCCACCATATTCATCTGTGCGTTGATTGATCGCCGAACTGAGAAATTGATTAATTAAGTAACCATGAGAGCTATGAAGTTCGATCCCATCTAGATTAGCTTCTTTGGCTCTTCCTGCTGCTTGGGCAAAGTCTTGAATAATCTCTTTGACTTTCCAGGTTGGCATTCTGCTGGCAGGTAAACCATTAACTTGGTCGTCTTCATTCGTCGTACTAGGTGATGGTTTAGGTTCGATCCGACGAGCCTGAGTCACAGTATTTTCAATCCCTTCAATGTCTCTCTGACGACCAGAATGACTAAGTTGAATAATGTATTTGCAATCATAGCGACGTACTGTTTCCCCCACCGTATGCCAAAACGGAATCCGTTCGTCACAGTCGATGGTGACAACATTAGGAGTAATCCGACCTTCGATGGTAATGGGCGCATAGGAGGAAATAATCGCCCCAACACCCCCCTTAGCAAACTTATTTTCCCAATTCACCCTAGCCTGAGTTCCAGAGCCATTGTAGTTATCCCAGCGTCCAGTAACACTAGAGCGAAAAATACGATTTTTAACTGTCAGGTGGCGGAATTCTAATGGTTGAAAGATCATACTTTTGTCCTTTTAAAAACATCTATCAAAGGTATTTGCAAACAATAGAATACTTTTTATTTTAGGCAATTCAAATCTTTAATTTAAACACTTAAAATAATTAATTTTAGTATATACTTATTTCTATAACAGAGAAGATTTTGTCTTATTTAAAATCAACTTTTTGTAATATTTCTTTGTAATAAATTGAACCTATGTACTAACAACTAGCTTACTAATGGTTATATAGAGTTCAAAAGAAGATTAAGCGATTTTTAATTTACTTGGTTTTACCATTGAAAAATAAAAAGTCGTATTTGTAGCAAAGATTAATTAAACCGATAAAAAGATGTAATTTTTCTTAACAAGAAAGGGATTAAATCTAAAAATCAAGACAAGACTTGGAGTTATTTGTTAGAAGAACAAAACTTTTCTCAGAACACAAAAAAACTCATATTGTCCCCAGGAGAAGTACATGAAAAAGCTGCATTTAGGCATAATTGTCTGCGTGCTGATGATCTCAATATTGGTACAAGGTTGTTCTCCCTATGAATATCAACCTACATCTGTCGAACGTTTAAGAGAACTAATTGCTGAAGCGGAAGCTAAAGGAAACACAGTTGACCTTGCTACACCTCAGCCCAAGGCAGAAGTTGCCACTCAAGCCTCAGATTACCCCAACCCAAACTACGAAGAAAACCCTGAATATGACCGCGACTATCTTGGTTACTTGCCTGAAAAATATTATGGCAAACTAACTGAAGCAGAAATGCGAGGTCTACAAACCTGGTATTTTTGGACTGGTGGTAATGAAAAATTTTTCCGTAACTTAGCTAAAACTACTCATGGAGAAGCCGACTTTTTAAGTTTGTTAGATGCTCGTCCTGATAGCGATCCAGTCGATGAATCTCACCACTATCAGCGCAATGAGAGGTTTAAAGAAATTGGTATAATTAATGACCCTGGTTGTACCGCAGCTACCAAACCAGACGAATATGGTTTATGGCTAGATAACTGCACTGAAGATCCAGAATCAGTTGGCGTTATGGGAGGGCGTAAGTTTCCTAATCCCAATTTCGACCCAGAAAAATGGGATGTTGCCCAGTACTATGCACCAGGAAACAAAGCTGAAATTGAGCCTCCCTATCGCATCGGTATCTCCTGTGGAGTCTGCCACATTGCCTATAATCCTCTCAACCCGCCTAAAGATCCTGAAAAACCTTTATGGGAAAATATTGTGGGGGCACTGGGTAATCAGTATCTCAGGGAAGGACAACTATTTGGTAGTACCATCCCCGATGAAGACTTTCGCAAACAAATCATTAATCATCAGCCTCCTGGCACTTCTGACACCTCGCGCATTGCCACCGACCATATTGATAATCCCAATGCGATTAATGCCATCTTTAATCTGCCAGACCGACCCAGATACGAAGAGGTGATGAATGATGGCGCTACACAAAAAGTTCCCCATATTCTCAAAGATGGTGCTGATTCTGTGGGTGTGCCTCTAGCTTCCGAGCGAGTTTACATTAATATTGGCTCTTGTTCGGATTACTGGCTGACTCTCCACGACCCCTTATTAGGTAGAAAACCACAAAAGCCTTTTGATATTAAAACTGCCAAGAAAGAATGCGAATTTTGGTCAAAAACAGACGCGCGCATGGCAGATGCAGAAGCCTTCTTAAGCACGGAAACCCCGATGCATCTAGCAGATGCCCCAGGAGGCAAAGCTTATCTAACTAAAGATGAAGCAGTGCTAACTCAAGGTAAGAAAATTTTTGCCGATACTTGTGCTAGGTGCCATTCCAGTAAACAACCACCAGCAGAAATTGCTGCTGACCCTGAACAGGCTAAACAATGGTATCGAGAATCTGTCCTCAGTTCTGATTTTCTGGAGCATAATTTCTTATCTGACGATAAACGTAAACCTGTAACGGAAATTGGTACTAATGCTGCTCGTGCCTTGGCAACTAATGCGAGCAAGGGTCATGTCTGGGAACAGTTTTCTTCTAAAACCTATAAACAATTACCATCCCCTGGAAAATTAACCCTGGAAAATCCTTTCGATGAGGAAAACCCCATCGAATTTGAGATTCCAGACGGAGGAAGAGGCTATTACCGTACTCCTTCCCTAATTAGTATTTGGTCGAGTGCACCATTTTTGCATAATAACTCCCTAGGGAAATATACTGGTGACCCTTCCGTAGCAGGACGGATGGAAGCTTTTAATGATGCCATTGAAAAACAATTATGGCCAGAAAAACGCGATCGCATTATCCATCGAACTGATCGTGATACCCATTTAGAACTAGGGAAACTACAAGCAGATGTACCAAAAGGTACGCCAATTAAACTACTGGGGAACTTAGACCCTCGGGAGACACCCAGGATTCTGCAACGGAAATTAAACTCTGAATTAGGAGCTAAAGTTTTAAGTTCTTTAGTGGGGTTTGTTCCTGATGATGTTCTGGCTCCACTGCTTCTAAAATACAATCAAGCCCCTGATTTTATCGAAGATCACGGACATATGTTTGGTACAGATCTGCCGGATGAAGACAAACGAGCCTTAATCGAGTTTCTGAAAACCTTTTAGTTGAATTAGGTGGGTAATGCCCACCTTAAACTTTTGTTAGATTGATGATTTAATCCTTGCCGTTTTTTTGATTACCTACTACCTACTACCCACGAACAGTTAACTTAAAAACTCCTGGTTTCAAACTAGATGCGGTTTAAAATGATGTGGGCTACAAATCCGTTATCAGTCTGGATTTCCTTAATAAAAATTGCAGAACAGTTTCCTCTTGGGCAATAATCTCGGCTCTACCTTCCATTCCTAGTTGAATTTCACACCGATTTTGCCCTTTTCCTAGTGCTAAGTTTTCTGGCTCAATTGTTACCCGATAGAAACCTGCTGCTAAATTTGGAGATGAAGTTGCTGCACTGTTGGGACTATTACTATTACCTTGAGGTGTAATGGAATCGGGAGCGAGATCGTTAACCTTACCTTTGAGAGTTCCGTAATCAGGATAAGGACAAGCAGATACTTTCATCTGTACAGGTTGATTTAATTCTACTTTATCAATTTCCTGGGCTGGAATTAGAGCTTGAATGACTAAAGAGTTGTCCCAAGGAACAATTTGGGCAATTTCTGCTCCGACTGTTACCGTCTGACCGGGATTACGCAAATTTAGTTGAAACAGTGTGCCATCTGCGGTTGCCTTAATAGCCGTTTTGTTGAGTTCTTTTTCTAGTTGTTGTAGTTCCTGCCGATCTCTAGTTTGTTGCTGTTGAATTTCAATTTTTTGCTGGATCAGAGCTTCTTGTTCTTGCTTTAAGCGAGATAGGGTAGCTTGACCAGTTGCTTTTTCTTGCTCGATATTTTCTTGGGCGATCGCTACTTCGGCATCGCTAGGATTGAGGGCTATTTGAGTATTATTTAACCTAGCAGCAGCAGCAGCAACGCTTTGTTTGCGTCTAGCTATCTCCTGATTTTGTCGTTGAATAGTTACTTTTTGGGTAATTACCTGTTGTTCTTGCTGTTCGACATCTAATATGGCTTCTTCTAGTTGATTTTGAGATAATGCTCCAGATTGCGCAATAATTTTATAGCGATCGCGTTTGGATTTGGCTGCATTTAAGCTGGCTTGAGCAGATTTTAAGTCAGCTTGGAGAGAAATTAATTCGGTCTGGGCTTGGTTTAATTCTTCTTGAGTTGAGTTGAGATTAGCATCCGCCTCTGCTACCTCAGCATTAGCTCTATGATTACGGTCTTGAAGTTCTCGACGGCTACGGACAAGTTGAACTTGGGCTGAAGCAACAGCACGATTGATACTTCTGGTTTCCGCTTCTAGACGATTTTGTTGCTCAGTAATTTGAGCTTTGATTTGCTGTAACTGTAAAGTTGCTTGTTTAATATTGCTTTCTAGTTGGCTTTTTTGAGTTCCTAGGCGGGAGTTATCGATAGTCGCGATAATATCCCCTTGGTTAACTTTTTGGTTCTCCTTAGCAGCAATTTCCACTACAGTTCCTTCTGTTGCTGCTTCTACAATCCTTAATTCCCCAGCAGGTCGAACTTTTGCCTGGGCTTTGACTATAATTTTGTAGGGAGTAACAGCAGATAGAGCGATCGCCACTCCAATGGAACCTACCATAAACATTCCACCCAGTTTTGTCCACAGACTAATCGGGGGCATAAAATTATCAGCTTCGACCACAGATAAAGTATTACTGTGAATATTAGGTTCGGAGTTGGTAAGATAAGTTCGGAGTTCGGAGTTCGGAGTTCGGAAAATTTTGTATCTCATCTATTTTCTATTTGAGAAATGCTGTATTTAAACTGCTAAAAACTGCAAATGTTCACCAGGCTGGTAATTTAAGTCAGTAATCGAACCTTGGAGACGTACTTTTCCTGCTTCTAACATCACCACCCAGTCTGCTTGACGAATTACGGGAGGACGATGGCTAATCATAATCGTGGTTTTTCCTCGTCTGTGACTCAAAATCGATTCCAGTACTTGGGTTTCGCTCACTGGATCGAGTGCCCCTGTAGATTCATCTAAAATTAATACAGGTGGATCGTTGACGAGGGCTCTGGCGATCGCCAGTCTTTGTCTTTGTCCCCCAGAAAGATTAGAACCAAATTCCCCTAAGATAGTCAGATATTTATCAGGCAGCTTGGCAATAAATTCGTCTGCCCCGGCAATTTGGCAAGCTTTGACGATCTGCTCAAAAGTGACATGAGGATTGCCCAAACGAAAGTTTTCGATAATTGAACGACTCCAGAAATGGGCATCTTGAGGCACTAACACCACTTGCTGACGCAGACAGTCTAAAGAAATATCCTGTTGATTGTAAATGCCGAAGCGTACATTGCCAGATTGAGCTTGGTATAAATTAGCAATAAGTTTGGCTAAAGTACTTTTACCGCAACCAGATTTACCGATCAAGGCAACTACTTTACCACCAGGAATAGTGAGATTGAAATCTTCCAATAGATCGACTCTGCCCGTATGATGAAAGTTAAGATTTTCGCAAATAATATTGCTACCATCGTCAATTTCTGCCCAAGGTTTCTCTACATCATCTGCTGTTTCTGGTTCGGCATCGATCACTTCAGTAAGACGTTGAGTAGCGGTTTTAGCGCGAGCAAATTCATCAACAAAGCCGATAGCACTATTAACAAAATTAGTAAAATTACCATTCATGCTATTGAATGCCAGCAGCATACCAATGGTTAATTCCTCACTAATTACCAAACGGCTACCCACCCACAACAAGGTAATGGCACCAACACTGGCAACTAGATTAGAGAAAATATTATTGATGAAACTAATCTGAACTGTGCGAAAAGTATAATTAGCCTGACGACTAAAACGATTTTGAAACTCTTCCCAAAATTGAGGTGCAGCAGCAGTAGTTTTGAGGGTAATCGCACCTTTAAATGTTTCGACTAATACCCCTTGATTTTCCGAAGACAATACTATGACATTGCGTATCTTTTGTTGAAGAGTAGGTAAGAAAACTACTGTCGAGAGAGACATGACTAAGGCGATCGCCATAGCAACCAGAGTCAACTGTACGCTGTAAAATAGCATTACCCCAATGGAGATCGAGGCAATAAAAAATTGACTGGGCAAACTAACTACAGCCTGAGAAACCAATTGATTAATTTGCTGAATATCTTCTAAGCGACTAACGATTTCTCCACTGCGACGAGTTTCATAATAGGTTAAAGGTAAGCGCAAAATCTGCCTGCCAAATTCCAAGATTAATCCTAGTTGTAACCGTTGGGAAAAATGAGCAATTAAATTAGATTGGGCTAACCGCATACTACTACTAACAAAATGCATCACGATTACGGCGATCGCCACTCTAGTTAATAACTGGGTATCGCCGCGAACCAAAACGTCATCGGTTAATATTTGCATTAAAAAAGGAGAAGCTAAAGCCAGCAAACCAAGAAATGAGTTGAGTAACAAAGTTTGCCCTAAAATACCGCGATAAGGCTTAATTCGCTGCAAAAAACGATTAAAACCGCCAATTTTATCCTTTTCATCTGGTTGATTGAAAAAGCGGACGGAATCAGGTTCGAGGAGCAAAATTACCCGATCTGTCCAAGCTTTAGCTAAGGATGTTTTGTCTAGGTACCTTACTCCCACACCAGGATCGGCAACGACGTATTTTTTACCTTTTTTACCGTATAAAACTACCCAGTGATAACCTTTCCAGTGGATAATTGCTGGTAAAGGAATAGTGCTGTCATCAATTGCCTCTAAAGGTGCTTTAACTGCCCGCCCGTTAAAACCAAGAAGTTGTGCGCCTTGTTTTAGTCCTAATAGAGTAGTTCCTTGTTGACCAGTACCTACTTTTTCGCGGATACTACTAATAGTAAAGATACGACCGTAATGCTTGGCAATGGAAGCCAAACTGGCAGCACCGCAATCCTCTTCGCTATGTTGTTTTACCAGATGATATTTCATGGGTTTCAATCTTTTACCTGCTTTCTATCAACAGAATCCTTGATTTCGTTGCCAAATTGTTGAGTTAGATTCAGGATTTAATTCAGATAAATTTAGGTTTTCTTCTATGAGTTGAGCTGAGGCGAATAAGTAAATAGGGAAGAACCAACCTTCTCCCCTAGATATTAGTTTTTATTCCAGAAACAGCCAAAAAGTAAAAAGATACGCTTTACTCAGCTCATCCAGCTAGAGGGTCACATAAATCGCCTACAGTTAAACAAAGTGCCTTGGTAGGACATCCACAGAAGGATGAATTATCGAACGTTGGGCCACATCCTATCTGAGAGCCGCCCCCACCAGCGATACTTTCCATATCCCCATCTGTCATGCCGATTGTGCCAGCAGGGTTTTCAGGTAATTGGGAACGTTGTTCTTTGCTTAGACTTTCGCGGTATTCTGCATCTTTCCAAGCGCGAATGATATCTTGATGAGACATATTTTTCTCCTTTATTGTTAATAGAAAGTGTTTTGTTTGTTAGTAAAAGCTTGTTGTTGCTTTCTGTATTTATTATGTTTAATTGTTGAGTTTTATTGTTGAGTTAAATTCAGTAGTTTAACCAGAATATTAAAAATATAAATTTAGTTATTTTGGGGTGATAGCAAGTTGCATTCTCAGGTGTATTTTTGCATCTCGCGCAAAGGCGCAAAGGCGCAAAGGTAGAAAGGGGAATAATAAGGATTTTACATCTAAGTAGGTAGGGGTCATTAAATATAAAAACAAAAAAAAAGAATGAAATCAGGAGTAACTGTCTTTTAACCTACTACCTACTACCTACCCTAACCATCTTCTAATTAATTTTACCTACCTACTGATGAACGCAGGTTAGTATAATTATTGAGTAAAAAAAACTAAACATTAACACAAAAAAGATCGCTTGTTGACAACAGACGATCTCTTATTTTATTAATAGTAAATCAGGTTATCCAGTTATTAAATTTGGGTATTTTTGAGACAATAATTTGTCGAGATTATTGACTTTACTGTTAACTTTAGGAGCTTCTAATACTAATACAGAAGGAACAATATCTGGCTCTGCTAAACGCAATAATCCATAGCCAATACCAGCTAATCCCGTCATTAATCCTGGTGTTTCAACTCTTAAGGGAACCCCACAAAGCCAGCCATGTCGATCAATGCTTTCAAGAATAATGGCAGCAAGGCGGTTAACTTGAGTTTTCCACTGAGAGTCATCGAGGGTTAAACTGGCTTGCAGAAGTAATTCCAAATTTCCTAAGTCACCATGACATAAAGAGTGATTGTTCCCAAATCCTCTACTCAAGGTAGTTTCTAAGGCTGTATTAATTTCTGAACGAATGTCAACATTATCTAGATGGGGTAAACTTCGTAAACGAGCTAACCCGATTCCAGGGGCACCATGACACCAGGCGCACATATGATTAATAGGCGGTTTCTCTTGTCCTGCCAATACAGTATCTGTCAATTGGCGTAAATCTAGCCAATTCTTCACTTCAGGATGGAAGAGACTCCCCTCGTATTCAATAGCACCTAAAGCAGCATCTTGAAAGCGCTGTTCTCCAGTTAAGGCGGCTAATTCTAACAATGCCCATGCTATTCCAGCAGCACCATGAGAAAAGCCAGCTAGTGGTTGTTGTTCTGCCATGGTTGCGCTCGATCCAATACCAAACTTCATTGGTTGAGCCTGATTAATTAGTTGTTCGCCACATTTAATTGCCGCAGCCAAAGTAATCTGGTTAGGTCGGCATTTATACAAAGCGAGTAAGCTAGCAAGACAACCCGCTGCACCACCAATAATGTCAAATTGTCGGTCTTGCTCAATTAATTGGGGAAGAAGTTCAACAATCTTTTCTGCTTCAGTTAACAGCTCTGGTTGTTCCCAAAGCATGGCTAGATGGGTCAAAGTATAGATTACTCCTCCCCAGCCGTTAAATGCACCAATCGATTTAACGTAGGATTGATTTTTGGTCACCAGATCTTGAATTGTGGTTATTGTAGCCTTAGCTAAATTGGTGTAACGTTCTTGTTGCGTAACTTTACCAAGATAGGCTAGAAATAGAGTTATACCTGGGAGATCGTTATAAAGATTGATTCCCAATGGGACAAGAATCCATTTATCTTTACTAACTAAACTCAAACCAATCCAAGAAGCATCTTTTTCGCCACGCACTGCTAATTGTTCCAGGCGATCGCCAACTGCACAAGCAGCAGTTAATAGTTTTGCCGAGTCTGGAGTAACTCTTGGCTCTTCAATAGGATAACGAGGAAAGACCGCATCATCTGAATCCGTCGATACCGTCGCCAGAGAAGCATGGATAAACCAAAGCTGTTGCTTGAGATCTTTCTCTCCCAACTGCTGTAGGCGACGATGAACCATATTAATACTAGGTTCAGGGAAAAAATTGGCAATTTGCTGACCAGAACTACTCCACAAATCCCGAGAGTTAGGGTAAGTGGTGAATAGGGGAATATCTCCTTGCAGCAAGTCTTCCCGCTCGGTAGGAATTACCTGCTTCAGAGAAGATTCATATTTAACCTGTAACCAAAGTTGATCGAAATGGCGATCGCGATCTAAAGCATCTCTGAAAAGATCGGGATGATAGCTTTCGTTTAATAGTAAACTATAGACTCTTGTGGGACGAAGAATCACACGCACTCGATCCTCAGCAAAAATGGCGATCGCACCTTCGGGAGACAGCAATTCATCTTGGTACTTGTGGAGTAAGTGATAAATATTGGTGAATCCAGTGATCAAAAAATTTCTATAATCCAGCAGATTGACATCTTCACCATTAAGAGTCGGTCGATTTTGTTTTCTCGACATTTCCATTCGCTTACGCTGAATCCTCATCTCATCAGTGCCTCTAGCTTCCCAATAGGGAATCGCATCTGGGGTTAGTTGACCTTCTCGACCACCTAAACCACTAATATCGACTCCGTCAAACTCATCGTTGATCCAAATACGCTCTGGTAATAGACCAATACTCAAAACAGAGTAAGCCCTTTGTTCCATGGCAAGTTGGTCAGCTTGTACATTATCTTCTGCTTGACTTTGAGAGTTGAAGAGAGATTCTAAATCGATTAAAATTGGATGCTCGCCAGCCGCAATTAGGTTCTCAGAGTGGAAATCAGTCGCTTGCAAAGCATAGAGCAAAGCTAGATAACCACCCTGGCGTTCGTAGAATCGTTGAATTTCTGCTTGGCTGGTACAGCTTTCCACCTTGACAAATTCTGCCCAACCATGGCTTTCGCGATCGAGAATCTTTAAAGTGCGAAAAGCGGGATGATTACCATGCTGATTGAGCCAGTTGAGCAATTGCTGAAAATGAACCTCGACCGATAATGATCTTGGTTTATAGACTAGTTGATTGCCAGAACTAAACTTAGCAATTAAAACAGAACGCCCACGACGATGTTGATCCCCAACACTACTTTGTAACTCTACTAGCCAACCGAGTTCATCCTGGGGACTAAATATAGCCTGGAGTTCATTCCAATCAGCACATAAATTCTGAAGAAACTCTAAACTAAATTGCAGCCAATTATTAAGGCAAATAGTAGTTTGACGAGCCAAGACGGGATATTCTTGCAGTAGCCTAGATCTGACATCAGGCTTTTGTATCTGTTTGGCAAAACTGTAAAATCTCTCTTGAGAAGTATTACCCTCAAGGAGTCTTTGTAAGCGAGCAACGTTGAGTTCTAAAACCAAAGTACGGTTTAATATCTGCAACAATTGTCCCAGTAAATTTTCTAGTAATATTTCTGTAACTTTTTGGGAATCAAAGGGCAGTACAGAGTATTTTTGCTTCAATTGGGCGATTCCTTGAGATAAGCGATCGCGTCCTTGACAGATTAAAGGTTCAATAAGATATAGGAATAATATTGTATCCCTATTCTTCATTGTCTCTGGCAGTTGCAGTTTCTGGGAATCATCTGTAGCAGAAAAGGCTTGAGCAAGCTGTTCTAACCAAGTTGGTATTTCAGAACAACGTTGTTTGACTGCCTCAATTGGCTCTCCCAAAAGAGAGAGAAATTTCTCTTCGTTAATATTATCTATAGCTAGACGTTCGGCAAAATAAGAGTCAGTGGTGAATGAAGATTGACCCTTCCAGCGTTCTATAAGACGTTGAGCTAAATCAGCATTAAAATCAATATTCAGCTTTTGGTTTAGGGATGCAATCCTCTCTGTTAAAGTGATCGCACGATACCAATCAGACTGTTGAAAATATTCTTGATTCACTTTTTTTAACTCCTGAAACTAAGGTTAAAACTTGTTAAAATTCTCTTAAAATTCTCTGAATAATAGTAGGCAGAGGGTCAAAATTAACCCTCTTTACTTCTGTCTAGACAAATTGACTTTGTACCTACTGTATTTGAATAACCTTGACCTGGGTGAACGAAAAAAGGTGTGGGAGTTCGACGCTTTAATTAACGAGTAACAAGTAGCAGGCTTTTTTGTCGTTACTTTTTACTTTTTACTTAAACAACGGAACAATTAATTTTTGCCACTGCAAATTTCGCTCACCCCCTTGACCTTATTTAAGGCGGCAATCAGGGGTATCTGTAACTTTTTCGCCGTATGTAAAGGAACTTCCACCTGAGAAAGTTTCTAAATCTTTATCGGACAATTCAACCATACCTGCGGGATTTTCAGGTAATTGAGAACGTTGTGCTTCGCTTAAACTATTGCGAAACTCTACATCTTTCCAAGCGCGAATAATTTCTTTTTGAGACATGATTTTTCTCCTTTCTATTTAATAGAATATGTTTGGTTTGTGTTTGAAAAAGCTTTGTTTTTGCTTTCTATAGTTATTATGTTTGATTGTTTGGTTTAATTGTTTAGTTGAATTCAGGACTATGAAAATTAATTTTGAGAGTTTAATTCAGATAAATTCAGTTGATTTCAGATTAAATAAAAAAGCGATCGCCATAGTAAAAGCGATCGCCAATTAATTGGTTTTAAATCGAGAATAAATAGAACTATAAAATATTTTTTGGTGACTACAAATTAGTCATCAGTCTAGATTTTCTTAATAAGAATTGTAGAGCAGTTTCTTCTCTGGCAATAATATCGGCTTTGCCTTCCATACCCAATTGCAGGGAGCATAAATTTTTACCTCTACCCAAACTTAAACTTTCAGGCTCGATAGTTACTTCATAATAAGCCGCTGTTGACCCTGCCAAATTACTGGCATTATTGCCATTTGCCTGAGGGGTAATGGTGTCAGAGGCAATATTCATGACTTTACCTTTAAGAGTACCGTAATCAGGATAGGGACAGGCTGATACTTTTATTTGGACATCTTGACCTACTTCGAGCTTACTGATGTCCTGGGGTGAAACCTTCGTTTTAACCTCTAAAGCAGCATTGCTAGGAACAATTTGGGCTATTTGTTCTCCTGGTCTAACTGTTTGATTAGAATTACGTAAAACAAGTCCCGCAATATTTCCTGCTACTGGAGCCGTAATCTTAGTTTGCCTGAGATTGATATTGACCTGTCGCAGTTCATGGTGATCGCGTTTGAGCTGTTTGTCAATTTCCAGATGTTGCTGTCCCAGAGCTTGTTGTTCTTGATGTAAAGTAGCCAAAGTTGAACGCCCGCGAGCTTGTTCTTGGACAATATTGGCTTCGGCGATCGCGATTTCGGCTTGACTGGGATTGAGATAGGTTTTCGCCCGTTCTAATCTCGCCTGAGCAGCAGCGATGACCTCCTCTAGTTGAGTAATTGTTTCCCGTTGCATCGCCACTTTGGCTTGTTCTGATGCCACTGCTTGCTGCTGCTGTTCAACCGCCAATTTTGCCTCTTCTAAGTGGTCTAGGGATAAAGCTCCTTCAGCAGCGACGCTTTGATAGCGTTTGTGTTTGGACTGAGCTGCGAGATAGGAAGCTTCAACGGATTTTAAATTAGCTTGAGACGAGTTCATTTCCGCCTTGGCTCGTTGTAAATCCCTTTGGGCAACTGCCACATTAGCCTCCGCTTCTTGTACTTCCGCACTAGTAGTAAGTTGCTGATCGCGATATTCTCGACGGCGACGTTCTAATTCCGATTCAGCAGCAGCAATAGCCCGTTGGTTACCATGAGTTTCCGCTTCAATTTGACGATCAAGAGTACTAATCTGAGCCTTGATTTGAAACAATTGCTGTTGTGCTTGCTCAATATTAGTTTCCAGTTGATTTTTTTGCGTTTGTAAACGGGAATCATCAATCGTAGCGATAATGTCACCCTGTTTAACGGCTTGATTTTCTTGGACAGCAATATTCAGAATTTGTCCTTCAGTAGCAGCCTGCACGATCGCTAATTCTCCCGCAGGACGGACACTAGCTTGAGCTTTGACAGTCTCTTTATACTTTGCAATCGAGGCAAGAGGAATAGCCAGCCCTAAGGTAGCCGCGATAAATATGCCACCAAATTTAAACCAACGATCTATGGAGGGCAAAAATTCATTTTCTCTGATGGTAGGAAGTATTGGAGTTGCTTGTGGGTTAGTCATAATAACTGATGTTACGTACTAATCTATCTTTGGAGATTAGGTAGTAGGTAGTAGGTAGTAGGTAGTAGATTCTAGAAATGCGTTGCGAAGCCATGCCGTCAGGCTTATCGCAAACCAGATAATAAGGCCAAATTTTTCCCAGAAGGGACAAAATCATCCAGGAAGTCTAGATGCTCTCCAGCTTGAGAAGCTAAATCTTGAACCGTACCTTGGATCTTTAATTTTCCTTTTGACAACATCACAATCCAATCAGCACGCTGAATCACCTTGGGACGATGAGAGATCATAATTGTGGTTTGCCCTTGGCGATGAGAGAGTAATTTTTGTAAAACTCTAGCTTCACTTACGGGGTCGAGGGCGCCAGTAGATTCATCTAAAATCAGCACAGGAGGATCGTTGACAAGAGCTCTGGCGATCGCTAATCTTTGCTTTTGACCACCTGAGAGGTTCGCCCCAAATTCCCCTAGGACTGTTTGATATTTATCGGGAAGTTCGCTAATAAATTCATCAGCACCAGTTATTTGACAAGCTTTAACAATTTGCTCAAAGGTAACGTTAGGATAGCTAAAGCGGAAATTTTCAATAATTGAGCGACTCCAGAAATGGGCTTCTTGAGGGACTAGAACTACTTGCTGGCGTAGACATTCTAGGGATATATCTTGCTGATTGTATGAATCGTAACGGATATTGCCAGATTGAGAGACATATAAACCGGCAATTAGTTTTGCCAGGGTACTTTTACCACAGCCAGATTCTCCAATCAAAGCGATTACTTTACCCCCTGGAATCGTAACGGAAAAATTTTCTAAGAGATCGACCCTGCCAGCATGATGAAAATTAAGCTGTTTACAAGTAATATCTGCATCTCCAGGAATTTCTGCCCAAGGTTTTTTAAAGTCATTTTCGTCTTCTGGAGTCGCATCGATGACTTCGGTCAAGCGTTGGATGACTACCTGGGCGGTAATAAACTCATCGACTAAGCCAATTGCTGCCCCCAGAAAACCGAGAAAGTTTCCGCTCATGCCGTTATAAGCCATTAACTGACCGATAGATAATTTGCCACCGATCACTAAATAGCTACCCAGCCACATTACGCCAATGGAAATAAAGGTAGATAAAATACCAGTAGCCGTACCGCTATAAAGTCCCAGTTTCATCTTGCTCCAACCGAGATTAGCCAAACGACCATAGTTCCCTTGATATTCTTGCCAAGCTTGGGAAGTAGCTTGAGTAGTTTTCAGGATCTGCACCCCACGAAAAGTTTCCACTAGAAAGCCTTGGTTTTCTGTCCCTAAAACGATTAGGTTGCGAGTTTTGCGCCGTAAAGCGGGAAGAAAGAGGAAATTAATCAGGGTCATGACCACAAAAGCCATAATAGAAGCCAGAGTTAGTTCCCAGCTATAGGCAATCATCAAACACAATGAGATGATGGCAATAAAGAATTGACTGGGTAAGCCCAGAACAAATTGGGAAATTAAGGTATTGATGGCATTGATATCAGCAATTCTGCTAACTACTTCTCCACTGCGACGACCTTCAAAATAAGACAGGGGTAAGTGCATTAACTTACGTCCATATTCAAAGATCAGTCCTAGCTGTAATTTTTGCCCAAAGTGACCGACTAAGTGTGATTGCACCAAACCAACCACGCTTCTAAACAGGTTCATGAAGATGACCCCCATGGCAACTGTAGTCAACAGTTGAACATCACCCCTGACCAAAACATCATCAGTGAGCAATTGCATCATTAAGGGAGAAGCCAAGGACAGTAGCCCCACCACAAAGTTGATCACAATAGCTAAAATCAGAATATGGCGGTACGGCCAAACTCGTTGGAGATAGCGACTAAAACCAGCAACTTGATCATTTTCCTGCTCGTAAAAACGGTTGTCGTCTGGAGTAAGCAGCAGCATAATACCATTACCCCAACCTGCAATTAACTCTCGACGAGTTAAGTAACGGATACCTACCCCAGGATCGGCGATAACATATTTTTTACCTTTAGTACCATATAAAACCACCCAGTGATAGCCCTTCCAATGAATAATGGCGGGGAGGGGCGCTTCGTCCAGGCGATCGATAATTTGACTGGTAGCTTTGACTTGCCGGGCATTGAATCCAAAAGCTTCGGCTCCTCGACTCATGCCTAATAAAGTAGTACCTCGCGCACCTGTGCCTACTGCTTCGCGAATGCGACTAATGGCAAAAGTGCGTCCGTGGTGTTTCGCAATAGTAGCAATGCAAGCTGCACCGCAGTCTTCTTCTGAATGTTGCAAGACAACTGAATATTTCATATCAATAATGAATATTAATTGGTAAATAAAGTAATAGTCGAGGAACTTATCCCCGACTAGCTTTAATTTCAAAGTAGTTATTTAGAGCGATCGCAGATCAATTTTGTTCTT
>JAAUYH010055044.1_pt1 | contig 16665 bp, 14 predicted proteins | sample 7278061 | NCBI WGS metagenome assembly JAAUYH01 (sample SAMN14350203, study PRJNA611818) | marine sediment metagenome | isolation source: surface marine sediment (0.6m) | place: French Polynesia: Moorea | collected 2018-08 | reverse complement strand
ATTTCTTAGATTACAAGCTCAAAGAAAAAGGTGGTTTGTTGTTAGAAATTGATAGATTTTTTCCTAGCTCCAAAACCTGTTCGTCTTGTCTCTATCAAATGAGTGAAATGCCATTAGAAATTAGAGAGTGGACTTGTCCTAATTGTGGCACACATCACGACAGGGATGAAAACGCAGCAAAAAACATGTTTAGCAGAGGGCATCAGAATTTTATCGGTCTTAGGAACTAGGACTGCTGCTAGGGTCAGGGATGTAAGACCAAGGAGTGGACGCAAGTCTGTTCTGAGGCAATCCCCGATTGAGCGTGAGGGATGCTCTCGGCTAGAGAGCATATCCAATCACGCTGTTGAAGTCAAACAACTTCAGGGAAGCTGTGAGCATCACGGTTTCACCGTGGGTAGTTCACACTACGAATTGCCTCTAATAATCCCCTAGCTTTATTGAGAGTTTCTTGATACTCTGTTTCTGGTACAGAATCAGCAACTAAACCTGCACCTGCTTGTACAGAGACAGTATGACTATCACCAGTTTCAGGACGTACAATCATAGTTCTGATAGTAATAGCACTATTTAACTGTCCTTCAAAGTCATAGTAACCATAGACTCCTGAATATGCACCTCTGCGTTCTGGTTCAAGTTCGTTAATGATTTCCATAGCGCGAATTTTGGGTGCGCCACTGACTGTTCCCGCAGGAAAACAAGCTTTAAGCAAGTCCCAAGCGGTTTTATTGGGTTCTAGTGTCCCAACAACATTACTAACAATGTGCATTACATGGGAATAGCGTTCGATAGTCATCAATTCATCTACTTGAACAGTACCCTTAATACAGACTCGACCCAGGTCATTGCGTCCCAAGTCAACTAGCATTATGTGTTCGGCAATTTCTTTGGGGTCAGCTAATAAATCTTCTGCTAAAGCTTGGTCTTCTTTAACTGTTTTACCTCTGGGTCTTGTTCCTGCAATCGGTCTAACTGTGGCTTGTAGTGTGCCATCTTCTTGCTTTTCTGCTTTTACCATGACCTCTGGTGATGAGCCAATGAGTTGCCAATCTCCAAATTGATAGTAACTCATGTAGGGAGATGGATTAACTAGACGCAAGGAGCGATAAAGATTGAAAGGATGTCCTGTATAAGAAGTAGAAAGTCTTTGGGATAAAACTACTTGAAAGATATCTCCAGCGCGGATATAGTCTTTGGCTTTCTGGACGTTGTTACAGAATTGTTCTTGAGAGGTATTACTTTTATAGTTGAGGTCTGGTTTAGTTTCACTATTGCTTCTCCATTCTAGGGAAGTAGCTTCTACAGGAAGGGGTAATTGTAACTTGAGAATTAACTTATTAACACGATCGCAACTCTCTTTATAAACCTGTTGTAAATTTTTATTGCTGTCTCGTAAATCTCCATAGGCGATCGCCCATATCTTCCGTTTTACCTGATCGAAAATAATCAAGTTATCCACCTGCATCCATACCCCATCAGGAACATCATTGTTAGTAGCAGAATAAACAGGGACTTTAGGCTCAATCCAATTAATTAATTCATAACCCCACACCCCAAATAAGCCACCGATACCAGGAGGTAGCTGAGGTAATTTTACAGGTTTAATTGAGGAAAGACACTGAGATACAATCTCAAAAGGATTACCTGTAAACTGATTTTTTGAACCATCTCTGTGGGTTTGGCTAGTATTGTTGCCCCTAGCTTCTAGAATCCACACTGGATCGCAGCCTAAGAAGCTGTAGCGACCCAGATTTTCTCCCCCTTCTACCGACTCTAGTAAAAAGTTGTAGGGTTGTCCTGCACATACTTTGTACCAAGCAGAAACAGGGGTTTCTAAATCAGCAGCTATTTCTTGATAAACAGGAACAAAGTTACCTTGCTTTGCCAGTTCTGCAAAATGCTCGAAATTGGGGAAAATCATCTCTTTCTCTCAAGGAGACCCTCACGTCCCGTGATGGGAGGAATTGAGAGTCAGAGTTTATAAAAAAAGTGCAGGTTTTTTTGCTGGGAACCTAGCTTTAAAACCCCCTATTTCTAGGGTATAGTTTGCCTCGTCAAAGTTAACGGTCGGTACTATCCAGATAGCACTGCCCTGGGATGGGGGCTTTTATTTAGTTGATCGATTACAGCAAAGGTAGTTATAACCGTTGTAATAAGCCCCCATTCCCGCCCGTTTAAAGCTGTTTAACCACCTGGTTCTAGACCATGGGGCACCTCACGCACCCCAAGGTAGGAACTTTAACGCTTACCGTTAACGTAGATCTCGTAGATCTTAGACTGGTCAACTTATGGACTGTATTGCAAGCCCCCGCTTTTAGCAGTGGGTCGTTGACGGTGGTAAAAGTTTAGGGATTAGGTAATAGAATACTAGACAATAAAGCTTATTATCACCCAGTTTCCAGTTACTAATCCCTAAAAGATAAATTTACACCTCGTAGGGTGTTTTTCCAGAGAATTTTATTGTAGCTGGTTGAGGGTTGTCGCCAATCTTACGGTCTTTTTTACCGTAGTATTCACGACCTTCGTTGACTTTTTCAGGGAAAACGCCATCTGCGGGGTGTAGATACTGAATTTCACCACTAGGATAAACCCGATAGATTTTATAATCTTGAATTCTGGGTTTAAATTTAGTTCTGAGTTGAGTACCTAAAGCCAAACACTGTTCTTTGCGAGCAAGATATAAAAGGTTTTCACCTTGATTCATAATTGCTGCACCGCCTGTAGGCATTTCAAATACTTGTTCTTTGGAGCTAGTCCAAGTGATAGCGTATTTTTCTTCTACCTCAGCTTTGGTCAATAGACCACCAGTGCTACCGCCAAATTTAGGCATCTGTCCAGAAAGAGTAATTTCTTCTGTCATAGGAAAATTCTCTCAAATTTATTTAATCTGGGTCTGTAGGGAATGCTATCACTCAGTTTGTTGACATTTCCTAGCTTCGTCAAGAACTGTAACAGTTTGTTATCTGTTTGTGATGCGCTCCTTCAAAAATAGATTTAATTCTATTGAAAAAAATAAAAAAATTGATAAAATACTATATATGATGCTTGACACTTAAAATACTCAAGGTGGTAAGCAGCAATATATTCCTTCATAACAAGCCCTTAAGTTACCTGTAGCGTCACAGGTAACTTTCTTTTTGGTAAAAGGCAAAAGGCAAAAAATTATCTATTGGGATTTTTAGTTGATTTTTGCAAGAAGTCTAATATACCAAGAAAATTAAAAGTCCGCGCTCTTGGTAATAGGACGTTACCTATAATAATTTCGCTATTAACGCTGTTTCAGTCTTTTTATATGTTATATGGGTAAGTCAAGAGCGTACTTAGTAAGAGCATAATTCCTAATTACCACTGACCCCTGACCACTGACCCCTGACCTATTATGCCTCGTCTGCCTAAAATCAAATTCGATCGCGGTACGTTAATTCTGCATCCACCACCAAGAGGGAAATCCTGGTTAGAATTTGCGACTTGGGACGATCGCATCGAGAAGTTTCGCATCCCTGCAATTTACTATCGTCCTCTGATTGAAGCACTACAAGAAGATAAGAAAGAGTTTATCGACGAAGCCAAAGAGTTTTACCCCTTACAACTTAATCCTGGGTTTCAATACGAACCCTATCCCCATCAAAAAGAAGCTTTATATGCTTGGAAACTGCACCACAGACAGGGAGTAGTCGTATTACCTACTGCTGCGGGAAAAACCTATTTAGCACAGTTAGCAATGGAAGCTACACCCCGTACCACCTTAATTGTTGTTCCGACCCTAGACTTGATGCACCAATGGTACGCTCAGATAGAAGCAGCCTTTCCTGATGTGGAAGTAGGATTACTAGGAGGTGGTTCACGCGATCGCACTCCCATTTTAATTGCTACCTATCACAGTGCTGCAATTCATGCGGAAACTCTGGGCAATAAATATGCTTTACTAATTTTTGATGAGTGTCATCATCTCCCAACAGATTTTTTTAAAGTCATCGCGGAATATGCGATCGCTCCTTATCGCTTGGGTTTAACTGCAACTCCTGAACGTAGCGACGGGACACATAAGTTTCTGGATACCCTTATTGGGAGAGTAGTTTATCGTAAAACCGCCCAAGAACTTTCTGGTAGAACTCTCGCTTCTCACAAGATAGTACAAATCAAAGTTAAATTATCTCAACAAGAAAAAGCCCAATACGATAAGGCGATCGCAACTCGTAATAAGTTTTTGCGTCAGTCTAATATTTCGTTAGGAAGTTTGGAAGGTTGGCAATTATTTGTTCAAGCCAGTGCGCGATCGCCACAAGGTAGAACCGCCATGTTAGCGCATCGAGAAGCTAAAGAAATCGCCCTGGGAACAGATGCTAAATTACGCATCCTCATTGACTTGATCGGCAAACACCATCCAGAAAGAATTTTAATTTTCACTAACGATAATGCTACTGTCTATCGCATCTCCCAACAATTTTTAATCCCTGCTATTACCTATCAAACTCCCGTTAAAGAACGACATGATATCTTGCAACGTTTTAAAACAGGAGAATATAAAACTCTGGTCGCTTCTCATGTTCTTAACGAAGGTGTGGATGTTCCTGATGCCAGAATTGCCATTATTTTATCGGGTACAGGCTCGACTAGGGAGTATATTCAAAGATTAGGTAGGGTATTACGGAAAGGGGCGACCCCAGATAAACAGGCGATACTCTATGAAGTGATTACAGAAGACACCAGCGAAGAAAGAACTTCTGATCGCCGTAGAGGGAAAACCCCTCAACAAGACCAAAAGCCATATCGCCAATTATCTATTGTTCCCTCAGAAGATACGCCAGTGAAGCCATTAAAAGCAGCAGAAAAGTCGGCTGAGTACAAGTTAGAAGAAGAATAGTTAAACCTGAGTTTGGAATTATGATTTCAATTTTTGAAATAACTTCTTAATAAGAAATATAGATTTTCCCTTGATATTAACTGTTATTTTTTTATTATTATCCCATTCACCTTTTTAGATTGCCCTTTCTCAAAAACAGGCTAATTTTATCTGTTGTGGGTTTTTTTGAACAGGCTTTGATGGCTACTATCGGTGAAACTGATCCCTCTTCTTTAGTCTCTCACTTTGATATCTAAATCCTTACAAAAAAAGATGAATCAGAAAGCTATTGTAATCGAAATTAACGAAGTTCCTTTACGAGTTTTAAACTACTATAAAAAATTCAATCCTAATTCAACTATAGCACATTTATTGAGTCAATCTTTAGTTTTACAAACCGAAGCTAAAGATGTAGAAGAAAGCTTTTTATATCCTTCACAGACATGGGCATCATTGAATACTGGAGTTCCATACGATCTGCATAAAATTCGTGACTATAACGATCCTAAACCTAATAGCTACCCGTTGTATTGGAAAACCCTTGCCGAAAATGGGCTAAATGTGGGATTGATTAATACCCTTCATTCCTCACCAGCAGATAGCTATATTGACAATAGCAATTATAAATTTGTCATCCCAGATTGTTTTGCTAGCAATAACCTCACTAAACCAGATATTTATCAAGATTTTCAAGAATTAAACACTCGGGCTACATCTGACAATGGTAGAGTAACAACCTTAAAATTTTCGCGACAAAAAGCTTTAGCAACTCTAGTGAAATCTCCAGAATTGGGAATAAAATTGAAAACATTAGTAAATGCTGCTATGCTGGTAGCTCGGATTAAAACAAGCAGAGTTAATAAAGAAAGACTGAGAAACTTACAATTTACTCTGTTAGCAGATATCTTCTTTAAACAAATCCAATCAAAAGATGTCGATTTAGCAATTTTTTTTACTAATCATATTGCTGCTAATATGCACCGCTACTGGTATGCTTTATTTCCTGAAGACTATAATATCAAACTTTATAATCAAGAGTGGATATATAAGTTTTCTTCAGAGATTCTTGTATCTCTTGACTTATTAGATAATTTTTTACGTAGATTAATTGACTATTGTCAAAAACATCAGCGAGTGCTTATTTTGGTTAGTAGCATGGGACAGACTGCTGATGAAAAATTGAAAGAAACTCCCAGCTATAGCTACAAACTTGAAAATATTCAAAAGCTGTTAGATAAGCTATGTCTAGAAAAACAGTATGAATATCAGATAGAGGCAGCAATGATTCCACGATATTCTTTAAATTTCACCTCTGAAGATGAAGCTGAAAAATGTTTTCAAACTATCAAGGAATCTAAGAAGTATTTAAAAAATATTCATCTGGAAGTAAATCAAAACCAAAAAGTTATTACTATAAAGAGCCAATTGGATTCAAATACCGATCAATTCTTTATTAAAGACAAAAGTTTTAGCCACGATGATTTAGGTTTTCGGAAGATTTACATTGAAGATCATCATTCAGGTAGACATTGCCCAGAGGGAAGTCTAATTATTTACAATAGTCGAACTAGTAGTGCTACTAATAATACAGTTGACTATCTTGAATACGCACCAGCAATGCTTAAGTTTTTTGGATTGGATACACCTAGCTATATGCTAGAAGCACAATTTAAGATCTAAATCCATTGAGCTTTCTTGTTTTTTATTATAAGGATGAGAATGATTAAATAATGAATTTTAAATGCCATAGTTAGCTTTAATTTTCTCTGCAAGTTTCTTAGCATTCACGATTGCCTCATTGGCACTAATATAGTCAAATTCTCCCTGACGTCCAAGTAAATCAATCCCCAATTCCTTGAAAAAATGTTTAGCTGTAGCAACTTTATCGACCAAATCACGACTGTAACAAGGATAAGCATTCTTGATTATAATATCTCCTTGGTATTTTAGTTCCCCTTGGAACAAACCGAAACCTTTGACGTGTGATTCAAAGTTTTCTCGAAGCTGTATTTTGTCTATGTTGTCACTATTTTCTACAGTAATTTCAACGGCAAAATAATCATCTCCTTCATAAGTTGCATAATATTTAGAAAAAGTAATAATTCGCTTCCATGCTCCTTCTTCAGTGAAATTATTTAGAACAGCAGCATCATAACCTAACTCGCCGTTAAATCTATAGAACAAAGAACACAAAGCTCTATATTCAATTGGGAAATCAATAGGTTTTCCAATCAGAAATGATATTGCTTCTAGAGGAATTGTTGATATCAATTTATCATAGAGATTTCTATGATTATCTGGGAATTCTATTTCAAATCCTTTATCTAGAAGTCTAATGGCTTTTAATTGGCAGTCAGTTAACACTGAAACTCCCCTTGATATCAAGATATTTCTAATGATATCATTGTAGACTTTTCCAAAGCCTTCTTGCGGGCGAACCAAGGTTTTAGAAACCGAGCCTTTGAGAGAATTTAAATTATCATTCTTAAACAAGTATTCTGGATTTTTTAGCGTAATTATTTTAGACAGTATTGCTCTTAATGAACCTACTCTTTTGATTGCCGACAGTCTTTTTGTTGCAAATTCGATATCTATATTTTTATCAGAAGTCCCGTATAAACGTTCTATATACGTCCTTAAACCACTGTCTTGATAAATACTATTACCTATATAGTATTTTATCCATGATGATAGTGTATTACGCTTATAATATAAAATCTTTGAAACAATTATTTCGACACAGGCATAGAAAAATTTTAGTAATCCATAATCTTGAATATAACCCTCTATACTCATGGGATATCTATCTATATTACCTCTAGAGGTTAAACTGCTTCGTAATAGCTTACAATTTACTGGAACATATAGATCGACGATTTCTGGATAAAACTCAAACAGACCATAATTGCTACTAAAAAGAAATAACCCAATATCATAATTTAAATTGCCTATATTAACATTTCGGTGCAATCCACCCAAAACTGAGGATTTTTCTATAATATCTATATCAAATATTGAGTATTTAGACAGCTCACTGGCTAGTGTAATCCCTGCCACTCCTCCACCCAAAATTGCTACTCTTATTGGGGTTTTAGTTGCGCCCTTAACTTTACTCATTCTCTTTAGGCGGAAATCTCTTACTTGGTAAACATAATTGGAGGCGCGACTTTCCCCTAGCCGTTAACCCTGTCGGGTTTAACGGGAGTCCCCAGTCCCGTGTTTAGCTTGGGATTTTTAGCCCCGTGCCAAAGCCAAAGGTGAGCGTCGGGGCTTAATAAAGCTAACGCCAAAGCTTATTTTCTAAATCCCTTACTTTTCTTTCCAGGCGATCAATACGTCCTCTAAGTTCATCCATTTCTGATTGATTAGGTACTCCCAAATCTTGCAGTATATTTTTCATCTGTCTTTCCATCTGTTTTTGAAGGTTAGAAGGATCTGTGTTAAGTTGGCTCATAACATCATCTACAAAGGCTTTGGCGCGCTCAGAATCAATTTTGCCATCTTTAACCCACTCATCCGTAACTTCTTTAATTTTCTCTGCGACTAAAGAGGTAGTTCCTACACCCATCATTAATAGCTGTTTCAGCCAATCATTGTTATCCATTATCTCTCCCGATAAAATGTCTTGAAGCCACTATATAATAAATATTTTAAGCTTCCCTAAAACTTGTGATGGTTATTGAGTGGTTAGTATTTCAGGTCGCTTCAGAAGCGCGAGAGAAATTTATTGAGAAAGATCGGGAGATTTGGAGTTCTTTACTGGCTAAATATCCAGGGTTTTTAGCTAAGGAAATCTGGCTCGATCCTCAAAGAAGCGATCGCCTGATTATTGTAATTCGTTGGCAAACTCGTCAACAGTGGAAAGCAGTCCCTATTGATATCCTCGAAGCAACAGAACAAAAATTCTCTCAAGCTATGGGAGAAGATACTTATGAAATGATTGAGGTTTCAGAGTATCAAGTACGCAAGTTTCCTTAATAGTTCATCAAATTCAAAAGATTGGTTTAGGCTTGCTCAATTTATCTCAAAGCGATCGCAGTAAATTAAAATATCTAGATTCTGAGGCTCAGGCGATCGCAATTAACCATCCATCTCAATCTCTCTCGATCACTCAATTCACAACAGAAGTTAAGAAACCTTAAAAGATATGTCTCAGTGTCCTCGTTGCGCTCAACCGATAGACTCTCAAGCTATTAAATGTCCTTACTGTAATAATCCTTTAAAAGCTTTTGGACATCCAGGGATTCCCTTGTATCAAGCAGAAAAAGATGAATTTTTATGCGATCGCTGTATTTATCATGAAGATGATTCCTGTAACTATCCCCAACGTCCTTATGCTAAAACCTGCACCTTATTCCGTGATATTACTGCAACTTTAGAAGAGGAAAAAACTCCAATTTATACCCTAAGCTTAAAAAGCAAGATAACTGCTTGGTGTCGTACTAATCAATTTTTATTAGGAATCTTATTTTTATTAATTTTAAGTTTTATTTTGACTATCACAAACTAATCCCCTAGTCCCCTAGTCCCCAATCCCCCCCGGGAGGAGACTTAATATATCTAGGTATTGAAGCCAAAACAGATCGACTTTGTAATGAAGTCTCCTTCGGTGCCCCATTCCCTATTCCCCAAGATCAATTATTAACAGTTTTTTCTTGATATATAGGAAGATCAAACCAGAAACTTGTGCCAACTCCAACTTCACTTTCGATATAAATTCTACTATTATGTTTATCAATAATATTTTTGACTATAGATAGTCCTAAACCTGTTCCTTCTAGAGTATGTACCCGATTTTCAACACGGAAAAAACGTTGAAAAATAGCTTCTTTATCTTCTGGTGCAATGCCAATTCCTGTATCTTTGACTTCAATTCTAACTAAAGGAATTGGGGATGATAATTCTGATGTTGATTGTAATTGATAAGCTTTAATAATTACTTTACCTCCAGGCTTAGTAAATTTAAGACCATTACCTACCAAATTAGCAAATACTTGTAATAATAAATCATAATGTCCTACCACGGGGGGTAAATCTGCTTCTATTTCTTTTTCCAAACTGATGCCTTTATCTTTAGCATTAAGTTGATAAGTTCTCAAAGTTTGTTCTACAGTTTGATTCAAATGTACCCCTTGAAGATGATAGGTTTGAGAAGATTCCAGGCGTGATAAATCTAAAACATCATTTACTAAACGAGTTAAACGATCTGTTTCGTTATTAGCAGTTTCTAGAAATTCTTTTCTTTGTACTTCTGTAAGATCTTCACCATATTCAAAGAGAGTTTCAATAAAAGATTTAATATTAAACAGAGGGGTTCTCAATTCGTGGGAAACATTGCTAATAAACTGATTTTTAGCTTCATTAAGTTCTACTTCGCGGGTAATATCTTGTACTGTCATCGCAATTCCCTTGACAGTTTCGCGATCGCGGTCTAAAACTTGATTTAGCAATACTCGGATAGTATGTTGTGATTGACTCAGAGCAACGCGGAATTCATCTCTTGTAGGAAAATGACTTTTAGAATGAGATTCTGGTAAGTTTTCTGAGTTGTCTGCATCTTCATTATTAGAATCTGTGGTAGCTTCATTAGCATTATTTAGTTGGGTCTGGCGATCGCCAGACCCCATTTGATATAGGGATTTGGTTAATTTGACGGTTAATTCTGTAGGGAGATGATGTAACACATTTTCCCCAATGACATCTTTATTTTCCCAGTTAAAAATGCGTCTTGCAGTGGGATTAACTAAAATAATCTGCATGTCGGTGTCAATCAAAACTGCACCATCTGCAATAGTAGCTACTAGGGTTTCTAATTTAGCTTTTTCGGCGGTTAATTCTTCAATATTTTGTTCTTCATAGGTTTCGAGACGTTCTGCCATATCATTAAAACTAGCAATTAATTCCCCTAATTCCCCTCTCAGGGGTAAATCTATGCGTTGCTTAAAGTTTTTGGCTGCAATATTCCTTACTCCTACTAATAATTCTGTAATAGGTCTAGTAATCATTAGGGCATTAAACACATTACCCAAAACCACCATTGCCCAAATCGTAATAAATACGGAAATAGTAACATCTCTAGTGAGGTTAGAAGAAGCAACAATAGTAGGATTAGGATTAATTCCAATGGCTAAGACTCCTAGATACTGATGCTGCTGATGTAAAGGAACAAAAACATCAGTTACTTGTCCATTAGGGGTCAGATGTTGACGAATAAAGGGTAAATCACTATCGGGAACATAATCATCTGGTAGTTGAATGCGACGTTTAATCGTGAGAGAATTCTGTATTTCTGCATGAGAGTAAGGGATACCGAAGAAAATACTGCCTTCTACATCAGCATAGAGAATATAACGCACACTAGAAGTACTGCGGAAAAAACGCCCAGAAAAACGAGCTAACCCAGATAGGTCATTTTCTGCCACCATAGGAGCAGCATTAGCAGCCAGTAATAAACCAAGATCGCTACCAAAACGATTGTCATTCATCCGTGCATCTTGTTGGATGGTATTAACTGCCCAAAATGTTAGACCACTCATCACTAAAGACACGACAAGGGTAGCTGCTGCCATGAGTTTAGTTTGGAGGGTAAATTCTGACCACCAACTAATGATAAGATTCTTGAGCTTGATGAATGAGTTGAACAATTTAGCTACTTACTACAGTATGAAGTTCAGACCTTGCCCAATAGTTAATGATATCTATAGAGCAATTGGACACAGTTTCAAAATTGAGACTGTGTAACTATCTTAAAATATATTGCTTTAACGTTACAAATCTCAATAATTTATGAGGGTGGATATTATCCACCCTCAAGGAATCTCTAACTATTTTGGGGTAATTGGGCAAGATTTTCGGTAAACACTTCTACTGTTAGGTTACTCTCATCTCTCATAGAAAGTGATCGCGTTGCTTGTCCTAAAAACAGAGGTTGAGAAACTCCTGTGTCAGGATGCAACACAGTGCGCAGTTTCACTGTAAAGTTGTCATTGCCATTAGCCCCCGTTCTACCATAAGAATAAAGGTCAATTGATGCTTGGCGCAAAGTAGGTTCGATAGCAGAGGTTTCTATCTCGGGGGATACTGTTACTACTGCATTATTAGCTCCATTATCATAAACCAGAGAGTAACGCACCGCCCCTGGAATTGCGGTATGAGAAAATAATCCTAAACCCAGACCAAAGATACTAGCTGTAACAACTCCCATAAAGCTAGTAATACCCACTAAACGGAAGCGAAAACCCCAACCAGCAATAAAAGCAATAATTGTTAGTACTAAAAAAGCGATCGTTCCATAGCCAGACCATTGGGCATAGGTGGTAATATCTGTAGGTAGTTGCATCTTTTAAAAGTTGTTAGTAAAGAATTAGTCAGTTTAGAACAAAGTATCTTACTTCTAATGTGAATTGTCTAGCCAATAAAAGTATCTTTAAAGCTATTAGCTAAGTCTTCAATGAGGGTTTTTCACGGGCTTATTAACAACTGCTATATTCATGGTAAAAGCTAAGAAGCTTAATTAATCCACATCAGGAGTATTTTATAAAAAAATAGCTAACAGCAACTAGCCATTAGCCAAAGATAACTAATTTCTTTCTATTTGGGCAAAAATTTCCGCTAATATATCTCCAGCACCCATAGAACGTAGTTTATTAGCTAAGTCTTTTCCTAACTGTTCTGCATCAGTTCTATTACCTGCTACAGTATCTTTAACTAGCTGCTTCCCGTCGAGACTTGCTACCATCCCCACTAAAGTTAGATTGTCTCCCTCAATGCTAGTATTTACACCAATGGGAACTTGACAACCACCTTCTAACTCTCTGAGAAAAGAACGTTCTGCTAGAGCGCGATCCCGACTGTCTGCATCTTCTAAAACTTTTAAGACTTTTAAAATTTCTGTATCCCCTGCTCTACATTCTATACCTAAAGCACCCTGTCCTACTGCATGAAGAGATATATCCCCAGGAATCACTTGATGAATGCGATCTCTCATATTTAAGCGTTGTAGTCCTGCTACTGCTAGGATGATTGCATCGTATTCTCCTGCATCTAGTTTAGCTAGACGAGTGTTAACATTGCCTCGTACATCTTTAAAACTGAGATGAGGAAAATGATAACGTAGTTGAGCCAGTCTTCTAAGGGAGGAAGTACCAATTACTGCGCCTTCTGGTAGAGTATCTAGCTGCTTGTCTTTATGTTTTTCATTTACTACCAAAGCGTCTGCTGGATCGACTCTTTTAGTAATGCAGCCCAACATTAAACCTTCTGGTAAGTTAGTAGGTAAATCTTTAAGAGAATGCACCGCAAAATCAGTATCGTTGTTGAGCATTCCCACTTCTAATTCTTTGGTAAATAAACCTTTATCACCAATTTTGGCTAGAGCTACGTCCAAGATTTTATCTCCTTGGGTACTCATTTTTTCTACTTCAAAGTTGATGTGGGGAAAGTGTTTTTCTAATTCTGCTTTTACCCAATAAGTTTGTACCAAAGCTAATTGACTTTTTCTTGTGCCAATACGAATAGTGCGAGTATCAACCGATTCCATGGATAGTATCTTAAAGAAATATAAAGGACTCGATCTAGGGTATCGCAGTTCTAGATCGGGTTTGATTAATTTTTGTTCTTTTGTTTAGTACGATCAACTAAGGGATGAGGAAATAAGTATGAGGGATGAGGAAACAAAGATGAGTCCTGGTGGGATAGGAAGTAGCTTTTTAGCAATCCCCGCGCAAGTAGCAAGTAGCGACTAGCGAGTAGCAACCATCAACAATTAACTATCAACCATCAACAATTAGCCATTAGCCATTAGCAAGAGCGCGAAAATCAGTTATGAACTGCAAATGTTAAGGTATGTAGCAAATTTGTCTTTTTAAGACAATCAGGAATTAATATAAAGCTAAAGCCATAAAAGAGGGTAAATATGCTAGTTATTCTCACTGATGAACAAGTATTACCTGTAAAACAAGTTTGTCCTGGTTGCTTGATGGCTGATCGTGGAGGCTCACCCCGTTGGCAAAGAGGGAAATTGGGCTGTGGTCGTTTAATTGAGAAATCTGGAGACAACAAACCAAGAGTTTATGAGTGTCAAATGGGATTCCATTTAGCAGATATTAATTAAGTGTTTAGTTGTTGATTGATAATGAGTGATGACTGATGAGTGATGGCTGATAAGAGTTTTTCCGCTCCAAAGCGTACTGGATCAGTGCAAGGAAGTCCTGTAAGATCGGATACTTGTAAGATGGCTTGTTTTGCTTGTTCTGTATTGAGATGAAAGGTATTAAGAGCGATCGCTTTTACGGTAACATTCCCAAAAGTCCCCGCAGCACTGGCGACTGCGTTGTAAAGCTGCACTACTTCAGGTAAAGGCGGAATCAAGATATCTGGTAAATCATGAATGTGTTTTTGTCCTGCACGATGCACTAAGATTAAGCCTGTGGGTTGGCTACCACGAATCAAGGGTAAGGTAGCAGTAGAGCCAGGATGTAATAAAGAGCCTTGTCCTTCTACAATCAGTAAGTCACAGTTTTGACCCAATTCTAAAGTCATTTTCTCCACAGCACCAGCAGCAAAGTCAACTCTTACTGCATCTAAAGGAATGCCTTGCCCAGATATAGCAACTCCTCCCTGTCCTGTTGCCAAAAATTGACTGTTTATCCCTCTTTTTAAAGCAGCACGATGTATTTCTAAACTGGTGGACATTTTCCCTACAGCCATATCTGTCCCCACTGTTAAAATTCTCTGACAGGAGAGAGTACGAGCTTTTGCCTGAGCAATACTTAATCCTTCAGGCTCTTGGCGAATATCCCAAATCCATTGTTGAGCTTGTAATTCAGGGAATTTGGGAGCAATGGGAGTATGCAAGCCATTAATTAAAGATAACCCAGACGCGATCGCATTTTCCAGATCATTCCACCATTGTCTAGGTAATGCACCCCCCGAAGGAGCAATTCCAATTAACAAAATTTCAGGCTCATACTGCAAAGCTTCTGCTACATTAGCAACTATAGGTATATCATGGGGAATACCTGTAATTTCTGGTAATGACTTTCCCCTAGCTTGATAGTCAATTACAGCAACGATAGAAGTCTCGCTGTAACGCAAGAATGCTAATCCTGTTTTGCCATGAGTGCCATAGATACCTTCGTGAAGCAGTATCGCAACGCGGTTTTTGGGGGTTAGGAATGGGCTGTTACGCATTTAGTTTATTCTGTTTTGCCTTGGGAGATTAGATTATTATTTTTATACTAAGTTGCTTTCTGTGAAATAGTATTATCTCGCGCAATCCCCGCAAAGACGCAAAGAATTATTACATGGTCATATTTCTTTCAACAGTAACTCCCAAACCAGAATTATTATTAGGTAACAGTCTCCCATCTTCAACCATTGCACCAGTAAAAGGATCGTCTAGTAAATTCAGATGACTATCTAAATCTAAATAATCAGCTAATGGGGAAAGATGCGCCATCGCAGTATTAGCTAAACTACTGTCAGAATAGCAACCAAACATTACTTTTAAACCACAAGCTTTTGCTACATTAATGGCTTTCATCGCTTCAGTTAAGCCACCAGTTTTCATAATTTTTAAATTCACTCCTGCGACAGAGTTGGCTAATTTTGGGATATCTTCACTGGTGAAACAACTCTCATCCACAAAAATCGGTAACGGAGAGTTATTAGATAAAGTTGCAAGACTGTTTTCTTCTCCAACAGGTAAAGGTTGTTCGATATATTCTACCCCTTGATTACTTAACCATTCTGACATGGCGATCGCATCTTGTAAACTCCATCCTCCATTAGCATCTACTGTTAATCTTATATCTGGTGCCACAGATTTCACTGCTTCTATCATGGCTTTATCTGCTGCAATACCTAGAGGATTTCCTAATTTTAGTTTTAATATTTTAACTGTAATAGTATCTTGCCAATCTTGAACTCTTTTAATAGCGGATTCAGGAGTATTAATGCCTACTGTGACAGATATAGGCTGAATTTTTTTAATGTCTAAACCCCATAGTTGCCATAAAGGTAAACCAGCTTTTTTTCCTAACCAGTCATGTAATGCCATATCAATTGCTGCTTTCGTCCCCGATGATAATGGCAATTGATTGAGTTTAAAACTAATTTCTTGTCTTTGCAGAGGATGAAAGCTTTGTAAATAAGGAATAGCAGATGTGATTTCTTGTAACAGTTGTTCGGTAGTAATTTTTTGATTTTTAACCACCGAAAAAGGTGACGCTTCCCCCCATCCCTCTATCCCGTCTGCTGTAATTTTTAACCAAAGATTTGTAGTTTCACTGGTTGTACCGCGACTTATTTTTAGGGGGAATTTTTTATGGACAGTAAAGGTTGCAACTGTTATTTTCATAGGAAGTTAATATTATTTTGCTATCCGCGAAGAGCGAATCTCGGATACAGTATATTCGTAGCAAACATTTAAGTATTTCATATAAGTAGATTGATTATGCAATGGGCTTAGGGCGGATTTCCCTTGTCTAGCTGCGGTTTCAATCGCCAAGCTAATATCCTTTTCATTTAAGTTGGCTACAGATGATTGACGCGGAGCACCGAATGGGGGACATATCCAATCAGATAACCTCTTGTACCCAATAAGTAACTTAAAATCCCCCCTTTCCGGCGGAGATTGATGTGTAGCGGTAATTTTTGAAATTGGTATAAAAAGATTTGTCAGTTAACTTTTCCGCCGAAAGAAGTCCCATACCTACCCCATGGCGGAGGTGCTGCGGATGAATTTCGGACAGGGTTTATTGGTTTACAGTTTAGACGCACAATCTTTATATATCAAAGGTTTCAGTAATTGTATAATATTT
>JAAUYH010011010.1_pt1 | contig 16668 bp, 12 predicted proteins | sample 7278061 | NCBI WGS metagenome assembly JAAUYH01 (sample SAMN14350203, study PRJNA611818) | marine sediment metagenome | isolation source: surface marine sediment (0.6m) | place: French Polynesia: Moorea | collected 2018-08 | reverse complement strand
GTCCGTCTACGCCACGCTCTCCGGCCTGCCCGGGGCGAGCGGGACGGACGACGCCGGCCAGGCCGCAGTCGACGCGCCCCCCGTCCCGGCCGTGCCGATCGACGCCTCGGTCACGCCCGATGCGATCATCTGCCTGGAGGACGGCAAACCCTTCAAGACCCTGAAACGGCATCTGCGGACGGCGTACGACATGTCGCCCGACGAGTACCGCGCGCGCTGGGGCCTCAGCAAGGACTATCCCATGGTCGCGCCCAGCTACAGCGCCAGGCGGGCGGCCACCGCCAAGGCCATCGGCCTCGGTCGCAAGCCGGCACCGAAGGGTAAGAAGAAGACATAGGCGGTCACGCCTGAACCACGAAGGAGCGGCCTCGAGCATCGGTTCGAGGCCGTTTCATTTTGATCTCTCTGCTTAAGGCCGGGCACGCAAATCGCTTGTCGGAAACTGCCAGACCACGCGATCGATTGCTGTCCTGGCCAACGCCGGAGGGTATCTCCAAGGCGCTTGTTCTGACATCAAAATCCTACCGTTGACGCGAACGATGCCGCGCGACAGCCCGGTGCCATCGAGGCCGAGGGGGGCTGACCAAAAAAATGCTACGCGGGCTCGTAGATCATCCTTCGCGGCACTCCCGCGTAGACAACCGCTAAAACGCGGCGAGAGAAGCCGTCGCTCGGGCAGCCCGCGGCAAGGATTTCACTCAAATCGGCCGGGATGCGGGACAAAACGGACTTCCGCGACCTCGGAATAATCGCATTGCAGACCGCACATACCGTCAACGTAACGGCTCTCGCCCTGACAGCTCCTGCCGGCTGTCCGGACTGTCGCGCGGAAAAGCCCTTTTCAGCGTGGTGCAGAAGCCCAATCGCGATAGGGCTGTACGAGGAGTTCCGCGAATGGAGCGACCATGGTGGCGTGTTCGTCCGCATAGTGGCCCGCTTCGTGAAGCATGTTGACGGTGCCGATCACACGAGGTCCTTCCGGGGCCTCTGCGTCAATGACGGGCACATTGAGGCAGGATGCACAGCCCAGTCGGGCGATCAGTTCATGGTCGAAGAACGCGCCGCGAATGTCCTCGGCTGTGCGGGCGATCCAATGTCGACGGCCCTCAAGCACGATCTTACCCCATTCCGTGAGGGCACCGAGCGGTTTGCGACCTCCAACTGGGTAATCGTTGGGAATGCTCGTGTAGATCCGCGCCGCTTCGCCCTGCGGCCAATCGATCGCCATCAGCGTGAAAAGCTTGTGACCGATCAGCCGATCCAGAGCGTCGTCCAGCGCGGGGTACAAATCGGGTGCCGTACGGCAAGCCGCCAGCAGGTTCTTCTCGCTCATCGCGATTTCCTTTTGAGAAATGGTCCTGGCGACTTTTCCGGGAGGAGGCCGAGCGGTCGAAGCTGCATGATGGCGATCAGGGCGACGCCAATGAAGACCTCGCGCAACGCGGCCTTTTGCACACCGCCAAGGACGGAGGTCCAACCCTCCAGGAACCGGCTTCCCTCCAACACCAGGACCACGGCGACAGCGCCGACGATGGCACCGGTCGTGTTGCCTGTCCCGCCGGCCGTGAGCGCCAGGAAGATGTAGATCGTGATCAACGGGCGGAAGATGTCCGGAGCGATGTAGCTGGTGTAGTGGCCGTAGAACGCACCGGCGAGGCCCAGAATGGCGGCGCCGAGTGCGAAGGCCTGGATCTTGAACCGCCTGATGGGTTTGCCGGCCACAGCTGCCGCCGTGTCGTCGTCGCGGATCGCGCGGAGCGCGCGGCCCCAAGGTGCGCGGCGAAGACGCTCAGTCAAAGCCCAGATGACGACCACCGCGGCGGCAACGAGCGCGAAAGACAACACGTTGAACCGAAAGGGTGTCAGTTCGCTGCGCCAGGGGCCGGGAACGCCGGATATCCCATCGGACCCGTTGGTGAGCCAAATCTCGTTTGCGGCCACCAACCGGACCAGCTCGGAAAAACCCAGTGTCACGATGGCCAGGTAATCCCCGCGCAACCGCAGTGTCAGGCGGCACAGCAGACCGCCTGCGAGCGCAGCTAGTCCTGCTGCGAGGGCAAGGCCAATCGGAATGGGAAGGCCCCCTGAGGTCGTGGCAAGTGCCGAGGCATAGGCCCCCAGCGCGAAGAACCCCGCCATGCCGAGGTTGATCATGCCGCCCATCCCCCAGATCACGTTGATCCCGAGCGCCAAGAGCGCGTAAATCCCGGCAAAGGTCGCGACGGAGAAGAGCCAGCTCAGCATCAATAGGCCCTTTCGCCCAGAAGCCCGCTCGGCCGGAAGGTGAGTACCAGCACAATCGCTAAGAAGCCGACCGCGGATTTGTAGGCCGGTTCCAGAACAAGGGCTGACATTTCCTCGCCAACACCGACGATCATTGCGCCAAGGACAGCGCCCGGGATCGATCCCAGTCCGCCCACGACGGCAGCGGCAAAGATCGGCAGGATGAACCGGAACCCGGTTAGCGGATCGATCGAGGTGCCTAGACCGAAGAGCATTCCGCCAATGCCCACCAGCCCCATGCCGGCGAAGGCGACAACGCGGCCCACCAGAGCTGCGTCGATCCCCTTGAGGTCGGCAAGACCCGGATTGTCGGCCACGGCGCGCATCGCCTTGCCCATCCGGGTGTATTTCAGCGCCGTGAAAACGAGGACCATGATCACGACCGCGAGCGCGAGGTTCTCCAGTTGTTGGGGGTTCACCCGGACATCGCCAAAGCGAGTGTCGCGCACCAGCGGGAGATCATACCCGCGGAGTTCATTGCCGAAGAAGAAGCGGATGATGTTCTCGAGAACGATTGTCAGCGCGATGGACGCGATTGCGGTGGTGAGCGCGCCATGTTTGCGGAGTGGCTTCAATGCGATTTCGTCGCTAACGAGCCCGACGATGCCGGCAATCAGAAAGGCAAACGCCAGCGAGGGGACTGCAGGCAGGCCCCAATACACATTCGCGACCAACCCCGCGAAGGCCCCGACTGTTGCATGGCTCGCGACGGCGAAATTGGGAAACCGAAGGACTGCGAAGATCGCCGTGAAGCCGATCGTCGGGATCGCGAGAAGCGCGCCGGTGATGATCCCGTTCACAAGGAACTGGGGAAGAAGGTCGAGCATGGATCGGATACGCCTTGGGCAAGATCCGGAGCCCCGGAGCGACAAGCTGGCCGTCCCGGGGCAATGGGAGACAGGTCCTCAGACCCGTTCAAACATCGACGGCGCTCCGCCCAAGATCTGATTGAACAGGAACTGAGTGCCGGTGATGTCGCCGATCTCGTCGAAGTCGCAGGGGCCGGATGCACCGCTGTAGTTCACCGATCCGCCGGACGCGAGCACCTCAAGCCCCGCGAGGGCATCCGAAACCTCAGTGCCATCGCCCTGGCTGATCGACCGGAGTGCGTTCTTGATCGCCGACCCGCCGGCATCGCCCGCCGCTGCTGCCGCCAGCACGGCGAGACTGGCGTGGTCGTAGGTCTGGGCCGAGTAGGGGTCAACGACATCGACGCCGAGCGCAGCCTGCACATTGGCATAGGCGGTGCTGCCGATGGCGGGAGCACCCTCCCAGGTGAACACGCCCTCGGTGACCTCGTCCGGCAGGGCATCCAACACGCTCGGGTTGACCGCATAGGCCGGCCCCATGATCTTGCCCTCGTAGCCGGCCTGCCAGATGTCGCGCAGGACCACGGTGGAATCCGCCGCGTAGCCGCCCAGCATGATGAAGTCGGGGTTGGACCTCAGGATCGTGTCGACCTCGGACCGATAGGTACTCTTGTCGGCTTCGTAGATTAGGCTCTCCATCCCGATGCCCGCGCCCTCGGCCTGGCCCGCCAGAATGTCGATCGAGCTTTGCGCAAACGGTGTCTGCGGGCCGATCCACGCCATGCCGGTCGATCCCTGGCGCAGCATGAAGTCGCCAGCGACCTGGATCTGGAGGACCGAGTTCGGCTGCGTCCGGGCGATGTAGCCCATATGCGGCAGGCGCGTGATGCTATCTGCACCCGAGACACAGAACAGCATCACATCGTTTTCCCAACAAAGCGGCGCGACCGCCGTCGTGACTGACGAGGCCCAGGTGCCCAGGACGACAGAGACACCGTCCACATCGATCAGCTTGCGTACGGCCCGCACCGCCGCTTCGGGGTTGGTTTGGGTGTCTTCGCTGACATATTCGATGGAACCGCCGAGCAGCCCTCCCGCCGCGTTCACAGCGTCAAAAACGCTGACCGCCGCGTCCCGCATGGACGGCCCATAGGTGCCGCCAACACCGGTCAGCGGGGTCAGCGTGCCGAACTTGATAGCCGTTCCCTGCGCGCGCAGGATGGCCGGCGTTGCCAAGAGCGCGGCTCCGCCCATCAGCACCGATCGGCGGTTGGGACCCAAAGTCGTGATCCGGTCAGTCATGTGATTTCTCCTCATTCCCTGTCGGTCGGGGGTCAGCCCCCCAAAAAGGCACGTCGGACATCCTTGTCCGCGGCCAATTCACTTGCTCTGCCGCCAATGTGGTTGCGGCCTGCGGTCAGGATATAGGCCCGCTCGGCCAGGTCCAGCGCGTCGAGCGCGTTCTGTTCAACGAGGACAACCGCCACGCCTGCGTCGCGGATGCTGCGGATGGTCTCGAACAGCTCCTGCGTCGCCACCGGCGAAAGGCCAGCCGAGGGCTCGTCGAGCAGCATCAATTGGGGGGCCACCATCAGCGCGATCGCCACGGCCAGGACTTGCCGCTGCCCGCCAGACAACGTGCGGGCCGCTTCCTTGCGTTTCTCGGCGAGCATGGGGAACCTGCCATAGATCTCGGAAATCCGTCCCCGGATCTCCCGAGGTGCGAGATACCCACCGATCTCCAGGTTCTCGTGGATGCTCATGTTCGGAAACACGTTGGCTTCCTGCGGCACGTAGGCCACGCCGCGCTTGGCGACCTCGCGCGGCTTCAATCCGGTGAGCGGTTTGTCTTTCAGCCGGATCGATCCTTCGCGGGCCACCAGTTGCCCGGCAATCGCCTTCAAGAGCGTCGATTTCCCGGCGCCGTTGGGGCCGAGTATGGCAACGATCTCGCCTCCGTCTGCGTGGACGCTGACGCCTTTCAGGATGGTATCGGCGCTGGTGTACCCCGCCACGACGTTCTCGGCGTTGAGCAGGCTCATCCACGCTTCCCCAGATAGGCGTCCTGAACCCGTGCGTCGGAGGCGATATCATCGAAGCTCCCCTGCATCAGGGTACGTCCCTCGGCCATGACGATCACCGGATCGCAAATCTGGGCGACCACATCCATGTCGTGTTCCACGATCAGGAAGGTCAGGCCGTCCTCTTCGTTAAGCTGTTGGATCCGTTCTGCGATTTCGCCGCCAAGCGTCGGGTTCACGCCGGCAACGGGCTCGTCCAGCAGGATCATGCGTGGCTGAGCCATCAAGGCGCGGCCGATCTCCAGAAGCTTCTTCTGCCCACCTGACAGCGCGTCGGTGAGATTTACGACCACGTGATCGAGCTTCAGCCGCTTGGCGACGGCGTGGGCCCGATCCAGGAGCTCCGCCTCGCGCTGCCGGGCCTGTCCGGGCGAAAACAGGGCCGTCAGCATGCGCTCGCCCGGCTGATCGTCGCCATGCAAGAGCAGCGTTTCAAGGACCGTCAGCGTCGGGAAGCCGCGCGCGATCTGAAATGTCCGGACGACACCGCAGGCATTGATCTGGTCCGGCGTCAGACCCGTGATCTCTGTCCCTGCGAAATGCACGCTTCCGCTCTCAGGCGGGATGACACCGGAAATGCAGTTGAACGCCGTCGTTTTCCCCGCGCCATTCGGACCGATCAGGGCCGTGATGGTCCCTTGTTCGACATCGAATCTGGCATCGGACAGAGCGCGTACCCCGTAGAAACTACGCCGGAGATTGAAAACCCTCATGAGAGGCTCGCCGTCTCCGCTCACGGCTGGATCCGCGCTAAGGGTCTGTGCGTCCATACGTTTAACAATGGGCCATGCGGTCGGACTGGCAAGAAGAATCGTGATTGCATTCTGAACCATCCTTGCCACGCTAGGGGCAACCAAACAGAACACCCTGCGGGTAGGGAGGACGCCATGCGCATCAGATTCGAGAACTGCAGTCTCTTTGACGGAATCGGCGATACGGTTCAGCCGGGGTGCCACGTCCTCGTGGCCGACGGAAAGGTTGCAGAGGTCTCCGAAACCGCAATCGCCGGCGAGGCGGATCGTGTCATCGATGCCGGCGGCCATACCCTGATGCCGGGTTTGATCGACGCGCATGTGCACATCGCTGCGGCCACGCCCAACCTCGCCGCGCTCGAGGCGATGCACCCGACCTACGTGGCCCATTGGACGGCGGGGTACATGTCGGCCATGCTCGATCGTGGCTTCACGACCGTGCGTGATGTCGGCGGCGGAGATGCCGGGACCAAACGCGCCCAGGCCGAGGGTTTGGTCCGCGGCCCACGGGTCTTCACCTCGGGCAAGGCACTTGGCCAGACAGGCGGGCATACGGATTTCCGTGGAACCAGCCGGGCCGATATCGGAGATCTTCAGCGTCGGCACCTGCCATCTCTCGGGCGCATCGTCGATGGGGTGCCCGCCTGCCTGGAGGCGGCGCGGGATGAGCTTCGTCTTGGCGCCGACTTCGTGAAGATCATGGCCAATGGCGGGGTCGCGACCCCGACCGATCCAATTGACTGGATCCAGTTCACTCCGGAGGAAATCCAGGCCATAGTGGCGGTTGCAGAAGCCTCAAATACATATGTCGCGGCCCACACCTATACCGCGCGGGCCATCGAACATGCCTGCGTCAACGGGGTTCGCACGCTGGAGCACTGCAACCTGATCGATGATCGCGTGGCGGGCATTCTAAAGGAACGTGGCGCCTTCGCCGTCCCGACCTTGGTAATCTATGACTGCCTGGAGCGTCACGCCGATGAAATCGGGCTTGGGGGCGACAACCGCGAGAAGAACCGCAAGGTGCGTGAAGCTGGGCTCAGTTCCCTCGAAATTCTGACGAGTGCGGGCGTCTCAATGGGGTACGGCACCGACCTCCTGGGCTGGATGCACAAGGACCAGTCGACGGAATTCACATTGCGCGCGCAGGTTCTGCCCACCGCAAATGTGCTGCGGTCCGCAACTTCGGTGAATGCAGATATCCTCCGCCGCCCGGACCTTGGACGGATCGCACCCGACGCAACGGCCGACCTGATCCTAATCGCAGGCGACCCGGTCTCCGACATCAGTTGCCTGACGGGGCAAGGCGAACACATCCCCCTGGTCCTTCAAGACGGCGTTGTCGTGAAACACCGCCTTTGACACGGCCGTCCGGCGGCGCAGCACGTCGACGTAATGTCGGAAGAAACCTATCCGGCCGCCTTTCCCCGACAACTCGACGAATGAGAGGACGCAGTGTCTTTGTCTGTAAGGAGAAAACCCTTGCAGAGCGCCAACGAGACCAGCGGACAGGAAGAGTTATCGCCAACCGAGCGACTACTTCTGACAAGCCCCCTGAACGCATTGAGGGTTCCGATTTCATTCGCCGGTGTAAGGAGGGCTCCCAGGTTCCCGGTAGCGATCCAAAGGGCTTCGCTGCGCATCACTTCCATAGAAGTGCCCACTGCCCTCCGGGCGACCGAACAGAAGAAAAATCGGCGTGTTGGCGCCTTCTCGCGGTGACTTCATCCCCAATTCCTCGGGGGTCCTGCCGCTTTCGATCTCAAAGGCGCGGGTCAGGTCAGTTGCAATGAAGCCAGGCGTGCAGGCGTTGACCACGAATTCTGGGAATTCGCGCGCCAGGTGAAGCGTGAGGGCATTGGTGCAAGCTTTCGAGAGCCCGTAGGGCGAACCGTCGCCCAGACCATGGGTTTCGAAGGCCTTCGCGTCACCTTCAAGAGCGACGCACTCTTCCATCAGGGCGTCGATCTCGTCCCAGGTCACGGCGGAGTTCTTGAAGAAAGACTGCCGCTCCATGCTGCATGTCGAAACGAAATTCGGCCCGGACGCGGAGGTGATGTTCACGATGCGCCCGCCATCAGTGAGAAGGGGTATGAAGGCGCGACAGACCCGCTCGACACCTCGGGTATTCACGTTGAGTACAGTGCTCAGGGCCTCTTTGCCCAATCCGATGCCCGCGTTGTTGACGATGGCATAGAGTTTTTCGCCTTCGCACAAATCTCCCACTTTACGCGCCGACTCGTGGACGGACGCGTCACTCGCGACGTCGATGTCCACCACCTGGATTCGGTCGGTCCGATCCTCGGCCGCTTGTCGTAGGCGCTCTGCGGCCGCGTTGCCGCGATCAGCGTCGCGGGATCCCAGGAAGACGAACGTATCATCCGCTTCCTCCAGGATCCGCTCCGCGATGGCAGCTCCGATGCCCTTGTTGGCGCCAGTCACCAGAATCCGTCTCATATCCTCTCCTCGCCATAAGGAATTCAAGCATGACCAAGAAGCGGAGAATGCCCCCTTCGCCCTGCCTGTGAACCCGTGTCAGCCGGCGGACAAAGCCTACACCAACGCTTGAACAATGGAAGGATACCAGTCACGGGCCCAGCGACCAAAGGCACCAAATGCTTGATGTCGATCTCGCCATATCAGGTGCTCCTGACATCGACATGCTGCACCAGCGAAACGTGTGATCATTTTTTGACCGCTTCGGGCTCAATCCAGACGGCAGCAGCACGGAAGAGACACGCGAGTTCACCGGCCGACGTAGGTCTGCTTCCGACGGATTCGCACTGGCTGTTCGGAAGCGAAAAAATGTCAGCTTTCCGAACAAGGTATCCCGCAGCCAAAATTTGCGGGACACCTAGGTCAATAGAATACGGCCAAAGCGAACGTCTTGGGGTACCGGGTCGCCCATCAAATCCACAAAAAATCAAATAAAATCAATGCCATGGTGTTCCTCACTATCTTAATGTGGGGCACAAAGAATCAATAGGTTATCAGAAGGGTATCCCGCATATAGTTGATCAGCAGCTTTGGACGCCGATTCAAACGATCCCGACGGGTTCGGGTCCCTCCAGGCCTGCCAATGCCGAAAAACACCATTGATTTCACAGGGTTTTTCGAGATTCCTTGCCACCGGCATCGGTGGAAAAAACCAGGTGAGAAAAAGAACCTTATCGCTGTCGATACCGAAGGTCAGTGCTCGCACGTCGGGATTTTCACATCCTGGTTACCGAAACATTGATGTTTCGGTAATGTTCGCACACTAACAACCGCCGGTCGACGTCGCAAAACAAGATCGACTAAGCGAGGCACGCATCTCGATGATGATCGCCCGCGGGATTGCCGCTTGGGTGAGATGGAGGGGTCATCTATCGGGCTGCTCTGCTGGTCCTGCAAGCATTCCGGGGCCTTTAAAAGGCAGGCATTGGTCGAGCGCTATGGCGCTCACGCACCGCTCGTGGACACGCTCTGCCAAATCACTACGGCCAGGTACGGCGATTTCCGAGATCGGTACGTCGCGACCTTCTGGCGGCCAGCACGCTGAACTGGTTGATGGGTCGGATGGTCACCTATATCGAATGCCAATGCCGAAACATCAGCAAGATCACTGATCCAGTCATTGTAGCCCGTTTCTTGGTTGGCGAGCTTCTACTGTTGAGATGCACGTACTGCCGATCGAGCACCCAGATAAAGGCCCTTACGATTGGCTATAACTCTTCGGTCAATCCTATGGAGGATCGAAGGAGAGATGTAAGCCGCAGATGGCCCTATGTGCGAATGGCAAAACACGCTGAGGAAGCTGTCGTTCCATCGGCGCATCCGTGATTCCGGTACCGGCCCTCATGAGACAATCGCCTGCGCGGGCCGAATACCCGCACCAAAGGTCAAAGCGGACAAGTCCCCAAGCTGTCGCTATCAACCAGCCGACCAATCTGCGCCGATTCTCATCGACACCGAAATCTGGCTCATGATCTCAAAAAGCGGTCGTCCGGCCACTCCGCAGCACCTTTGCTACACCGCCTGTCCAACACGCGGACAAAGTTAGCCTTCGCCACACCTTCTTGAATGGCGGCTACTCAAACCATCTGTGACATAGCTTATGCGAGAGGCCACCAAGCGGAAGTGTTTAATGGATTGCGTTCGGGACGGTAGAACACCATTGGTCATTCACTGCGACCAACGCACTACCAGAGGTCGCCGGGTGGTGATGGCATTGAAATTCTCGATCGCCGCTTGCCCCAAATCAAGCCGACGCTCACCTTCTTCGAGTCAGACACCGCTCTGCGGATACATACACCGGACCTTCCAAGACGTGGTGAGGCTCGCAATAGAGCGCGGCTACGATGACGCGTAATGGACAACAACCGGAATTGCAGGCATCCTGATGTCGTGAATTGATTTGGATTGATGCGATGTTCCGCCTTTCAGTGGCACTTTTCGCATTCGCCGTCCTCGTGGGTTGCCGCGAGGAAACGGCGGCGCCCGAGCCCGTTATCAGAGGGCTAAAGGTGTATGAGGTTACAGAGGTGGAGCGATCTCAAACGCGTCGTTTCCCTAGCGTTCTGGAACCCTCGGACCTGATCGTTCTGTCGTTTGAGATCGGTGGGCGGCTGGCCGAGTTTGACCTCGATGTTGGGCAAAGACTATCCAAGGGCGAGGATGTTGCACGACTCGACCCCGAAACGCTGCGCCTGCAGGTCGAAACTGCCGAGGCGGCCGTCGCTCAGGCGCAGGCATCGGCGCGCAATGCCGCCGACACTCTAGCGCGCCAGCAAGAACTGCTAAGCCGCGGCACGACCACCAGGGTCGCGGTCGACGATGCGCAGGCGCAGTCCGATTCCGCTGCTGCGGCTCTGGTCCAAGCGCAAAAGTCGCTCGAATCCGCGCGGGAAAACCTGGAAAAGGCAGGCTTACGCGCGCCGATCGACAGTATCGTCAATTCGGTTGACGCCACCGCCTTCGCGACCGTCGGGGCGGGCGCACCGATTGCAACGGTCTATTCGCCAGACGAGTTCGAGGTGTCGTTCTCGGTAAATTTCGACGCGGCGAGCGAACTGGTGGTAGGCAAAGCGGCGACTATCCGGCTGGCCGACCGGCCCGACATCATGCTGGACGCGGTGGTCAGCGAAATCGGTTCGCGCGCAGACGCTGTGTCGAGCTTTCCCATCGTGCTGCGGCTACAGGAAACGAACCCGCTGTTGAAAGCTGGGATGGCTGTTGAGGCGGCAATCGAGTTTCCGCTTCCGGCACGCGAAGGCTACCCGATCCCGATCTCGGCGCTGATCAAGGATGGGCTGAGCGGCAGCCCTGGCGACGCACAGACCCCTGCTCAGGCAGGCGTCTATGTCTTTGACCGCGCTAGCTCGACCGTGAAACGGCAAGTCATCACCGTGGGCGGTGTTCGAGAGAACATGGTCGTCGTTGTCGATGGTCTGGCGCCGGGCGATCTCGTTGCCTCCGCTGGGGTCTCGTTCCTGAAGGACGGGCAAGAGGTCCGGCTGCTGGGGCCCGAGGGCTAGGCGCGTGGACGGGCTCGCGCGGTTTGGGATCGAAAAATCCCGATTCACTCTGCTGATCATGGTTGGTCTGATAGCCATCGGCGCCTTGGCCTATCTGGCTCTACCCAAACGCGAAAATCCCGCCATCACTATCCGAACCGTGATCGTTGCTGCGCAGTTCCCCGGCATGTCGCCGGAACGGGTCGAGGACTTGATCGCGGTACCCCTGGAACGGGCGGCGCGCGAGATCGGAGAGGTCGACGAAATCGCGACGCTGGTCACGACGGGTCGCGCTCAACTCAATGTTGCGGTGGTGGACGGCGTGCCTGCGGACGAACTGGACCGTGTGTTCTCGGACATCCGCACGCAGATGGAAGACACCGCAGGCGAGCTTCCAGAGGGCACTTTCGGTCCCTTCGTCAACACCAACTATGGCGATGTGGCGGTCGCGACCGTTGCAGTGACCGGCGAAGGGTTCTCTTATGCCGAAATCCAGGACGCGGCGGAAGACCTGCAGAACGGGCTTTACGCGGTGGACGGCATCACCAAGGTCAGCCTATCGGGCGATCAGGAAGAGCGTATCTGGCTGGAAATCGATAGTCGCCGCCTCGCAGCGGTCGGCATTCAGCTTCCGCAGCTTCTGAGCGATCTCGATGACCAAAACGTGATTCTGCCTGCCGGCCGGATTGACGCCGCAGGGACCAACATCGTGCTGGAGGCCAACGGTAACCTGGGCTCGCTGGAAGACATCGGCGGTGTGCTGACCCAGCTGCCAACCGGCGACATCGTTCGCCTGCGCGACTTGATGACCGTGCGGCGCGGCTATGTCGATCCGCCGCAGCAGCCGGTCTACTTCAACGGACAGCCTTCGGTGCTGGTCAGTGTCGAGATGTCCGACGACCGCGACATCCAGAAACTCGGGCGGACCCTTCGCGCCGAGATCGTACGGCTGGAACAGACCCAACCCATCGGCATCGCCTACAACATCTCGACCTTTCAGGAGACCAACGTCACCCAGTCGATCAATGGGGCCCTGTCGAACGTGGCCCAGACCTTCGCGGTGGTGCTGGTTGTGATGTTTGTCTTCCTGGGGCTCCGCCCTGCGCTTGTCATCGCCAGCATCGTGCCCTTCACCGTGACCTTCGCGCTTCTAGGCATGTCGCAGGGGGGCATCGATCTGGAACAGATTTCCATCGCGGCGGTGATTATCTCGTTGGGCCTTCTGGTCGATAACGGGCTGGTCGTTGTCGAGGATATCGACCGGCGCATCAAGGAGGGCGCCGCGCCCAGCGAGGCCGCCATCGGCGCTGGCGGGCAGTTCTTCGTGCCGCTCGCCGTGGCGTCGATTACCACCGTCTCGGCCTTCCTTCCGATGCTGATTCTGGAAGGCACGACGGGCGAGTTCGCGTTTTCGCTTGGTGCAGTAGTAGCGCTAATGCTGGCAGGCTCCTGGCTGACAGCGCACTACATTCTGCCCTTCCTTGCCGCCGCGCTCTTGCGCCCGAAGCCGCAGAAAGAGGCCCGCGAAGGGTTGCTGGAGCGCGCCTATGGGCAGTTGATCCGGCGCATCCTGCGGCTGGGCATTCCCGTGGTTGCGGTCTGTTATCTGCTGGTGGCCTACGGGATCGGCACCTTCGGGCAGCTCAAGTCTGAGATGTTCCCCCTGTCGGAACGGGCCGAGTTCCTGGTCTACGTAGATCTGCCAAAAGGCAGCACGATCACCGCCACCCGCGACGAGGCGCTGTCTATCGACACCTGGCTGCGCGATGCCGAGGCCAATCCAGAGGTCGCCAATACCACGCTGTTTGTCGGCCATGGCGGACCGCGCTTTTACCTGGCGCTCTCGCCGGCTGACACCGACCCAGCCAGTGCCTTTTTCGTCGTCAACACCCGCAGTTTCGAGGGCGCTGTCGCCGCGGCGGAGCGCACGCGCCGCCACCTGATTGCGAACCATCCCGCCGTGCGCGGCCGCGTCACCAGGCTGTCGATGGGCGGCAGCGAGTCGGGCATCGTCGAGGTTGAAATCACCGGGCCCGACGCCGACACCCTGTTGTCCGCAGCTGCAAAGGTCGAGGCCGCGTTCGACACGGTCCCCGGCCTGATCCTGAATTCCAACGATTGGGGCAGCAAGAGCCTGACAGTCGGCATAGACGTTGTCCAGGAGAAGGCGCGTGAGCTTGGCGTGACATCAAGCGATATTTCGAATGTCATGCAGACTTATTTCAGCGGCGCAGAGTATTCGGTGTTCCGCGATGGCACCGACCAGATTCCCATCGTAGTGCGCGCCGAAGAGGTGTTTCGTGATAGTCTGGAAGACCTCGCCAACCTGACGATCCCCACCGACACGGGGCTCATATCGCTCGACCAGGTGGCACGGTTCCAGCCCCGCTTGACACTGTCGCAGCTTCGCCGCGAAAACCAGGTACGGCAGATCACTATTTCGGGCAAAAGTGGCACACTCGCCGCGGCCGAGGTCGAGGCGCTGATCGCGCCGACGCTTGAGGCGTTAAACCTCGGCCCGGACTACGAGGTGGTGATCGGCGGTGAAAGCGCCGACGCGGCAGAAGCGAACGCCGACCTCGTTGCCGGCATGCCCTATGCGCTGGTGGTCATGATCGCGGCATTGGTGTTCCAGTTCAATTCGATCCGTAGGGTGGCGATCACCTTTCTGACGATCCCGTTGATCCTGGCCGGCGCGCCGCTGGCCTTGTTGATCACCGGTCAACCACTGTCGTTCTTTGCGATCCTCGGGCTAATCTCGCTGATGGGCATCATCATCAACAACGCTATCGTTCTGATCGACCAGATCGATATCGAGCGTACCTCCATGCCGCTCGACGACGCCATCGTCACGGCGGCCAAGAAACGGCTGAACCCGGTGCTGTTGACATCTTTGACGACCGTCCTTGGACTGATCCCCATGGCGCTGTTCGGAGGCGCGCTGTTCGAGCCGATGGCCGCCTTGATGATCGGCGGTCTGCTTCTCGCCTCACCTCTGACGCTTCTGTTCGTACCGCCGCTCTACCGTTTGCTTTTCCTGCGCGCGGCAAGAACAGAGACGGCCTGATCTGAAGGGCGGTTAGGCCGATGCCGGTCGTGGTGCAGATCGTATCAGGCAGCGCGATGATCTTGTTCTGCGCTGCGATCCACATCCTGTGTGCGGCAGCGGCAATCAGAGTGCTGCGCCGCAAAAGGCCGTTCCGATCCGGTGCGCCAATTCGCTCGGTAGGCCTTGCACTTGGTGCGTTGTTCCTGGTCTTCCTCTTCGCTCACACCGTCCAGATCTACCTGTGGGCGCTGGCGTTCCTGGGGCTTGGCGCGCTGCCGGGCTACGAGGCGCCGATATACTTCGCTTTGGTGACGTACAGCACACTCGGCTACGGAGACATAACACTGGCGCCGGATTTTCGATTGTTTGGCGCGATGGCGTCAGTCTGTGGCGTCCTGATGTTTGGCCTGACCACAGCCTTCCTCGTCGGCGCATTTGCCCGGCTACTGAAAGAGTAATCTGTCTCTTGACCGAAAATACCGTCGGCGGTGTCAGCTTCTAAGCGTTTAACTTCCGTTCGACTGTCATGCTGAAGCTGGCAGGAACGGGCTCGATTCGGATCGACGCGGTGCAGAATGCAGGCGGATGTAACGCGAATCGAACCCGGACGATTGAGCCAGATCGCCTGCAGCGCAGAATCAAGCAATTGGAGCAAGCCTCGGTCATTTGTATTCCGAGGCCTGATATTGGCCGCTTCGGCTTGGAAGGTCGGTCCAGAGCCCGATTTTGCCTGCGGCTGCAATCCGGAGGAACGTCCGGTTGCCAAGCTGTAGCCACAAAATTAACAAACCTAATCGCACTGAAATGTCGGCTTCAACAATTCCTTGGGTTTTGAGCTGTTGTCTGACGAGTACCAAAACCACAGTTGAAGAAAAGTGTCGTAGAGCCACCTGGTTGCAGAGATACTGATGAAATTGGCTGTCCGAGAGCTATAGTGTTGGACATCGGGCAGCTCGAGCTACCACCACGACCATCAGCCATTGGTTTGAACTTGACGCATTGTCCGCAAGTATTCCAAAAAGTAGCGGAAAAGTTACCTTTCCCAGGCGTTCCGGAGATTTTTGTGTTATGTGTTATACATCGAGAAAGGTCTTGGGCGATCGCATTCGATGCACTTACTTTGAAGACGAATGCACAGCAAAAAATAACAAACAAGAATTTTAAACTCTTCACAACATCATCCTCCCATAAATTTAATTTTGTGGTGGCTTTCTGGAAATGAGTTAATTGCAATTTCTGACTAGTGTGCTAATACCCTCATAGGCGCTGTCTCGCATTGATTTCTCTTCGTCTCTAGATTTACCCGTAGTTCGAATAGAGAATTTTATCGACTGAGTTTTTTGTGGCCACGCCTGAGTCATTGCAGCATGGTTCGGGTTGATTGCAGATCCAGGGCTAGTCCCGTCTATTATTGTATACCTCTCGCTTAAAAATTTCAAAATAATTCTATCATAACCCTTCTTATTTGATGTTTCTAAATCTATCTCTGATAAATTTATTCTGAATTTCGATCTCCATCCATATTCACGATGTGCCGTTGTTACTGAAATATTGCACATATCTGTTAATCTGACCTCTTGCCATTGAGTGCCGACGTCATAGGACAAGTTTGACTCAATGGCCCGTTGAAAACTCTCAAGAGATTTATCTTGTTGCGCATGTGCGGATTCGCCCATGTGCGAGAAACAAATAACCGTGCTTAAGAGCATTGAAGTCGCCAATGTCCTATGCGAACACAATCCGACCAGCCTTCGATCCAATCTCATCGCAACGAATCCCAACATTCAATAAGTTCGGTACCATCCCGGAATTTGGTTGGGCTGCAATGTAGATCATGCGACCGTTTGCGTAAAGGTTTCCACCGTATTTGGGGAGACCATGATGCCCTCAGTGGTATGAATGAGAAGTCCCAAGACATCGTTCGCGTTAGGTGGACTCTGACCCGCCAACTTACACTGCGCGACAAGTTTTTTCTCACTTGTGATGTTCGTACGGCCCTCTGAATGCGTCTGGTCGGTCCGATGCAGCGCTGTGTTGATCCGAATTCGTGAAGCAGCCATTGATGTTGTTGCCGCGAATGGCAGCTAGGTCCGCTTAATTCCAGTTTGCCGATGGCGGAGCGAACGCCCGGATTGAGCTCAGCAATCAGGCGCCGCTTTGAACGACCGGTGTAAGGAAATTCGCTGCCACCCCATACGC
>JAAUYH010182851.1_pt1 | contig 16673 bp, 15 predicted proteins | sample 7278061 | NCBI WGS metagenome assembly JAAUYH01 (sample SAMN14350203, study PRJNA611818) | marine sediment metagenome | isolation source: surface marine sediment (0.6m) | place: French Polynesia: Moorea | collected 2018-08 | reverse complement strand
CGCGACGCATCATCCGCTTTTCGATCGCGTTGGTCGGGCATCTGCCGGGCGGTCTGGCCATTGCCGGCGTGTTTGCCTGCATGATGTTCGCCACCGTGGCCGGGGATGACCCAGACAAGGCGGCGAACATCATGCAGGCAAACACGCCGGCAATGGCCAGACCGCCCGGCAGATGCCCGACCAACGCGATCGAAAAGCGGATGATGCGTCGCGCCACGCCACGGGTCGACATGAAAGTCGAGGCCAGAATGAAGAACGGAATGGCCAGCAACGTATAGTGCCCTGCCATCGCCTGGTAGAATGATTGTGCGATCGAGGCCAGCGACGTGTCGGAAAACCAGAGCAGGAACAGGATCGACGACAATCCCAGCGACACCGCGATCGGAACACCGATCAGCAGCAGCGAAATCACCATCGTGAAAAGGAGAACGACGTCCATCAGTTCGTCTCCCGGTTCAGGGCCGCGGCTTCTTCAACGGCCTCTTCCGCTTCATGGCTGACGATCAGGCTTTCGCGGCGGTCGATCAGAACCTCGTATCCCGCCTGAAGAAAGCGAAACAGGATCACCGCGCAACCAATGGGCAGGATCGCGTAAGGGATGACGCGCGGCAGCTTCTCGTATTCTTCGTCATAGTTGATCAGGGGCTCCAGCCAGCGGAACATTTCCAGCATCGGAACCTGGTCGGTCACATAGAAGGCTCGATCGCGGACACCCTCGGTGAAGCCGAGCGGAAACCAGCGCCCTTCGGTCGGCTGCAACGCCGCGAACGGGGCCCAGTAGTCCCACGCGCCCTTCATCAGCAAGCCGGCATAGGCGATGCAACACAAGGCCGAGGCCAGCGCGAAGACCTTGCGACCCCGGCGTGCGAACAGGTTGGTCACCGCATCAACGCCAAGATGAGCGGTCACCTTCACGCAGTAGCTGACACCGAATATGACCAGCCACGCGAACAGGATCAGCGTGACCTCCAGCCCCCAGATCAGCGACGAGTTGAACCCATAGCGCAGCACGACATTGATGAATGTCACCAGCGTCATCAGCCCCATGATGACGGCCAGCGCGGTTTCCTCGAACGTGTTGACGATGCGACCCAGGGCCGATTTCGGCGTGTAGCGTCTGCTGTGCATGGTTCCTCCCCCGGGACCGCGTGGCAGGCGGCGACGTTAACCGCCGCCTGCCTCAATGTATCAGAACGACGCGTTGATTTCCTGCGCCGCTGCGATGTTTTCGGCCCCGACGTCGGCCTCGAACTGGCTCCAGACCGGCTTCATCGCGTCAACCCAGGCGGCGCGCTGCTCGTCCGTCAACTGACGGATGACCCCACCGGCATCGACGATCGACTGTTTGGCGGCCTCGTTCACGGCGAACGCTTCACCGTTCCGGGTCTCGGTCACTTCCCGCAAGATCGTCAGAAACTGATCGCGCACCCCTGCATCGAGGCTGTCCAACCAATCAACCGAGGTCACGACCAGATAGTCGATGATCCCGTGATTGGTCTCGGTGATGCCGTCCTGCACTTCGAAGAACTTCTGACCCCAGATGTTCGACCAGGTGTTTTCCTGACCGTCGACAACGCCCGTCTGCAGCGCGCCGTAGACTTCCGAAAACGCCATCGGCTGCGGGCTTGCGCCCAGGGCTTCCATCTGTGCAACCAGAACGTCGGACGGCTGCACACGGAATTTCAGCCCGCCTGCATCGCCCGGAGACTCCAGCGGCTTGTTGGCCGAGAACTGCTTCATGCCGTTGTGCCAGAATTCCAGCCCCTGCAAGCCGCGGCGCTGCATGCTGTCCTTCATGGCCTGACCGGTTTCAGACGACTGGAACGCATCGACCGCATCGATGTTCTTGAACATGAACGGCAGGTCGAAGATGCGGAATTGCTTGGTGAACGTTTCGAACTTCGACAGCGACGGAGCGGCAAGCTGGACGTCACCCTGCAGCATGGCTTCCAGTACCTGGTCGTCATTGTAAAGCTGGCTGGAGGGGAAAACCTCCATGCACATCGTGCCGTTCATCTCTTCGTTCACACGCTCGGCCAGCAGTGATGCCGCGATGCCCTTGGGGTGGCGGTCTGTGTTGGTCACGTGGCTGAACTTGACGACGATCTCTCCGTCGTCGCAGGCGGCGAATGCCGACGTCGCACCGACGCTGAGCGACGCCGCAACAATGGCGGTGGTTACAAATTTCATGGATATCCTCCCTTGGATCCGATCTTTGGCGATTGGCGAGTTGCCTCTCCGCCGCCAAGCATCGGCCAAGCTACGCCGTAATCAAGCAAAATTGACCGGATTATTATTTAAGCATAATCAAATGGTTACACCTCACGACGCAAGTCATGTGCGAGAATCGGAACATCTGCTTGCGCTAACTGTGCGGATTTCCGCACACTCTTTATCTATTGGTCGAACCGCGACTTGCGGCTGAAGGGTCGTGTCGTGCGAAACCGCAGAGCGGCGCCGATCGTTGCGACCTCGGGGAAGAGCTTCAGGACTTCCTGTCTCTGAGGCTCCGCCATAGCCCGCATGACTCGGTCATCAGGGTGGAAACTCTCGGTCCACGCCCCGTTCGCAAGCACCATCTCGTGCGCACTGCAAAGGAAGTGGATATAGCTCACACCCAACATCTGCGCGGGCTTAATCCGCGCATCATCGATCAGGTGAATGGCGGCAATCAGTGCTTCGTCGTCGCTGTGTTTCCGTGGACCAAGGTTGAATCCGACCAGAAACCGATGCGCCGGACTGACGACCATGTCCCGCTCCGGTGAGCCGTCACCGAACGCACCACGCCGGACCAGGACAGGTTGCAGCCTCCAATCCTCTCCGATCTCGGCATAGGAAAAGCCCCGGCGACCGATCCAGTGAATGCGCCGCAGACCATTGTCGCGGGTCACGACCATGTCACCCCGGCCCAGCGTTTCTACGGGTCGGTGGCCTTTGGCCGTCGCGATCAGCGTTCCTGGCGTGAACAAAAAAAGCCCCTTTGTCGGGGCTTTCGGATGGGTTGGAGCATTTGGACGACGGGGACCGATGCGTTGGCGTGGCGCTCTCCACCCAGAGGACTGCCAAACCGCATGCACCGATCCCCGCCGAAAACGGCAGTACTCGATACCCTTACCCCACAGTTTCCTGTGAAGCGTGCGCGGCCCCCCATTTGCCGCAACACATACCCCCCAGCGAGGTAGGAAGAAGTTAACTCTTGCGTGGCAGAGCCCAAACGAAAAAGCGGCGGAAAGGTGGCGTTTTTTCCGGGCTGTCGCCGGCCTGACCGCCGATTGTGACATTCATTTCAATGCTCGTTTCCCAGTATTGAACACGGAATGGAAACGATCTGATCCACCCAAAAAGTGGCGCAATACGTCTTCATTATTTGGCTGAGATTGCCAGAACGTCTCGCATATTCCGCCCACAGTTCTCTGCCTAAATGTTTCCATTCTGGAACCAGTCGCCCCGTCGCCGTGACCGAATTGGGGCGAGATTACGACATCAGCCCGGCCCGATTTTCGTTCGCTCAGGCTGATCAATCTTCGGGAAACGCACCGATTGGCGACGTGATCGGCGATTTTTTGCCGAATCGCAGTCAGGGAAGTCCGTACCCTGCGTCGGCGATCATGGCCCGACCAGCGTCGGACTGAAGCCAAGTCCAGAAGGCCACCGCCGCCGGGTTGTCCGGGCTCAGCAAAGCGGCATCCTGACGAAGCTCTGGCGAGAGCCCTTCAAGCTCCAGAACGTGTGGCGGCGTCAGGTCCGGGATTGCCGAGGCAGGCACAAAGGCAACCGCTGCCTCGCCTTGATCGAACAACGCCACAACCTGCCCGGCATTGGCGACGACAAGGGGCGTGAACGTGGCGGTGTCCAGCCCGAGCCGCTCCATGGCCGTGGTAGAAGCCTTGCCATAAGGCGCGAGGATCGGGTCGGCCAGCGCAACGATCTGCCCGGCAAACACCTCGCCTGCCGTCTCCACGCTCAAAGGCACGCGGGAGGCCACAGCCAGCCCGCCAAGCGCATAGGTCGCCGTGTCGCTGGCCCGCCCATCCCGAAGAAGCTGCGCGGGCCGTTCGTCGTCCGCGGCCAGCAAAATGTCGACCGCCGCGCCGGCTTCGATCTGAACGAAAAGCAACCCCGTCGCGCCCGAAGACAAGGTGACGCTATGCCCGGTCTCGGCCTCGAACGCCGCCGCCATCTTCTCGGCGGTCGGCAGAAAATTCGACGCCACCACCAGCGACACCTCTTCAGCCAGCGCAACTTGCGTCCAGAACAGGGCGCAAAGGATTGAAATCCAACGTCTCATACGCCTTTCAGGCCATGTCGCGACGGGTTTTGCAAGCCCTGTCGAACAGAACCAATCCGCCGGGCCTTCCCCACTGCAAGGCGTTTGCGTACCAATGAGCCATCGGAGAGGGAGACGGCAGATGCGTTTGAACGACAAGGTGGCGATCGTAACCGGCGGCGCATCGGGCTTCGGCGCGGGCATCGTTCGCAAGTTCGCAACCGAAGGGGCCAAGGTCGCAGTCGTCGACCTGAACATCGACGGCGCGCGCACGATCGCCGACGAAGTCGGCGGTGTCGCCATTGAAGCCGATGTTGCCGACGGGGTCTCGGTCGAGGCCATGATCGCCAAAGCGCAAGACGGCCTCGGCGACATCGACATCCTCGTCAACAACGCCGGCATCACCCACTACCCGGGCCCGCTGGAAGACATCGACGAGGCCGATTTCGACCGGGTTTTCGCGGTCAACTGCAAATCGGTCTACCTGACCGCGCGCACCATGGTGCCTTTGTTCAAAGCCGCCGGTCGGGGCGTGATCCTCAACGTGGCCTCGACCGCCGGTGTCAGCCCACGCCCGCGGCTCAACTGGTACAACGCCTCGAAGGGCTGGATGATCACGGCGACCCGCACAATGGCAATCGAACTTGCTCCGTCGGGCATCCGCGTCAACGCGATCAACCCGGTAGCGGGCGAAACGCCGCTCCTGAAGACCTTCATGGGAGAGGACACGCCCGAGACCCGCGCCAAGTTCCTGTCGACCATCCCGCTGGGCCGGTTCTCGACCGCCGAAGACATGGGCAACGCCGCCTGCTTCCTCTGTTCGGACGAAGCCAGCATGATCACCGGTGTGTGCATGGAAGTCGACGGCGGGCGGTGCATCTGACGCCGCGCTAACGGACAAGAAATGCCGCCGCCCTGCGCAGACTGTCCTCGGCCTCGGGAAACTCATCGTATGCTTCGAACACGTGCCACATGTCGGGCACGTCGAGCAGTTCGCACTGACCGCCTGCCCTGTCGATCAGACCGTGGAACGCCGCGACCTGCGCCCGAAGGATGTCTTGCGACCCGGTGGTAAGCATCATGGGCGGGATCATCTCGGGCAGCGCCGCCAGACCCGGCGACGCCAACGCAGCCTCGGCTGGGGCGCTTTGAAGATAGGTCCGGGCCATTTGCGAGAGATCGGCGACCGACAGTGTCGGATCCTCCTGTGCCTCAGCCAGCCCTTGCGGCGTCATGTCGACCCAGGGTGAGAACAACGCCATGCGGCGCGGCGGTCGTGGCGAGCCGATCAATGTCAACGCCAGACCACCGCCAGCGGACTCGCCCGCGACCCCGAGCAAGCCATTCAGGTCGTCGTAAACCGCCCGCGCCTGCCCGACAGCCGCAGGATACGGATGCTCCGGCGCAAGCACATAGCGCGGCGCGATCACCCGCACCGACCCCAAACACGCTAGGGCCGCAACGATCGGCAAATCGAACTCCGGGCTGCCGGAGACATAGCCGCCACCGAAGAAATAAAGCACATCTCCGATCACGTCGCCTTCGGCTGGCCGCGCTGTCAGGCAGGACACACCAGCCACATCGATATCAGCCATGGCCACCGGCCAGCGCTGCAGAGCGCGCGATGCCCGAGGGGCAGCCTCGGCCTCGAGGTCGCGGCGAACCGCCTCTACCCATGGATCAACGGGCATCGACCTGCAATCCCAGCCGCTCCTGTTGCCTCCGGCTGACGGCCTGTGTCATCCGGTCGGCGATCATCGCGATCACCGCCATGCCGATACCGGCGGTCATCCCGACCCCGAAATCGCCGTCGCCCAGCCCGACATAGATCCGCTGGCCCAACCCGTTGGTGCCAACAAGCGCGGCAATGACCAGCATCCCGATCCCGTAGATAATCGTCTGGTTCAGCCCCAGCATGATCGCGGGCATCGCCAACGGCAGCTTCACCCGCTTCAGCAACTGCCAACGCGAGCACCCGATGGTCTCGGCCGCCTCGATGACATCGGGCGGCAAAGCACGCAGCCCATGCTCGGAATAGCGGATCGCCGGGACGATGGCGTAGGCAATGATCGCCAACAGCGCAGTGAACTCGCCGATCTTGAACACCATGACGAACGGAATAAGGATCACGAACAGCGGCATCGTCTGCAACGTATCCAGCACCGGGCGCAGTGCTTTCGACAGCGCGTCGTTTTCTGACGCAGCAATCCCGATCACCGTGCCCAGCCCGAAGGCAATGGCGACCGCGATCCCGCAGAGGTAGAGCGACAGCACCGATTGCGGCCACACTCCCGCCACCAGCAGGAACCCGAAGCCGAGCGCGGTCCCGATGGCCAACGCGCGGCCCGAGGTCACCCAGGCCGTGACAATCAGCAACAGATAGAGGCCCAGCCACGGCATGTTCGTCAGTCCGATATACGACACCACCCCCCAAAGAACGATCAGCGCCGCCAGTGTCGGACGCGACTTCGCGAACGCCCAGACCGCCAGCGCAGCGATCAGGGCGGCATACCCTGCGGTCAAAACGGGCGTCATCGCGAACCCCCATGTGAAGGGGCTGACAGCTTGCGACAGGCCGATCTTGATCGGCAGCATGACGAAGAAAAACGCCGAGTTCTTGATCGCCTCGATGCCCTCCCGGTAGGTGACGACGACATATTCCAGCGCCTCGTTCATGGCCGGCGCCGGGTTCCATGTCAGCGCCTCCGGCCATATCCGGAGCGCCGGGATCAGAGTTGACGCAACGGCAACGGCGGCGATGATGCCGAACGCCGTCCAAAGCGGGCGCAGGTCACGCTCGCCGATATCGCTCGGCTTCGTCGCAAAGCCGTGACTGATCCGGTCCAGCGCCATGGCGATCAGCGCGATCACGAACCCGGCCAAAAGGCTCTCCCCGAACTGCGCCTTGCGCATGGTCTGCAGCACCTCCCAGCCAATATCGTTGGTGCCGCCGATGATCGAGGCGATGATCACCATCGACAGCGATGCCATCGTCGTCTGGTTCACACCCAGCAACATCTGCCGCTGCGCCGCCGGAAGCCGCACTTTCCAGAACAGTTGGCTTGGTGTGGTGCCGGACATGAGGCCGGCTTCGATGATCTCCTCCGGCACCGCGCGCAGGCCGAGTATGGTGTTCCGCACCATGGGCGGGAAGGCATAGAGGATCGAGGCCACCAGCCCCACGGTCGTGCCGAACCCGAACAGGATCAGGATCGGCAGCAGATAGGCGAAGGCCGGAATGGTCTGCAGAAGGTCCAGCATCGGCATGATCACCCGCCGGGCCCGCTCCGAATAGAAGCCCAGCACACCGAACCCGAACCCCGTCGCCACCGCCATCGGCACCGAGATCAGCACCAGCGCCAGCGTGTTCATGCTTTCCGACCAATAGCCGATCACCGCCATGTAAAAGAGCGCGAAGGCCGTGAACAGCGCCAGCCGCCAGCCCGCCGCGGCGTATCCGGTCAGGATCAGCACGGCGGCGGTGACCGACCACGGCAACGCCTGAAGCAACATCTGCGCCCAGCGCACCGGCCACTCCAGCAGCCAGCCAAGCCCTCGGAAGACCGGGCCGAACAGATCGGTAAAGCCGCGCATGAACCGGTTCATGGAATCGGTCGGCGACAGCACGAGGCTCTCGGGATACTCGCTCAGCGGCCCGCCCATCAGATACAGCGCCAGCACAATCGCAGCCAGCGCCAGCCACAGCCAGGGCTGCCGCTCGGCGGTCATGTGTCCGCGCCCGTGGCCAGCGCCCGCACCACGTCCTGTGCGGTCAGGGCACCGACGCAAGTCCCTGCGGCATCGCGCACGACGACACCGGCGTCATGCTTGGCCAGGTACGGCAGCAACGCTGCCATGGCCGTGTCCGCGTGCGCCTCGCCCATGTCGTCGGTGATCGCGCAATCGGGGTCGGCGATATCGCCCGCCGTCAGAACCGCGCCCCACGGTACATCATTGGTGAATTCCTTCACATAGTCGTCCGCCGGGTTGAGGATCAAATCCGCCGGTTTCCCGATCTGCACCACCGCGCCATCCCGCATGATCGCCATGCGATCGGCGATCCGCAACGCTTCCAGAAAGTCATGCGTGATGAAAACGATCGACTTGTTCAGTTCGCGTTGCAGGCGCAGGAATTCGTCCTGCATCTGCCGCCGGATCAGGGGATCCAAGGCGCTGAACGGCTCGTCCAAGAACCAAAGCTCGGGCTCGACGGCGAGCGAGCGGGCGATCCCCACGCGCTGCTGCTGGCCGCCGGACAACTGCCGGGGATAGCTCGCCTCGCGACCGGCAAGACCTACAAGGTCGATCATCTCACGCGCCTTTGCCCGGCGCTGCTCCAAGGGAATGCCCTGCACTTCCAGGGGAAAGGCCACGTTGTCGAGCACGTTCAGATGCGGCATCAGGCCGAAATTCTGAAACACCATGCCCATCTTGTGGCGCCGGTATTCGATCAATTCCCTTGGACCGACCGCCATCAGGTCCTGACCGTCCAGCAGAATTTCACCCGCCGTGGGGTCGACGATGCGAGACAAACAGCGCACCATCGTCGACTTGCCGGACCCCGAAAGCCCCATGATGACGAAGATCTCGCCCGCATGGACATCGAACGAGACGTCGGCGGCCGCCACGATGTGGTCGGCTTCGCGGATGCGGTCGGCAAGTGCCGCCGGATCGCCGACATCGCCCTTCGTGCCGTCGAAGAACTGCCCGGGCCGTGACCCATAGACTTTCCAGACATTGCGGCAGGAAAGCTTGACCTCGGTGCTGTTGGATGCCCCGTCCATGCGTTCGTCCCCTCGGGCCCCGCCCCGAGCCATCGGGACAGGGCATCGCATGGATGGTCAGTTGATCCAGGCCTTCCAGACGTCTTCGTTCGCGGCCATCCAGCCGGCGACGGCCTCCTCGACCGACATGCCGTCATTGTCGACCTGCTTGATCAGCGCATTCTGCACGTCGTTCGACAGCGTCATCTTCTCGAACGCGGCAAACGCTTCGGGATACTGGTTCGGGAAGTCCTTAGCGGTGATCTTGTTCACCGTGGCCTGAGCAAATCCGCAGGCATCGCCCTTCGACTGGGGCCCGCTTTCGCAATCCTCCGAGTAGCGATCCCAGCCGACGATGTTCAGCTCGATATCGGCAAAGATCCAGTGCGGCTGCCAGAACATCATCAGCATCGGCTGTTCCGCTGCGACGGCCGCCTTCATCTCGGCCACCATGGCGCCTTCAGATCCGCCCGCAACTGGTTGAAACGGCAAATCAATTGCTTCCACCAGATCGGTCGACCGCGTCCCCCAGTCCGCCGGATAGGTGATCAACCGGCCATTCGGAAACGTATCGGCCGCAGCAAAGGCCTGCGCGCAATCATACAGTGCCTGATAATCCGGCAGACCCGGGCATTTCTCTTCCATGTAGGGCGGGTAGAACCAGCCCTCCTTCGGCTCCAGACCCAATTCGCCCACGACGATGATGTCGCCCGCTTCCACCGCCTTGGGATAGATATCGCCCACATTGTTCGACCACGTCTCGGGGTTCAAATGCAGACTGCCATCGGCAATTGCCGCGAACTGGGGCACTGCCCCGGCAGTCACATATTCCACCTCAAGCCCCATCTCCTGAAAGACGGACCCGGCGATCGTCGCGCTCAAGGCCTGACCGGTCCACTCGTTTATGGCGATCTTGATCGGCTCGGCGAATGCCGCGCCACCGGTGCCGATCAGAACAGCGCTTGCCACGCTGGTGAGATAGGTTCTCATAGAAATGCTCCCTGAACTTTATTGATGTTTTTCTGCTGCAAAGCAGACTATCCGGGGCCGCAGATGTCAACCGATTGGCCGGGCATGCGGTTACTCCCCGAGGATCGTCCGAACCATCCGATTGGCCTCCGTCAACGCGCCCAGAACCTGATCCACCGACTGCGCGTCGCCGTCATCCAAGTGCCTCGACGCGACCATCAGGCGATGCCCCTCCGGCCCAATCGGCTTCCACAGCCAGCATCTCTTGGCACGACCGCCCTCGGACAATGTGCAAAGAGTGCCGTCGTCGACATTCCCCTGCTGCACCACCGCTAAACGCTCGGAATCCCAATATCCGTGCGGTCTAGGCTGTCCCTTAGTCGATGCAATCTCGATCCGCCCAAGTCCGCCATATGCCTCTGCCGAAAAGGCAGCACACCAGTCTGGCGGCGTGTTTTCCGCACAAACCGTTTGCAACCGGGACAAATGCCTTAGCGGCGCAAGCTCGACTGTGCGAGCCGCGACCGGTTCGGCACCATTCGACGTCATGCGGCAGAGCCGGGCGTACTCGAGTTTCCGACCACCATCCCCAAAGCCCAGATACGTGTGATAGCTCGGATCAAACAGGATCGGCTGCATTTCAGTTGGAATGGCCAATGTCGCGCCGCCAATGCGCACCGGCAACGGACCGGCCGCACAGGACGGCGGCACATACTGCCGACCAAGCTCAAATCCACCCACCGCAATCGCGCTGACAGCAAGCAGCGGCGCGCCCCAGTGCGACGGCAAGAAACGCAGACCGAACCCGATCAAAGCGCCCGCCACAAGTGCCGCGCAAACAAACGGAACGGCGAAAAAGTAGGACAGCAGCGCAAATTCGCCCCGGGGCGGATCGTACAGGAAGGCCCCAAACGGCAAGACCGCAGCAAGGAACGTGACACCTACACGTTTCGACCAACCAACGCGTAAAACGGCAACCGCGACCAACACCGACGAGGCAACCAGCAGCAGGATCAGGAGCGAGGACGAGTCCAGCGGAAACATGAGCGGTGCACCTCCTTACCGGCAACGGGAGAGATGCCCTTGCACCTCTCCCGTCCACCAAACCGTACCAAGTTCACTCGCTACAGGCACGCGTCAGTTGGCTTCGGGTTCTGCTCGAAGGGCCAACACCTGGTTCAACCGCCACATGCCCCAGGCCAGCGGGATCGCCACCAACCCGCCGACGGCATAGGCCAAGGGCTCGTCGCCGAAGGTCTCGAACATCTGTGTGTAGGCATGGATGCCGCCGAAGGTGACCGCGGCATTGAACAGACCCCGCCGGCTGGCGAAGGCCGACCAGAAGGCCGCCGCAGCCAGCAGCGCGGCCCAGACCACCGAGAAGACGTGCTCCGAGATGGTCAGGAATTGCGCCTCGAACGCCTCCCGCGCCGCCTGGTTTTCCTGCCAGGCAGATGTTCCGTCCCAAGCCGGATACTGGGCAAAGGACGCACCCACATGGTCGCCCCAAAGCGAGCCGACAAGAAACGCGAGGTTGGCCACGACGGCAGCCATGATGGCCAGCACGCCGGCATGGCGGCCAAGGCGTTCGGAAGCGCGCTTGGTCACCCAAAGGCAAAGCGCGATCAAGACGCACATCTGCAAAATCGTCAGCGTCGATTCCGGCGAATAGAACACGTAGGCCGCGTGGAAATACGCGGTCCCGGTGTCCAGCATCTGGGCAAACGGCACAATCGCCAGCGCGGTGATCAGCCGGACATTGACCAGCGCACCGGCCAGCACCAGCAACGCGGCGGTGTAGCCGTTCAATACGACATTCGCCCAGCCGCCGATCTCCTCAAGGGCAAGCCCTGCGCCGACAAGGTGCAAGGCACCACCCATCAGCATCACCGACCCGGCGGCGAACTTCAGCACCGCGCGACCGCGCCAGAACACCGCAAACGCACACGCGGCAATCGCAGCTCCGCCAACGATCATCAGCGGTTCGGCCATGTCCCGGTAGTTTTCGACAAGCTCGATCCCGCCGCCGCCGATCAGCATGCCCGCGCCGATAATGGCTGCGGCATTGCCAAGCATGCGGTAGAGGTCCGATCCCCTCTGCAGAACGAACCCGCCCAGCATCAGGAAGATGCAGCCGGCCACGGCCACGGCCATCGCGTCGGCCAGGTAAAAAATCAGTCCAAACGTTGCGGCAATGATGCCGCCGCACAAAACGCCGTTAACCGCCAGGGCGACCATGGTCTCGCGCGAGCGGCGTGCGATCTCGGCGGCCTGCGCCTCGGTGATCCATTCATCGGCCACCAGCCGGTTCGTATCGACGACATGGGCCATGGCTTACACCCGGTTGAGGCGCGCCAGCGCCCAGACCAGCGGAATGGCCATCAGCGCAACCAGCCCGACATAGATCGAGGCGTTGCCAAGAGCTTCGAACACGCCGGTCGTCGAATGAAGCGCGCCCATGGCGTCTGTATAAAGACCGCCCAGTCCGCCGGGCGTGATCCAGTCCTCGGGAAACATGCGGGTCGTGTTGAAAAGGTTCTGCATAGTATTGGCTCTCTCGATCTGAACGCTGTTCAAAATCTGGATATCCGATATCTGAACGCCGTTCAACATTTTTCTGAACGAGGTTCAAATTACGCTACGTCACGAGATCAAACGACCGTGTGGCCAATGCCTACGAAAAGCACTCTTTGGCCGTCCGGCGCATAGGTCGCGTGGATTGAAATGCTGTAGGCGAAACTGAGACGCTTGACGAACCCGCTCGTCGGAAACCGCGGGCCAAGCGTCCTGGACGGCCAGGACGCGTCGATGCGAACGGTCCCGTCCCTACCCTCGAAATAGTGCCCAGACCGGTGCACCCGAAATCCCTGAGCCTCTAGCCAGCTTTCGGCGTCATCGATGTCCCCCCAACCTGACAACAGCCGAAAGATACACACCTCTGCCTGCTGCTTGTTCGCGATCAGATCCCAGTCCATGCGCTGCAGATCGGCGCGAATATTGGCGTCTGCTCCGTCGTCCAGGCAGCTCTGCGGGTCAGGAAAGCGCCGCAGCGCAGCCTTCAGACGGGCGTTCATCTGGTGGTCATACTGTACCGCGTAAGGCGGGGTGCCGGGTTTCGCGGGGAAGACACCCATCGCCTCCTGCGAAATGAAGGGCACGGCATTGGTCAGCAGCAGAAACCCGACCACGACCAGCGCAAGCTTTTCGTCCCACCGAGTGGTTCCGAACCGCGTCACCGACCATCCCCGTCCGCCCGCCAGCCGCCCGGTCAGCAGCCAATAGACGAACAGAAACAGAAAAATCACACCGGCAAACGGCACAAAGAAACCGCTCAAGCTGCCAAGCGCCGTCAGAACGGGCCAGGCGATGTTCTCGGCACGAGAGTTCAGTCCGCGCCGCCGCCGCCACGCCTGCCAACGATCGACCCCGAACAGCAGCGCGGTCAGACCGCCGTAGGCGATGAACGTGAACGGCGCCAAAAACATCAACAGAAACAACGGCGCTGCTGCCCGATAGGTGATGTGCCTCTCCAGATCCGACCAGAGCGCCGAGGCCACCACGGTCGAGATCAGCGTGGCCGCCACGACCGAGCCAAAGATACGGAACAGGCGAAGGATACGGTGGGTTTCCGGCGGCATGATGCCTCCTCACGATGGCCCCGCCCCTTCCATGCCCGCACGGCCTGCGACTTGGCAAGTAGTTTTTGAACATCGTTCAAATAACGCTACGTCACCGCATCGCGCAGCTTGGCCAGCACCGTCTGCAGAACCTCTGCCGCCGCTTCGCTGCTCTCGGCCTCGACATAGCAGCGCAGTTCGGGCGCGTTGCCGGACGGCCGGACATGGACGATACGGCCCGTGTCGAAGCTCAAGCGCACGCCATCTGTCCTGTCGACCTTTGTAACCCCGCCGAGACTGTCCGGCATCATCGACAGATCACCGCCGAGTATGGCGTCCACCATCTCAAGCGAGCGCTCCCGTGGGATGTCCTTCAGCCGGTCGGTCGCCGTCCGGCGGGACGGCAAGGTCTCAAGCAAGCCCGACAGGGACAGACCCGCCGCACGGGCGGCCGCCAGCGTCGCCACCAGCGGCAGCGTCGAATCGCGTGTCATCAGCTTCGGCAGGTCGATCTCGCCCACAGCATCCCAGCCCAACAGGAAGCCGCCATTCGGCTCGTACCCGGCCACCTTCCTGCCCGCCGCGATCCGTTCATCCATCACCTCGATCACATAGGGCGATCCGATCCGCGTGCGGCCGACCGCCGAAAAAGCATTCATCTCGTCCACCAGCGAGTTGGCCGAAACCGTGGTCACAACCTCCTCGGCTCCGCACCATTTGGCGGTGATCGGCCCCAGGATGTCGCCCGGCAGCACCCTGCCCTTATCGTCGATCATCAACGGACGATCAGCGTCGCCGTCGGTCGACACGACGGCGTCCAACCTATGCGCCCGCACTTGCTCGGCCAGCATCTGCCGCACGTCTGCATCGACCGCCTCGGTATCCACCGGCACGAAACTGTCCGACGGCATCAACGGCACCACCTCGGCCCCAAGCCCGGCAAGAATGAGCGGCAACACCTCGCTCGCCGCCGACGAATGCAGCCACACGCCAACCTTCAGCCCGCCCAGCGCGCCGCGAGGCACCCCCTCGACATAGCGCGCCACATAGGCGCCCGCCGCATCCAGCGGCACCAACTCGGGCACCGCCGCCTCCAGCGCCCAGCCCGCCACCGCCTCGGCCAGCCGCGCCTCGTCCGCCTTGGTGAACTCGCCCAGCGAGGTATAGAACTTCAGCCCGTTCCGATCCGCCGGGATGTGACTGCCGGTCACCATGATCGACAGCGTTCCCTCGGCCAGCGCCGCCCCGGCCAGGGCCGGTGTCGGAAGCACACCGCAATCGACAACCGCCACGCCCTGGCTTGCCGCGCCGCGTGCCACGGCTGCTGCGATGCGCGGACTGCTGTCGCGCCGATCCTGCCCGATGAAGAGCCGCCCGGTATGCGCATGCTGCGAGACAAACGCCGCGGCATAGGTCGCGCACAGCGTGTCGGTCAGATCGTCCGCCAGCCCCCTGAGACCGCTGGTTCCGAACTCGGGCACCGGGGCTATCCGTTCAACGCCTGACACTCGGGCACCGCCTTCAGCACCCGGCCGGTCTCGCGCCACGCATCCAGATTGTCACAGACCAGATCGCCCATCGCCTGCCGGGTCTCGACGGTGGCGCTGCCCACGTGCGGCAGCAGCACGACGTTGTCCAAGGTCTTCAGCGCATCCGTAATGGCGGGTTCTCTTTCGAACACGTCGAGACCGGCCCCACCCAGCCGGCCCTCGACCAGCGCCGCCGTCAAGGCCGCTTCATCCACGACCGAACCGCGGGCGACATTGATCAGGATACCCTCGGGGCCAAGCGCGTCGATCACCTCGGCGTTGATCAGGTGATGTGTCTCGGGCCCGCCCGGGGTAATCACGATCAACACGTCCGACGCTCGCGCCATGTCGACAAGGGCCGGAAAGTACTCATAGTCGACCGGTTTCTCCGACCGCGCATGATAGAGGATTCGCGACCCGAACATCATCGCCTGCTCGGCGATGACCTGCCCGATCCGCCCCATGCCCGCGATCCCGACCGTCCGGTTGCGGATCGATCGGGTCAGGGGAAAGGCCCCCTTGGTTTCCCAATCACCGGAGCGCGCCCAACGTTCCGACGGCACCAACTGCCGCGAGACCGCCAGCCACAGCATCAGCGTGGTGTCGGCGACCTCGTCATTCAGCACGTCCGGCGTGTGCGACACCAGAATGCCCCGGCGCGCGGCTTCGGCGGCATCGATGGTGTCATAGCCGACGCCGAAGTTCGATATTACCTTCAGCTTCGGCCACGCATCCAAGGCCGTCGCATCCAGTCGCCACCCTCCGATCGCGATCATCGCGATCGCTTCGATGTCACCCTGCGCCAGCGCGGTGTCCCGATCAGTCGCCTTGACCACATCGAAGGTGGCGGCGAAACGGGCTTCCATGCGGTCGCTGGCCGACCCGATCTGCAACAGGCGAGGACGCTCAGACATCGTCACGCACCTCCTGCCGCTGGGTGCCAAGCCCTTCGATCCACAATTCGACCACGTCGCCAGCCTTCAGGTAAACCGGCGGCTTCATCCCCATGCCAACGCCCGGTGGTGTCCCGGTCGAGATCACGTCGCCCGGGTGCAACGTGAACAGGGTCGACAGGTGCGAAACGATCTGGGCGACCGAGAAAATCATGGTGCGCGTGTTGCCGCTCTGCATGCGCGTGCCATTTACATCGCACCACATGTCCAGCGCCTGCACATCGGCGATCTCGTCCTTGGTCACCATCCACGGCCCGGTCGGCCCGAACGTGTCGCAGGATTTGCCCTTGGTCCACTGCCCCGACAACTGCATCTGGAATTTCCGTTCCGAGACATCGTTGCACACGCAATAGCCTGCGACGTGATCCAGCGCCTCTTCGACGCTCACGTATTTCGCGGGCTTTCCGATCACCACGCCAAGCTCGATTTCCCAATCCGTGTTGGTCGACCCGCGCGGCATCACGATCGGATCATTCGGCCCTGAAATCGCAGAGTTCGCTTTGAAGAACAGGATCGGATGGTCTGGAATCGGGTTGCCGGTCTCCTCGGCATGGTCGGTGTAATTCAGGCCGATG
>JAAUYH010101992.1_pt1 | contig 16677 bp, 15 predicted proteins | sample 7278061 | NCBI WGS metagenome assembly JAAUYH01 (sample SAMN14350203, study PRJNA611818) | marine sediment metagenome | isolation source: surface marine sediment (0.6m) | place: French Polynesia: Moorea | collected 2018-08 | reverse complement strand
TATTGCACCATAGGAAAGACGGTATTGCAATAGGATATTGCGCCTCGAAGGAGCAATACAGTATGTGGCAATATTTTTGATCACACCCCTGACTCCTTGCATTCAAATGTAGGCGAGCTAATTGTACTATCTAACATCGTGATACATTCAGCGATTGTTCAGACACCGTCAAGCAGTAGCGATCGAAACTATTTTAGTAAATTTAGTGCATTATCAGAAACCATGACTATGTTCCGTTCTAATACAAATACGGATGCAGAAAACGTCTATCCGTTAACAAGAACGACTGTGAAGAGGGCGTTACACGAGGCGCGCGGCATAGACGCAGCATCCGTGGTGTGCGGCGCGAATGAGACGACAAAGTACGAGAGAGCGACGGTAAAGCGGGGCAACAAAATATGCAGTAGCCGAGCTGCGCGTAGATGCAGTTTTCAGTTTCCCTTGATGAGGAGGTGGCAAGTCGAAAGCTATCGCGAAACATAGAAATGGGCGAAAGCGAAGCAGGGGAACGAATAGGGGCGGAATGATAAATCAAAACGAAGAAAATGATGAAGTGGTGCTCAAGAGGCGTGGGTCGTTCATGCGGCGGCTATCAAAATTTGGCCACAAATTGCGTTGTCTGGGTAGCATTTCGATTTGGTGTCGTCTTCTCTATCGATGGTGTGCTCGACCAGGGCCAGGCAAACTCATGACTTTATTCCGCCCTAATTCCTTCCTCACTAATGTACAGTAGCGTAGAGTACACTCTCCAGCTCTACCGCGAAGCGGACTCGAAATATCTTAAATACTGCGCGCCTGTTTCGCTGCGCCACTTCCAACACACCCACATGACCGCCTTCCTATCGCCCACCCCGGTGCATGGGACCGCGCGTGCACGCACCCGCCGCGTGTGCCAATGTCGCGTGGTGGTTGCCACCGTCGCGCCGCAGCGTGTCATCCCGCCACAAATACCAAGCCCGCCCGAGCCCACGCCGCCCATTGTCGACGGCCCCTACAACCGGTTCATGATCTGGGGACTTCGTGCGTTACTACGAATGCAAACCGGTAACACTTCTCCTCTTCCCGGTTACTCGGGCTTGGTTGATGAGTGTCGCCTATTGCTTGCGACCGCTGGGGCGGAGGAGCAGCGTAATTTGGTGGAGCGTTTACTTAACGCCGCCGTCATGCCACCTATCGGCGTATTCCTATTTCGAACCTTTTTCAGGAAGAATCCAAAGTTCAACGCCGACCTCACCCCTCTCGCGTTCACCTGGTTGGTGGGCGAGGCCGAACGCAACAATCCTCCGGAAGGTGGCGAGGGCGTGCTCATCAAGAAGTGCCGTTTCCTCGAAGAGGCGCGTTGCAAAGGATTGTACGTTTTCATGCACGTTCATTCGCCATCGAATCACTCTAACTCGTTTTCCTGTTTGTTGTAGATGTATCAATATGTGTCAACAGCCGGTTCAGAACTTGTTTACTGATACCCTCGGACTACCGCTGCGAATGACCCCCGATTACGAGACCAACAGTTGCCAGATGACATTCGGTGTTCTTCCGCTACCGCGCGAGCAGGACCCCGCGTTACAGAAGGGTTGTTTGGCCGAGTGCGCACTCGGCAAGAAGTTTGCCAGTGTTCATAATGGCAAGGAGTGCACCGTTCAACCCGACACAAACGCAACATTGAATGCGACCAACAATGTATCTGTATCATCAGTACTGCCGAAGAGCGCCCAAGAAACGTCTGAGACTTCGTCTCAAAAGTAATTGGCAATCTCTGTATTACCACAGTACAGCTCTGACTCTCTTTCCCAGCGAGTTTAAACTCAACTGTGTCTGCGATTCGTCGCGGCGAGCGGGCGAATGAGCATTTTAATCTTTTTCATTCATCGCCCTCACCACACAAAGCGCACACACTACAATAAATAAAATGTCGAGTGACCACCAACGTGGACGAGTTGACTCATATCTGAGATGGGATACTTATCTTCCTCTAAATTGCGTTATATCGATAATGCGTATTAGTTTTCGTCTTCTTGCCCTCAATTAGATTGTCACGATTCTCACAGAGGAAGCGGCGTCATGGATGTTGATTCGTTTAACAATATTCAACAGAAAACCTTAGTTCGCAACAGAGCATGACATCGCACTACTCTTTCTCGCCTCCCACAAGCGGCGCATAGACGCGGCGCCGTAGGGTGGTGGTGCAGGTTTTATGATGTGAATCCGCGCTGAACACCTCGACCACGGCGGTGAGACGCAATAATTCCGGTCCATTCGACGAGCGTTGATGTAAACAAAGTGACAACGCTCCAACGTTGTTCAACACATGACAACTGTACGAAGCACGAAGTTTCGCAAAACACGATCCCGGGACCACGATGTCTGTTCTTGTTGCAAGCGGTTGTGGGCCCAATTCGAGAAGTAATTGTTCGTCTTGCGTATGCGCTACATCCACTTCGTATAACACGCGCCAAACCACCTGTCTACGCTCATTGTCCCCAGTGTTGGCGAGGCGCAGATGAAACGATAGGGGTGACTCGAACGGCGCATCCGTTTCATCCGTCTTCACCGTCTTCACCGTTGGCCGTGGCTCACGCGCAAATATCCCGCCCATGGCAGTACGTGGTTTCTGCGACGACAGTATCGAGCGGTAGGCGTGTTGTGCGCGTAAGAGCATAGCATGCACGGCCGCGATTAACCTGCTCACCTACTTGAGATTTGGAGCTTCCTATCTAGGTATTAGTGCCTACCTAGTTTGTGTATTTTCATTGAACCATATTTCCATTGCTTCGCTCTTCTTGTTTCAGAGTCTCTCAAAACAAACGCAGAACGAGCAATTGTAAATTTGATGCGGTGAGCCTTCCATACAGTCGAGTGCTACATAGTTGCGGTCTTGCCTTCTCTTATGTTCACTAGAGTGGGCACGAAAGGACTTATTCAATCAAAACTGCACTCCGTATAAATCGAAAAGGCGTGCGATTCCGTTGAACATCGGCTCGAAAAATAATCATATCTGCTTGTCCTTGGCAGAGCGTTATTCTGTTCAATATCTCAAACAAGGTCTCATGCAAATGATTTCTGCACGAAGCCATTTGTGCTTGCGGTAATGTGATGTACGATGCTCTTTTCTGGAGAAAAAACAAAAAATAATAGAAAATAGAGACCTTGAAGACAAGACAATGTAGTGTTGCTGGACTAAAATTTAGTGACCTATTGCTGTTGAAACATTGAAAAATCCATCTTCTAGTATAAGAACATGTGAGAATAGTCAGTCGAGGCAATGCCCGCCTCCTTTTCGTCATCGACAGTAAGCGAAGACAAAATGGCGCGGTCATTGCACCGACAAGACTGAAGTTGACCAAATTCTGAGTTTTGTGGAAAACGAAAGTGTTAAATACTGGTCATGCGAGCTAATCTCTCTGTAAACTGCTCTTTTTTCTCCTGGCGACATAAAAACTGATGTATTACGCTGTACACTTAGCTCAAGATTAAAACCTCGGGATACTGAGAATGAGTTGTAGCCATTCTCGTACAGTGCAATTCTTTTTGCAAACGCGTTTGCCTTTCAAAGTCAATATAGAAAGTTTTCTATCTAACTTAGGTATCGTACTATCTTACTTTACTTATAAACAACCCAAATGACAGAAATTAATTAGGCCGCAAATTTCTTTTCCCCAAATCACTCAGTTTACTGCGAAAACTCCTTTTTTTCAAGTTTTCCACAGCAAAAATAAGTCAAACCCTTGGCGAGTCGCAGTACAGTTATAGTAGTTCGAGTCAAGAATATCAGGTGGTCGAACTTGCAACTTTAACACACCGTGTAGGGCATGCACGTTTTCGAAGTTGTAACCTAGTTAAATAGTCTTCACTGCTCGTTCGCCGAACTGATGCGTGTTGCAAGGTATGTAGTCAATTGTTTGTCGAACTCCGCCACAATCCTTTTATGCGATCGCCACATCCGTCGCGCACTTGAGGGAAGCCGAATGATTGCGCGACGTAGCGTGCACGCTCTCGGGTGCATCATTCGTGTCACCCAGCCTTTACGCCGCATCGCGCTACCTTCATACCCTTTCGATATCACCAGCAACGTGGTCGGTGCGTCTTCGCGAGTCGCGAGACAGGTAGCAAGTACAGAAATGAAGTCGTCTTCCACATTTGCGCTTGCTCGCAACCAAGCGTTACGAAATCGGTATCCCGCTTCTGACGCTCACACCACACATTCTACGTTGTTCATTTGTTCAAGCGCTTGCTCGAACTCTTCCGCTTTGGTTTTCAGCTCCTCGATAACCGCCGACGGAAGTCGAACGTTGGTGTATGCAACTGTGAATGTGAAAAGAGGTGCAAAGAACTGTTTCACCCTACTACGCGTCGCATCGTTCATTTCTCGAGCGCGAATCCGTATGGAACGAAGCACACGCTCGCCCCCATCCCAAATCTGGCTCATCGCTCGATACATCCACCCGTTCTCTCCCGCATACTCTTGACGTTTTGGTTCGGTCTGGATCATTTCTGTGATGAAGCTCAACGGGGTAAGCGCTGCATAACTTGAGCAACTCGTGGCGAATGACGTAATATTGTAAAGTGTGCGTGATTGGTTTGTGTATTTTCGGGTTTCTTTAGCGATGCGAGGATCGGTGGAGACAGCTTTTTCATCTTTGAATAAGATCGATATGGTTTGGTGTGGAAAGTTGGTTGAAGAACTACTGGTGATGTTTGGAGCGCGGGGATCGGTTGATTCCTTGCGCGAGAGTGCGTAAGGAATTGGTGTACCGTGAGTAGCGTTCATGGGCTTGCAGCGGCACCTTGGATTGTCGGAGCGGCATTCGGCGAAAGAAATGCTTGAGATCGGAAGTAGAGGCAGAGGTGGATGTTGTGAGGTCGTTAAGGTAAGGTGGTGGTGGTGGTGGTGGTGTTTGCAGTTGTGGTTGTTTGTTGCTGCTAGGGTTGAGTTGCTCGGGTTGTAGCATTGCAGCTAGAGGGTTTATATGCCGTATTCGCGTACTCGATAGGGCATCATTTTCGCCTTCGCCTTCGTCCTCTTCCCGAGCAAGTAGAATACTTGAGTTGGCAGAGGCAGTGCCAGCATCCCATGTGCATATTGTCATGGTTGATTTTCGTTACAAAGTTTTAACAGGAAAATGATCAAGTCCTACGAAAGTTAGCTCGGCGAACTAGCGCGTTCGAATCAAGCGACTCATGCGCTGCTTCTTCGCGCGATGACAGCGTGTTCACGCAGTGTTCCAACCCTTGCGCAGCTGATGAAATGGCACACGAAACCCAGAAATGCGAATTGTGATGTAGTGTGCCGTACAACTCGCTCCCTGCGTTTCCTATTCCGGCGAGAATCCAATTTACTCTTATTTCGAGACTGATCAAGATCGAAGCGCTTTTAGTTTGCTTAATGCCCTGCCCGTGTTGGCCAACTCTCGGTCGTCTATGTAACAAGGACCAGTACATCGCTCGAGGAACACGAACAAGTCCCTCCAGACTCTGACAGTACACCCGACGACGTTCTTATATAAGTCGCGATCGCGAATATCTCTTCCAGTTCCGATCAATAAAACATTGGAGGGTGCGCTGCCCCTTTTCGGCTAGCGCGCGTAGCAGGAAAAATCCCAACATTTCCGTATAGTACTGCTATTTCTCATTTCCTGGATGGGGCGACTACGGGGATTCAATAAATTTTGAGTCACTTTGAAATGCCGTCTCCTACAGGACTGTAGACAAGAATAAAATCTTTAGAACAACACAATATCTATCCGTGAGTACACGCGATACTGTAGCGGATACCGCCGAGAATTCGGGGTTCCTAAAGGGAGCGGATGTGGGTCGTGTCTTGTTTCTCGAGTTGATTCTTGGCTTCGTCCTTTTCAATAAGCTCCCAAAATTCCCGTAGAGTACGTGCGACTTGGTGAGGATTTTCCAATGTTGCAAAATGACCCGTTTTCTCGAAAACAACATGCTCATCGAACGCGGTGCGTTTAACGCCTCGGTGAATTTCTTTGGCAATCGCACGGAACTGTTCATCATCACGCTCCCCGACTCCTGCAAGAACTCGAACAGGCACGTCTTTCAAACGAAGCGAGAGTGGCTCGATAGTGGCACGAATTTCGAGGTCCGGTTGAGTGAAATGAAACCCACTGTACGACCGCACCATAGCTTTGAGTTCAGCTACCACGTCCGGGGCGGCGTTCTCCAACGTATCTCGCCATGCACCACTAGCTTTGATGAATGCCACCACAGGGGAGATTGGATCTTCTTCGAGTTCTAAGTGTGTGTACGCCGATTGCGGCCACGCATGCCCTGGTAACCCACTGCCAATAACTGATACGCTTCGCACAAGCGGGCAATCAAATGATGCCTCCAGCGAATGAATGCCGCCAAATCCGACACCTACAAGGTGCACCCGCTCATCACCGGCCGCTGTTCGAATATCATCTGCGTGCGAGTATGCGTCGGAAGGTGGCGGTGAATATCCATGTCCGCGCAGGTCAACAGCAAGAAGCCGACAGTCCGATAGTTCTTGTATATCGGTTAGTCGTGCAAATAGGCGAGAATCAGTAAGGAAATCGTGAACGAGTACTGCAGTATGTCGAGGTTCCGGCCGTTCCTGCAGAACTCGCACGTACAATTTGCATGTCCACACTCGGTTTCGATTCTTTTGTCGTAGTGGTGGTCGAAGAGAAAGACCGCGAAACGCTAACAATCGTTGCTCAGTGCACGACATTTACTCGACTCAGTGTAGTGTGGAATACGTCGGTGATTTACTTCGAGAAAGTTTTAGAAATTAATCTCACGATCCTACACCTGTACCCAGGCTAATCTCTTCCTTTTCATATGGCTGCGTGTGACGCTCGCTGTCTTTTCCTCAACGAAGTGGAATAAATTTACTGGATAAGATACGGTGAGGTACTTTACATTAGCGACTACGTGCCTGTTTAGCCGCTTGTCTCGCCCGAAACACATCGTTCAATGGAGGTGCAGCAACCGGCGCTGCAGGCCCTGGTCTTCCTCTCTTTCCAAGCACCTCTCCATTCGCGGCGCCTACTGGCGTTCCGGTAAACGAATCAGGCGTTTTCATCACCAACTGCATGATAAACTCGACAGCCGGTGGCGGACCCGATGGAGTACCAAGCGTACTCGCGAAGCGCATCAGTTTTTCAGCCGCGATTTGCACATGCGAAAACGTAGTAGGATTAGCCTTAATCTCAGGTGGTGACTCGGTACCGCCCATACGTCGGCCAGTCCGTGGGTCTCGCTTTGCTCCCCCGCTCGATGCAGGTTCCTCAGCACCTTTTGTTAGTACCGGAGCCATCTCATCCGGGCCCATCCCCTCGAACCCGAGAAATCGTGCGCGACGCAATACATTGTTAACCACCCCAACAGGACGACCTACGCCACTCTCCTGCCACATCGCTTCGACCCGGTCAACATCCCCTACACCACCCATTACATGTTCGACACTGATCCATAGGTCCCACAGGCGTCGCATTGTTTTCGCATCGCCCTTCAATCCACCCATGTGCTTCTCCAGCAAACAACGCATGAACTCAAATTCGCCTACCCCCCATAGCCATTCAGCAAACGCACAAGCCATCAGCGCAGAATCGCCAAATTTTTTCATTCCGAATTCGAACACATTCCTAGCCACTTTCGCGTCTTTGTTCATGGTGAACTCAATCGTAGCTGCTGCCACATACACCGCCGGATGCGCGCCGCGAGGATCTTTTCGAGCACGTGCAAATACTTTTCGAGCGGAATCGCGATTCTCCACTCGGCGTGCTACCCGCATGAGATGCACGTATGCGAGTGGACTGGGATGATTCTTGCATAAAGAGTTTAGTGTTTGAAATGCAAGCGCCGGTTTTCCAAGTCTTTCCCACAACCCCGAGATGTGCATATTAAGCGCAACACAGGCGGGCATAGCGCGAAGAGCCCGGCTGAACACAGGCTCTAGTTGCGTGATCGCGTTTTCCACCTTTTCGGGTTCTTGTGGCGTAGTGGTCCGTTTTCCAGCCGCCGTCTGACCCGCGGCTAGCGGAACTTCTATGGGAGGAAGCAATGCATCGAAGAGATAAGTGAGATATTCAATCCACATGTCTGCATAACGATAAAGTGGTACAAGAGCCGATTCATAGGCGTGGACAACACGACCGTGAAGCTCTTCGGGGGGCAATCCAGACGTATTGGAACGTTCTTGTCCGATAAATCGACGCCATTGAGCAGCTTGCAAAGCTTCCTTTGATCGTCCTCTTGGTGGAATGGGCAGATTCGTAAGTGACAACCCCTCACGGCGTGTCTTGCGAGCGCGATACTCTGTTCGAGCATCCACATTTTTCGGAGAGTACTCGGCGATAAGTACGCGACCAATTTCCTTGTTAGTGTTAAACTTCTGTTCAAATGCATTATAATCGCTCCAAACTTTTTCAAGATTTTGTATAGGGGTACAGACCTGAGAAAAGGGAAAAAAGACGAGAGTTAGTAGTTGCGAAAGTACTGCGAGAGGCGAGGCGAGGAGGGAGCGACACATCGATACATAAAGTTTGCAATTGCTGCACGATAGACAAAACAGATAAGGAAAACAGAGGCACATTTACATAAAGTGCATTGCTCCCTCCAACGCGAGACGCTAGGAGGTAGATGGTCATTACCGCTCGTTGGAATACGCGACGAAGCGCATCTCTTCTTTGAGGATCACTTAGTACGGCACGATCGCGCAAATAGGCGATATAATCGTTCCACAGTGGAGTTGCTAATAAATCGAGACCAGCAGTCTTCACTGCACGTTCAAACACGACGACAATGTTGTTCATTGCACCAGGCGAGGCAGTTTCAATTGCATGTTTAGCATATGCACGCCATAGCTCTATAGAAGTTGGTGAGTTTGATACAGCTTCTTCGAATATTGCAGTCACAAGGTCGGGGGCTTCGCGCGCGGCGTGGTCAGCACGAGGACACCAGAAACGTGCAACAGGCGGAAATTGAGTATTGAGACGTTTATACAGGGGTTCGGCATCAGCATATTGTAGCTGCATCGCCTCTTGCAGTAGAATCGTCCATGCATCCAAATCCCAGGGGTCTGAGGAAAGTCGCGCCTCCGCCTGGCGCTGACGTTTCGACATCGAATTTTCATCTTTCGCTGAAGACGAAGATGGTGCGCTCGGATTCTCAGAACCCGACACCGGCGCCGCCATGGTCGGCGTCGAAAGGAAGATGTGCTTGGGCCGCGTCTACGAACGACCAAGATGCTTCACAAGGTGTGGAGAACAGTATTTACTTACAGAAAGTCGCTGTAAATTAAAAACAACATGAAACAACATGGAGGAAAATTTGAACTGGTACAGTACTGTACAGTACCGGTACAGTACAGCGCCAATTCATTTAAACCAATGTACATTATTACCGGTTAGTTCAGAACTAGAATATGAGGATTCTGAATTGAAGGAATATTCCTTTTCGACCTAATGTGTCTCAAACTTGCCTCAAACCATAACTTCATTGTTTGAAAATTTAGGTTGATCAAGTGTATTGAATTGGTTTGAGGAGAACATAAATCATCCAGCAAATAAGTATTTCTGAATACAACAGATAGTTCTTTAACTCTGTATGAATATTACAGGATGGAGAAGCTCGAGAGCACAGAGTACAGCAGAATTAGGATGATTCTAACAAATATTGTATGCGCTCGATTTAATTAAAGCCGAATTCATCCTATTTTAATCGAATATTGACTGTGATCTGAGAGTACCCAGCTAGCGACTGGTCAGACATATTTCGACTATTGATCACTATTGTTTGGCGGATTATCATAGAAATCTGTTGGAAACTGCTACAATGGTTGAAACATGTTCTTTTAACACGACCAGAACTAAGATGATCGATGTACGATTAAAAGCAAAGTATGGTAGAACTGTATTAAAGTGAATGTTGTTTTTCTTATTTCAGTATTGAGTTAACGTGTAAAGTTAACAATGGCATTGTTGAAGTCTTTGCGGACAGAAATCAGCAACAAATGATGGGAATAGTAACGGCAGGGGCATTTCGTATAGAACTTCGCATGAATGCCCTTCAATTTTATCAGGATTAACAATTGTAAAATTTCAATTTCTGTATAGGAACGACTGTGAAGTCGTCCAGTGGAAACTGAGATGAAGTTCTATTTTCCATTTCGTTTACTTTGAATTTCGACCACTGCTATAGATCTTATCAATCTCTGGTTGTCTTTTGACTGAGGAATGTCGCTCTGTTGTATCGGCTCTAGATTATTGTCTGCAAAACTGATGTTGTGTGATATGGTACATAAATCTTGACGAACAATCGTCAAATTCGACTCAGCAGAGCAGTTCAATACTGTAACTACGATTAGTACAGTAGTTGCACTGACTCAAATGCATGATATGCAGTAGGTGTTTTCCTTAGCAGGATGAGTACAGCTGTGAGCCACGGGTTCCTGTACGCACCATAATCAGGCAGCGCTCTTACACGCATGGTGCGAAACAGGGGGCACTCAGATCTGCGACAGTGAAACTCGCCAAAAATATCGGCGCCTCATATGATACAATGTGTAATGTGGAAGGTAAGATGAGTCTTTGAGTGCCTTGGCGAATTAGAGGAGGGCCACGAAATGAGAGAATGCAGTGGCAGTGGGACTTTCCGGAATAGCGTCAGATTGTAGCATGCAATTTCGACGCACACTACCATTGCAAGTCTATACTGTATTGTAACACGTTCACTTTACGACGTTCTACCAACCCTTTGTCTCACTATCTCACCCTGATTGTGCTTGCTTGCGTGTGAGGCGATCGGTGAATGAGTGGGCGTGGTTGTCGTCTGGACTTAATGAGGTGATTGATTTCCAGCAACAAGGCGAAATAACTTATTGCAACAGTAGCAGATAGTGCAACGACATCAAACATTGTTGGATTTTTTAGTAGGGAGAGTGTGTGGGAAACAAGAAAACTCATGGCAGGGAGGAGATACAGAAAGAGTTGACAGTTCGAGAGAGAGAGAGAGAGAGAGAGAGAGAGAGGGTGGGAGAGTGAGGGGGTGGGAGTGTGTTAGTGTGTGTGCGTGCATGCACGCGTGCATGTGTGCGCGCTCATGTGGGTAGAGGTTCAGTTCAGGGTTAAGAAGTGAGTGAATGAGAGAGTGACTGCAATGCGATACGATACGATACGAGACGGTGCAGGGCGGCTCATTAACAAAATGGTAAAGAGTCGTAGTGCTGCTGCTGGGCGTTACAGTTACAGTTATTGGGTTTTTAATTCTCGCAGTGGGTCAATGGAGTGACCACTAAAGGGAGCTCAGAGGAATTTCTTATTTTTCAGTTATTCTATCCTTTATCATACGACTTATCCAAAAAAGGGCCCGTGTTGCGTGGTATACTGGTCGCCGCTACTGTACAGTACACTTCCTTCAGTTTTGTACTACTGTACTCCTTTCCTTCTTGCTTCTACCTGCGCTTCTTCGTCTCTCTGTGCCACTCCTAGCTGCTTTAGTCCCTGCCGCGCCGGCCACATTCTGGCCCATCTCCCCACGTTTCCCTTCTTTCCCGATTTCCCCCGCTTGCGGTACGACTTCCAACACGTCTCCGTCGGTCTACCGTTTTGCTCCCAAACTGCCCCCGCTCTCTTCTTTGCCACGTCTTCTCGACTGTCTGCGTCCATCATTTTCGCGTCTCGACTTCTGCGTTTCATTTGCCTTGGATTTCCACACCACGCGCGTCTCCTCCTTGTAACGCTTCATGGGAAATATAGCTGGCAAGGAGGTTGATGTGCCCCTGCGTCACGAAAAAATTCCCGAGAAGGCCATAATCGCTAAGCGCCAGATTGAGATTTACTACCGCGATTTCTTTCAACGCTTTCAAGAACGAACCCGCGTGAATGCTCGCATCGATTATGACGCCGTTTGCGGTAAATACGATGAGAGGACCAGAATTCGTTTGCGGCGCGAGCAATTCATGCGCGAACTCGAATACATTCGTCGTCGAAATCAACCTCTATCTATGGCTGACTTCCAGACTATTCGCAAAATTGGTCAAGGAAGTTACGGCGAAGTGTATCTAGTGAGACAGAAAAGAACCGGTGAGCTCTTTGCGATTAAGAAATTACATAAACGCGATATGGTCAAGAGGAGGCAGGTTTCACACGTTTGGCTCGAGCGCTTCGTTCTCGCCACCGTTGGTGAACATCAGCACGTTGTCAAAATGTTTTACAGTTTTCAAGACTCAGACTATCTCTATTTAGTCATGGAATACTTGCCTGGCGGTGACTTACTAAGCATGCTTTTGCGTCACAATTATTTGCCTGAAAACTGGGCTCGATTCTATATTGCCGAGCTTATTGTTGCCATCGATGCGCTCCACCGAACTGGTATTATTCATCGTGATATCAAACCTGATAACGTTTTGTTTAGCAAAACTGGTCATGTCGTACTATCCGATTTTGGTCTCTGCAAATTCGTATTGGGAGACTTGCAAAGTAGTCCTACAGGTCCTGCAAATGCGCCTAACTTTATGGAAAGTGTCCGAAGCGGTCAACTCGACCTCACTTTACAAGAACGAAAAGCTGCATGGAAAGCGGTCGCTCGGAATCGTGTATTCTCCGCGGTTGGAACGCCAAGCTATATTGCGCCTGAGGTCTTGAATGAAACTACGTACACCGAAGCGTGTGACTGGTGGTCTGTTGGTGCGATACTTTATGAAATGCTTATCGGTGTACCACCATTCCTAACAGATAAGCCGGAACTCACTATCGAGTTGATTCGTAATTGGCGCGAGTACCTTGAATTTCCAACCGATTGGCCGACTTCTAGACTGAGTTCTGAAGCGCTGGATTTGATGAAGTGCCTTCTTTGCGATGCTTCGGTGCGTTTAGGAACGAAGGAGGGATTAGAAGAATTTAAGCGACATCCCTTTTTTAAAGGAGTAGAATGGACCAACTTAACGCAACAAAAGGCGCCTTTTGTACCTGTTCTCAAGGATGACGTAGACACCAGGTACTTTGATGAGGAGATCTCCGACCCACCGTACGTCACCTCAAATGCAAATACATCATCGAACAGTTCGAATGATAACACTGGGTCAAACGCTGGTTCGGTTGACACTGCCGTAGTAGCTGTAACAACACCATCTAGCAGAGGGCCACCGCCACCTCAAACTGGAATAGGAATGAGAAAAACAAGTAACACACGAAAGCCGCCAGCAAGTCGCTCACGCTTGCGAGATCTCGACTTTCTTGGATTTACATATACGCCAATGAGCCCACCAGTCACTGGCTCGAGCTGGCCCTCTGACCCATTTTGGAAGTCGTCATCTGGCTCACTTCGTAGTTCTTCTTCGCTTAGAGCCCCACAACGTGTTCGATCAACAACAACTATTGGAACTTGCGAAACAGAAACAAGCCACGGTTTCACGAAACGAAGTAATTCTGCGGGCCCCGGAACCAGAACTGGTATTCTTGGGCATCCACCACCGTCGCGGCACTCCGTCTCTGCCCGTAACGGACCACCACTACCACCGATACACCGGCCATCAACAGATGGAGGATCGACGAGAACACGGCAAGAAGACAACGCATCTACAGATATCAATATTCATGGACTTGGTATCTCACCCATATCAGAAGCAGTAGCAGCAAACGAACCAAGTCCGGATAGAAAATCAGTACTAAGCGACACAAGTTCACAATTGAACTCTACACCTCTTACGCATCAACGTGAACATGAGCTAGTTTTGCACCATAATGCTACGACAGAGGAACTAGAAAATAGAACAACTCGAAAAGAAGATGGAGTTGTCGAGGGAAAATTATTCAAAAGTGTATCCGACAATGTGTTGCGTACTAGTACGCACCTAGCAAACAGCAACATACAAGAATCGAAAAATGATGACGCAGAAGAGGGGGATTGTATTTTAGAGGGATTGGGAGCTATCGAAGTGACGGAAACATATCCGACAATTACAGAAATTGAGAAACAGGCCGAAGAAATGCGAGTTGAATGCACATCAGAAGTGGGTTCGACCCTAACACCAGATTTGCAGCCTTTGATTGAGCCGGAGACAGATACAACGGCGTTATGGCCACCACGGTCACCAAAACCAAGAGATAGACAAGTGAGTACACATGGACGAGCACATAAACTGTCGTTGATTCCCGAAGAGGCTACACTAGAACTGGAAAATGATGTGGAGGTCCCAGTTGCATCCATTGCGACACATGATGTTGTGAGCTTTGTGGCGGATGCGGTGGAAAGCATGGAGGTTGCAGCAGCTGATTTGGACGCAGACAAAACTACCGGATTGGCGAAGGATGTTGATGCAGTGGTTCGTGATGCGGCAAAGGAGCTTAACGGGCAAGCAATAGAGCTGCACCGAGCAATTTCTGAGTCTAACTCATAGTTGTAAGATAAAGATGTTTTCTACACCGCAGTTTGTCTTCCTTCGCTGTCTAGAACGAGTAGGTTGGTAATTGTCGGCGACATACCATGTTCGTATTTCCTGATGACGAATTCAGATAAGAGGCACCATCCCTCATCTCCAATGCGAAAACAATTTCAAATTTCTCTCCTCATGAATGGATCTACCAGCGAAACAGATTTGACATCTCCAGATAGAATTAAAGAGAAAGAGCGAGAGAGAGATAGAGGAATTATTCTGCTGGTAACCGTGTCTAACAACACGAGTACCCAATTGAGCACTGTTACGACGTAGAGAACGAGTTAATTGACAGTACCTGTTGTGTTGACACAAGAAAACAGCTCCAGGTAGGTTTCTCCCAAACAGGATCCGAGGAGCACTCCCATTATTTTGCACTGTACTGAGAGCACAAGTCTATTTCCGTGCATCATCAACTCAAAAATAGGATCGATAATGAGGGCCTATATGTCAAGGAGCGTTGCACTTGTATGTGACCTCTTCAGTTCTCTGAGTTTAGACAAATTCCACCAGCTTGTCAAAGAATTGACGGCAATAGGAGAGTGCTTGTTGGTGCGATATGACAGAAAAGAAGTGAGCTATGCAGTCATTGCCATTGCCATTGCCATTGCCATTGTTCTCTGGCTGTCTCTCAAATTTTTGTGTCTTGCAGAATTTATACAGTGTTGAACATGCACTTCGGTTTTTCGGACAACTTTTTGAATTGTATGCCGCACAACATTCGAGCGTAAACGAGAACTAACGATGAAACAAAGGCTACGAGAACAATCGAGGAGAGAAACTTTCGCATATCGCTCATTTACTAGGTTCAATCTCAGACAAAAAGGTACGAATAAGTGCAATGAGCGGTGTGGCGTTAGGATTCGAACTCCTTGGTTTCTTAGCATTTAATCACTTTTTCCGTAGTGGCCATCTGCTTCACAAAACTTTGATTCAAGAGCAGGTAGTCGAAGCGACCCGATGGCGAGGAAGCTGCTCGGTAACTGTTGGCTTGAGCAGGTTGGGTACAGCCGCGACAGGAGAAAAGGTAGGTCGTTCGATACAGTAACGGACTACCTCGGCTTACTGAGATGCGATGCAACCAAACTTTTCTCATGGAATCTCTCTGGACCTTGAAACACGAGGTGCGGATTGAAACAGGCAATTCGCAAAAGTGATATAAATAACTGTACGAATGGAGAACGATTATTGGGACGAGTTGGGGCAAGTTCAGTATTTCCGCATCACCCAGTTCTCTTTGCGCATCAAAATTGATCCGCCATGGTAGAACGAATGTCGAAGTAAGTTGTTCATCTCGATTTCGAAAAGTTGCTGTACCCATCGATTTTGCATGATGCATCACCACCTTCTCGCCCTTAAGTCCCCTCGTCCCGCAGTCATTACAGTCGATCTGGAAGTTCTAAGCGCCCGTATATCGCTTCGCCGGTTACAAGATTTGATACATGCCCCGTACTTTTTGTAGTGCCATCGCGTCATTTGAGTCGAATTGACGCAAATTGAGAGACAGTCCGTCTTGTCGTGGGCGAGCAAGAGCGCGAAATAGTTTTCTGGATGCCGTCGTAAGTTAGATACTCTACCGTGGCATAGTTGTTGCATTCGCAGTATCGATACATTCACATCGTTTGTTGGTCAAAGGCCACGATTTCTTAAGCGTAGTATCGTGCTAGAATCCTTAGGTCGATGGCGCCGCTCCACAGGTTTTCGATGAGTACCCACGCATGGTATTCGTTGTTTCAACCTTCGAGAAAGTACAGTTATAAATTACGGGATTTGATCCGATCCCATCGGCTACCACTCGTTTTAATAGCAGGGCGGTGGATTTTGGTTGTTCGAAGATTTCGTAAACGACGCAAAATAGGCATGAGTTGTTGCGAGGATTTACGCGTATTATTAAGGAACCCTGCGAGGTGATGGAATCACTGCTTGAGAGCGCAGGCGCAGTGGAACTTCATGGGACGCGTGTGGTTGGCACAGGTGTGGCGGGTGATGTTTGAGAAGTATTTCGTTGTTGTCGTACACGCGATGATAGCGTCTGGAGTGTATTTAGTGTCGGCTCTGTTGACACAGTGTTGTCATACTCAAGTCTTGTACCGTACTCCCTCTGTTCAGAAATAATTGACCGAATTCCCTCTTTTTTGATCGTGTTAGTTTCACGTAAACAACTATCTCTCAGTGTTGACGGCTACATCATGGACACTATCATCACAAGTCACATCTTGGACAGGTCTACCGACTCTACGGCCGCGTTTCTTCTTCAAAAGTGG
>JAAUYH010168381.1_pt1 | contig 16683 bp, 9 predicted proteins | sample 7278061 | NCBI WGS metagenome assembly JAAUYH01 (sample SAMN14350203, study PRJNA611818) | marine sediment metagenome | isolation source: surface marine sediment (0.6m) | place: French Polynesia: Moorea | collected 2018-08 | reverse complement strand
GCCCGCTATTATAAACGGAGTCATCCAGACCGAGGGCTGGCCGACGCCCTCTGCCGAGTCCTTGAAGTACCCGGCGAGCAACGGGCCGGCGAGGCCGGCGATGCCGTATGCCGTGAACATCCAGCCATAGTTGCTGCCGACGTTGCGGTTGCCGAAGTAGTCGGCCGTGATGGCCGGGAACAGCGCAAAGCTGCCGCCATAGTTGAAGCCGATCAGCGCCGCGGCGAATATGAAGCCGTACACCATGCCGAACGTGATGAATACGTGGTAGGTCATGAGCATTGTGATGCCCTGTAGCGTGGACATGACCATGATCGTGCGTCTGCGACCGATGCGGTCGGAGATACTTCCCCAGGCGATACGGCCCAGGCCGTTGAAGATGGCGTACCAGGCCATCGCCGTACCGGTAATCGCGCCAGCGTCGACGACGCCGCGGAATTCGAGCGCGTCGATACCGAACAGCTTGATGCAGTAGATCACCATCAAGCCTGCAATGCCGGTAAAGACGAAGACCGACCACAGCATGTAGAACTGCGGGGTCCGCAGCATGTCGCGCGCGCGAAATTCGATCGCGCCTTCGTGATCGTTGTTGTCGGATGCCGGCGGCGTCCATCCGGCCGGCACAAAGTCGTCGGGCGGATTGACCATGACCAGACTGCCGACGAGCACGAGCGCCGTGAAGGCGACGCCGTAAATGAAGAACACGCTCTGCACGCCGGGCAGGCCGAACACATTGGTTGTGTTGATCAGGCCGCCGAACCAGGAGCCGGCAAGCTTGACCCAGATGGTTGCACCAAAGCCGAAGCCGGCTACCGCGAGGCCCGTGATCAAACCCTTCTTGTCGGGGAACCATTTTACGCAAACCGAAATCGGCACGACGTAGGCGAGACCGATGCCGGCGCCGCTGACGAATCCGATGCCAAGCAGCTGGACCCAGAATACGTCGCCGAACAGGCCGCCGATCACGTAGCCGGCGCCGAGCAGGCAGCCGCCTGCGATCGACAACAGGCGCGGGCCGGTCCTCGGCAGGATGCGCCCCGCCAGCACCATGACGATCGCAAATGTAGCGAGGCCTGTCGAGAACACCCAGGCCGTCTCGCTGGCCGAGAACGCGTAGTCGCCCGCAATGTCCGTAAGCTTCGCTGTAAACACGGACCAGGCGTAGATGGCGCCGAGCGCCAGCTGGATCATGACTGCGCCTGCAACGACGAGCCAGCGGTTAGTGGTTCCGGGTGCCTGGTCCATGACGATCTCCGTAACAATTCGAGCAATGCGCCGTTGGCGCGGGCAAATCGTCTAACAATTACAGTCGCTTGGATATGGCGCTATTCGCAAGCACGTTACGGGCAATACGTACGCCCCGGCAGTGGCGATAAAATATTGTTTTCAAAGAACTTTTCCCTGAAAGTCAACGGCATTCAGCTGGTGTGAGTCGGCCGCTTCCGAAGGGTCGGCGATCCAGGGCGACAGGCACTCGCGTTCTGTTACACACGGGTCCGTCAGTGTCAGCAGGAACGCCACTATCTGCTTGCGCTGTGTCCCTGTCAGCGACACCTCGGGAAGCGCTGCCGGACCGCCGAGCTTGCGTTCCCTGGCAACTTTCACGAGTGCAGCGGCTGTATTCCGGGCTGCTTCGTCATAAGCATCGTGACAGTCCGGGACACTCGCAAACTGGTCCAGTTGGCACCATGCACCCGCGCTGAAAAACTGCGCGACCTTCTCATGCGGATCGACATGATGGTCGATGACGTCGAGCAAGGTCTCGTAGGCGCCCGCGTGTGTATAGGGGGCGCTTACCGACACATTGAGCAGCGACGGCGTCCGGAAACGATAGCGTTCCGCGGGATCGCCGGATACGTTCTCCCGGCCGAAGTCGCCGCTGCCGTCTGTGCCATTGCCTTTGCCGGGCCCGAATTGCGGTGCGCCGATCGCATGGTGCGACTCGTCGCTGAAGTTGTCGCCGGAATGGCATTGCACGCAGCCGGCGCCGCCCTCGGCGGCCGATGTCAGGAACAGAACGGCGCCCTCCTTGGCAGCGGTGCTGATCGCTTCGAGGTCGCCCTCGACATAGGCGCGCCACGGATTGTCGACGAACAGTTGCGAGCGCTCGTACTCGGCGATCGCAAGCGCGATGTTGTCGAACGTGATCAACGCCGCCGCGGGTTCGGAACTGCCGAAAGCGGATCGGAATTCCTGCAGCCAGCGATTGTCGCCGAGCTCGCCGGCCGCTCTTCCATAGTCACCGATGCGCGCCGCCAGGTGGGCCCGCAGCGTCGCGTTGTCGCCGCCGGACGCGAGATTGCCCCGCATTTCCTCGACCGAGGTTACCGGGAAACGGGCCTGGGCAACGACCAGGTTCGCGCCGGCCCGGTCGTCGGCAATACCGGGCCCGCTGTCGGGCGTTGCGATACCCGACGCGGCGCCGTTCTGTCCGGGCTCTGCGCCGAGGCTCGCGACCCGCGAGTCCATGAACAGGGCGGCGTCCCAGAGACCGATGTTGAACGTGGTCGGTGCATTGCGCGGTACGTTCGGCAGGCCGTCGACGCTTTCCCTGCCGGGACCGATCAGGTCGGGGTCGATGGCGCCGACGCCAACGGGCAGCGACAGGCCGTCGGAGCCGCCGAACAACGGGTGATGACAGGAGACACAGGCGCTGTCGAAATTGCCGCCGAGCGCCTTCGTGAAGAACAGCTTCTTGCCGAGTTGCGCCAGCGGCTCGTCGATTGCCGGCAGGTCACGTCCGGCGGCCGGGTCTCCGGTCAGTCCGTGTTCGCGAATGAGCTGCCGAAGACGAAAATCAGGTTCTTCGATGCATCCCTGCAATGTAATAATCAAGACCAGAACAAACGTCGTGCGTATCCACATGGCTCCCTCCCTGCGACTCGATTGCGATGGAATGGCGCCATGATCGGCAACGGGCGACGGCTGCGACAGCCGTAAAGCTCGGCCGAATGTCCTGAAACTATCTTTTCTTGCGCTCGATACCGAGCTTTTTCATTTTCGAGCGCAACGTGCTCGATGGCATGCCGAGGACGGCCGCGGCACCGTCTTTGCCGGATATCTTCCAGTTCGCCTGCTCTAGCACGCTGAGGATGTAATTGCGCTCGACTGTGACGAGGTCCGCACCGTTTCCGGTGGAGACGCCGTTCTCCGACGGCGTCGGCGTCGTGACCTTCAGGAGTTCGCCGGGCAGCTCGAGCACGGTCGTGCCGTTCGAGGTTATCAACGCCCGTTCAATGGTGCTCTCGAGCTCGCGAACGTTGCCCGGCCACGGATAGTTCACGAGTTCCTTGATCATCTTTGCGGAAATCGCGTCGACAGTCTTGCCGAGACGCCCGTTATGCTTGTGGACGAAATGCTCGGCGAGCAGCGGTATGTCACCCTTGCGCTCGCGCAGCGCCGGCAGGCTGATCGGGAAACTGCTGATGCGGTAATACAGGTCGGAGCGGAATTCACCGCGTTCGATCGAGTGCTGCAGGTTGCGATTGGTAGCGGCAATCAGGCGCACGTCGGCATGCAGCGTCTTTGTGCCGCCAAGGCGTTCGAACTCGCCGGTCTGCAGCACGCGCAACAGCCTGGCCTGGAGTTCCAGCGGCAGTTCGCCGATCTCGTCGAGAAACAGCGTGCCGCCTTCGGCCATTTCGAAGCGGCCGCGCCGCGACGCCTCCGCACCCGTAAATGCGCCTTTCTCGTGGCCGAACAATTCCGACTCGATCAGGTTGGCCGGCAGGGCGGGGCAGTTGACGCTGACCATCGGTCCGTCACTGCGCGCGCTGATCTTGTGAATTGCGCGAGCGAAGAGTTCCTTTCCCGTTCCCGTCTCGCCGAGCAGCAACACGGCGACATCGGTCGGCGCGACCTTTTCGACGGCACGGAGGCAGCGCTGCAGCGCCGGATCTTCACCGACGATCTCGTCGAAACCGTGTGCCAGCCGGACTTCTTCCCGAAGCTGCAGATTCTCTTGCTCGAGCTGGTTCTTGAGGTTTTCGATCTCGGCAAAAGCTCTCGATCGCGCAATCGCGCCGGCCACTTTTTCGCCGAGGATTCGCAGCTCGTGAATCGTGCGTTCGTCCCAGTGCCGCTGGCTTCGCCACATCGAAAACGTGGAGCCGCCTTCGAGCACGCCGTCGACCATCAATGGCCAGACCATCAGCGATTTCGTGCCGCGCCGCCGCAGCATCGCCTGATCGCGGGTCGCCACCGCCGGCATCGCGTCCACGTCATCGATGATGATCGGCTTGCCTCGCTCGAGCTGCGCAGCAATCCACGGCGCATCCGGGGCCTTGATGACACTTTTGCGGTTGCGGGGCACTGCCACGTCCCAGCGATGGTAGGACTGCATGAAATCGCGAGATTCCGGGTACCATCGAACGCTGATCGAGTCGATACCGTAGTGCCTGGCGATGCGCTCCAGGCAATAGTCGAGGTGCGCGTCGATTTCGCCCGACTGCGCCTGCAACATGCGCGTCGATACATCGGCCAGAAGGGACTGCGCTTCCGCGTTGCGTCGCTGTTCGTCTTCCGCCAGCCGGCGACCGGTCACGTCGTGCACGGTGCCGGCCATGCGGACCGGCCGGCCATCGTCGCCGAACGTCACTTCGGCACGGTCGTGCACGATAAGCTCGGAGCCGTCGGCTCGTACGACGCGATGATCGATGGCAAACGGCTCGATGTTTTTCAACGCTCTGTCAACGGCTTTTTTCACGGCTTCGCGGTCCGCGCTGTGAACACGTGCGAGGAATCCCTCGTACGTCGCGTCAAAGGTCGAGGGATCCAGCTGGAACAGGCGATAGACCTCATCGGACCACCACAGGCGATCGTTAGCGATATCCCAGTCCCAGTTGCCGAGCTCGGCTATGCGCTGCGCTTCGGTCAGTCGCGCCTGGATCGTCTCGAGTTCCGCGGCGTATTTCAGCTGCGCAGCGTGGCGCGTACGACTCTCGTTCAGTCGGAAAGCCGTATGGATCAGCAAGCCGAGCGCGAGTGCGTAAGTGCTGATTGCCCACCAGCTCAGCCAGGGCGCAGGCAGTACGCGGAAATCCAGGCGCGCATCCTGCTCGCTCCACGTACCGTCGTTGTTTCGGGCCCGCACGCGAAAGGTATAGTCCCCGCTTGGCAGGTTGGAGAAGGTAACCTGGCGTTGCTTGCCGGCGTCGACCCACTCCCTGTCGAGTCCGTCCAGCAGGTACTGGTAGCGACTTTTCCCGGGCGCCGCGTAGTCGAGCGCCGCGAACTCGAAGCTGATCGGATCCTGGTCGTGTTTGAGGGCGATGCGACCGTTTCCGGTTGGCGCATTGTCTTCATCGTAGTCCGGGCTCAGTATCTCGACGCTCGTAATCGCGACCAGCGGGGAGCGTCTGCCGCCGTTGACGATGGTCGGATCGAATGCGTTAAAGCCGTTCATGCCGCCGAAGAACAGCCGGCCGTCGGATGCGCGCAGGCCTGCGTTCAGGTTGAATTCGTCACCCTGCAACCCGTGGCTCGTGTCGAAATTCCGGAACTGCATCGTCGACGTATCCAGCCGCGACAAGCCGCGGCTCGTGCTCATCCACAGGAACCCCTCGCCGTCGACGAGCCCGCTGTAGATCGTTGCGGCGGGCAATCCGTCGAGCTCCGTGTACAGCTGGAACGACTCGACGCCGTTCTTGCGGTCGCTCTCGCGCCAACGATTCAGGCCGATGCCCTTGACGCCGACCCAGAGGTCGCCGGCGGCGTCTTGCCGGATCATGCTGATTTCGTCACTGCCGAGCGAATCCGGCCGCGCAGGGTCGGCGCGAAATCGCGTGAACTGTCCCGTACGTTCGTCAAAGCAATTGAGACCGGCGCCGTAGGTGCCGGCCCAGATCATGCCGTCGGCATCTTCGAGCAAAACCAGCACTCTGTCGCTGCTCAGTGAATGCGAATCGTTCGGATTGTGGCGGTAACGCGCAAACGATTGCGATTCACGATCGAAAACGCTGATGCCGCCGCCGAACGTTGCGACCCAGATTCTTCCGTGGCGGTCCTCGAGTACCTGTGTCACGCCATCGGCGCCGAGGCTGTTCTGGTCTTCCGGATCGTGCCGGAAGCGTGTGAACACGCCGCTGGCCGGATCGAATCTGTTCAGCCCTGATGAGCGCGTACCGGCCCAGAGCACCCCGCGGCTGTCGAAGTGAACGGTCATGACGAGATCGCTCGACAGGCTGTTCGCATCGTTCGGATCATTCAGCATCCGGGTAAACGTTGCTGTCGCCGTGTCCAGTACGTTGATGCCGCCGCCGAACGTAGCAATCCAGACGTTGCCGGCCGGGTCTTCGGCAAAGCCCGTGACCATACTCTCGGAGAGACTGCTCCCGTCGCGCCCCTCGGCGCGGTAGTGCAGCATCGCCAGGGACGCCTGGTTCCATTTGCTGAGACCGTCGTAGGTTCCGATCCAGAGCACGCCGCCGCGATCCTGAAATATCGACAGCACGTTGTCGTGCGCGAGGCTGTAGCGATTCGACGGATCGTGAAAATAGCGATCGAAGTTGCGCAGCTCCGGGTTCCAGGCGTTCAGGCCTTCGACCGTGCCGATCCAGAGCGTACCCGCCTCGTCCTCGAAGATCGTGTTGACCCGGTTCGCGCTGATCGACGTCGGATCGGAGGGCTCGTGTTCGAAGCGTTCGAAGGTTTCGTCGTCGGGGTCGAAACGATTCAGGCCACCGCCTGCGGTGCCGATCCACAGATTTCGCGAGCTGTCTTCGAACAGGTAACGCGTCGCATTGTCGCTGAGCGACGTCGGGTCTTTCGGATCATGGCGAAAATGCGAGAACTCTCCGCTGTCGACGTCCATTCGGCTCAGGCCGGCTTCGGTCCCGACCCAGAGCGAGCCATCGCTGTCTTCGAGAATTCCCCACACCTGGTTGCCGCCGAGGCTGGTCGCGTCGAACGGATTGTGCGGGAAGTGCTCGAAGGTTCCCGAGTCCCTGTCGAAGCGCTCCAGCCCGGATCCGTCGGTCCCGACCCAGAGGTTGCCGCTGCCGTCCTCGAAAAGGGCGCGCACCCGGTTATCGCTCAGCGAATCCGGATTGTCCGGGTCGTGCAGGTAATTGCGGAACGACCGGTCAGACGTGTTCACCCGGGAGAGTCCACCGGCATCAGTGCCGATCCACAAAGTGCCCGAGCGGTCCTTGATCATCGTGCGAACGGACTCGTCGGACAACGACCCCGGATCCTGCGGGTCGTGGGCGAACACGAGGAACTCGTAGCCGTCGAAGCGGTTCAGGCCCTCCTGAGTGCCGAACCACATGTAGCCTTCGTCGTCCTGCACGATTGTGTACACGTAAGCCTGCGACAAGCCCTTGTCGCGCGACAGGTGTTCGAAACGGACGCTGCGCGGCTCTGCTGCCGTCGACACCGTCGTCAGCGCAGTCAGGAACAACACTGCTGGGAGTGTTACGCCGCGGGGCATTTTTATTCTTGTGGCACCCAGCTATTGATATTTATGTCATTCCAGGGGATTCCGTCGCTCCAGAGCTGGCTGTCGTTCCACGGTATGCCGTCGCTCCAGAGTCGGCCGTCGTTCCAGGGGATGCCGTCGCTGCCAAGCGTGTCGTCGCTCCACAGATATCCCTCACTCAGATCGTAGCTCCCGTCCCAACCGCCGCCGTCACCGCCTTCAACCGTGAAATTACCCTGGCTATCCATGCCCGCCGGTCCGCGGAAGTGTTGCGTGCCGTTGAAGTCGGCGTTGATGTCGAGACCGCGGTTGGCACAATCGTAGTTGTTGCCGTGTACGGCCGCGTATACGTCGATCATGCCGGCGCCCTGCTGGAACGCGCTGTAGGCGCGATTGCCGCTGGCGTCCTTCGCCGTGCGAGCCGTGTCGAGCAATTTGCACTTGACCTGATCGGGCGTCAGCCAGGGCTCGGCTTCGAGCATCAACGCCACGGCGCCGCTGACGATCGCAGTCGCCTGCGACGTGCCCGACATCGTGTAGTAGGCATCGCCGTCGTGGAAGTGCGGATACTGTCTCGCCAGTTTGTGATTGCCTTCCATCAGGCCGCGAACGTGGCCACCCGGCGCGACGATCTCGGGTTTCACGAACGCTTCGAATGTCGGACCCGTCGATGAGAACGACGCCAGCGTGTCGTCGCTCCAGTCAATCGGTGTGACGCCATCGGTCATCGCGCCCACGGTGATGATGTACGGCGTGTTGCCGGGCGTCCCGATGGTCATGGGTGCAGGACCGGTGTTGCCCGCCGAGGCGACGACGACGATGCCGTCGCGCCATGCGGCCATGACCGCCTGGTTGAGCGGGTCGTCCCAGTAGTTCGACTGCGGCTCTGCACTCAGCGACAGGTTGAGCACCCGGATGTTGTGCACGTCCTTGTTGGCGATTACCCAGTCGATCCCGCGAATCGTGTCCGCATAACTGCCGGCGCCGTCCTCGTCGAAGGCCTTGATCGCAATGATGCTGGCGTTCGGCGCAATGCCGTTCGATTCGCTGTTCTTGTGGCGGCTGCTGGCGATCAGGCTGGCGAGGTGGCTGCCGTGACCATTGTCGTCACTGTTCTTCCTGGCCTGCAGCTCGCGGTCTGCGATCGCGTCGTAGTGAGCGAGCACCCGAGCCTGAGCATTGCCGTTCTCGACGAGGAAGCTGGACTTGCCTTTCTCGCCCCAGAAACCGGTGTCGATGATCGCCACCGTCACGCCCGCGCCCGTGATGTTCTCCCAGTGCAGGGCGTCCGCGCCAACCAGCGTCGATACGTAGGTACGCTTCGCTTCGGTATCGCTGTCGCCCTCGAATGGTGCCGGCGGCGGCGCCGGGTACTCGGCGATGCAGTCGTTGTCGAACGTGAACCGGAATTCGTAGCTGTCAGGGTGATGCAGCAACTCCTCGAACTGGAATTCGACGCGCATGCGTTCGCCCGGGGCGATTGACAGCGTCGGTGAAGACGCCGAGCTGCTTGCCGTATCGAACGCGGCGCTGACGCCCTCGACCGCGCCGCTGAATACGATGACGTTGTTGAGCTCGATCTCGTTCAGCTCTTCGTTCGTCTTTGGCCAGAACGCGACGATCCGCTTTATCGTCACCGTCGAACCGGTATCGTTCGTGACGTACCAGTTGGCATCGTCGGTCTCGAGCTCGATCTGGCTGTCGGCCGCGAGCCGGCAGCGCCGTGGACCGCCGACCTGCGAGGTTGTCTCGAGCTGCCGGTCTTCGTATATCTGCCGCAGCTTGTCGTTCGTACGCAACGCCTCGAGCTGGCGGTCGGTGAGTGTTGCGCCGACGGCGCTGATCACGCGCAATTCGTGCGTAACGCTGCCGCCGACCCCGATGACGAGGTCTCTTGCCTGGGCCAGGCTCTCTGCCTGGACGATGTAGCGTTGCGGGGGTGCCTGGGTGCGCTGGTTGGTGAAGAAGGCGGTCGCCGTAAGGCCAGCGGCGATGAGGAAGAACAGAAGGGCGTAAGCCCTCGCGGGTCGTTGCATCAAATACCCTCCGACTGGTTCCATGTCGACTCGGTGGGGCGCACACTAGCAAATCGAAAATCGTTTGGCAGCAAGGGCTGCAATCGTTTACAGGGGTGACTCCGAAGCGCAAAGTTTCGTTTGCAACAAACGGTTCCGTGGTTACATATGAGGACGATCGCGAGAGTGTTGAGGCAATAATGGTTGTAAGAGCCCAAGTGCGTGGAAACGCCGAAGTTGTGAAGTCGCGCCGCGCCAGCGGTAACTTGCGCATGCTAGAAACGCATTCATGAAGATTCGATCCGTGTTTACCTGCCTCGCAGCACTCTCGCTCGTGGCCTGCGCCAGCTACGATGGCGGCTACTCACCGGCCTGCCCGACGTTTGTCGCCAATGTCGTACAACTGGAGAGCGGCGAGTTCACGTGGTCGAAGCTCAGCGACGAGGTCGTCATCGGCAACGACGGCCAACCCGTCAATCGCTATCCGGATTTCCCGAAACACGGTGACTACAGGATCCGCGCAGGTGTTCTGAGCATGACGACGACGGACGGCGAGGACCTGCCGCCGATGTACTTCCATGAGGCAGGCGAGCAACTTTACCTTTTGTCCGAGGTCGAATTCCTGGCCATGGAGCAGAGCGGCCAGCTGCCCGACTGCGCGCTGTTGAGGGCTGGGCCACCGGGCCAAAACTGAGAACCAGCGCACATTTCCGGGCGTGACTTCGTCCCTGTCGCACTGGTTCCTTGTTGCCCCGCAGGGCATCTGTTTAATTGAGTCCAGGTCCCCGACAGACTGGGCAGGACGCCATATGAAGATACTCTCGCGCATCGCAGCAATTTCGCTCCTTGGTCTGACAGGCGCGTCGCACGCGAGCGTGCTCGATGACGTATCCGTGTCGCACGTCGAACCCCTGCAAAGGCTGGAAATTACGCGGCAGCGCGCGGATGGCGTCCAGAAGCTCACGGCTCGCGGGCCGGTTTCGCTACGCTTCGACGCCATGGGTCGCGCGTTCGACCTGCAGCTGGAATCCAACAGCAGGCTGTTGCCGCCATCCGCCCGCACGGCACTGGGCGACAATTTCGCTGTCTACCGTGGCGGCTTGCGCGACGTCCCCGGTTCCTGGGCGCGGATCGTCGTCGCCGACGGTGTCCCTGCCGGCCTCATCTGGGACGGCGCGGAGCTGTTCGCTGTCGAATCGCCGGCCGACAGCCGGCTCGCCGCGGACTCGGCGGTTATCTATCGCCTTGCAGACGCGGTCATCCAGCCTGGCACGATGAGCTGCGGCTCAGACCTGCGGCCAGGCAACGGCGCCGCCGTCTACCGGAAACTGCAGGCCGAACTCGGCACGTCGACGCTGCAGGGGCCCGGTGCGGTGCAGGAGCTGACGGTCGGCGCTATCGGCGACTACGAATTCACGTCTGACATGGGCGGCGATACGGCGGCCAACCAGGCCATCGTCACAAGGTTGAACAGCGTCGACGGCATATTCAGCCAGCAGCTCGGGGTACAGCTCTCGGTGGACCTCATCGAGACTAACAGCGACGTCGACGATCCTTTCACCGACGAGTCGGTTGCCGGCGATTTGCTGGTGGAACTCGGCACCTACCGGAACAACACGCCGGCGCAACGCGCGCGTGGACTCACACACCTTTACACGGGCAGGAATCTCGATACCTCAACCGTTGGTATCGCGTACAACGGTGCGCTCTGCAGTGGGCGGTTCGGCGTAGGGCTGAGCGAAGGCCGCCGCGGTCCGACGACCGATGCCCTGATTGCGGCGCACGAGATCGGCCACAACTTCGGCGCACCGCACGATGGCGAGTCGGGCTCGCCGTGCGAGTCGGAGTCAGGCTCTTTCATCATGGCGCCAAGCGTCAATGGCAGCGACCAGTTCTCGTCCTGCTCGATCACGCAGATGCAGGACGACGTCGCCAGGGCGTCCTGCATCACGCCACTGCCTTCGGTCGACATGTCCGTCGCGTTCAGCGGTACGGGCACGACGGTCCTGTTTGACACGCCGACCGACCTCGTCTTCGATGTCGACAACAACGGCTCGCTCGACGCGACCAACGTTACCGTGGATTTCGCGATTCCGTCGGCACTTACCGTCAACCTGGTCTCGTCAAGCTCGGGCAGCTGCTCGACGGGCGCCGGTACCGCGAGTTGCTCGCTCGGCACGGTTGCCGGGTTCGCAGGCAATACCGTCACGATCTCGGCAACGCCGAATTCACTGGGCTCTGCGGTCCTGAACGCGACAGTGAGCGCCGACATAGACAACAACGCCGGCAACGACCAGTCGGTGACCCAGTTCAACGTCGCTCCCGCCACCGACTTGCGTGTCTTTGGCACGGGAACGACGAACCTGGTCCTCGACGCCAGCACGATCCTGAGGCCGACGTTGCAGAACCAGTCGGATCTGGTTGCGACCGGAGTCACCGTCAGCATCGCGTTGTCGTCGGGTCTGCGCGCCGACAGCGCGGACTGGAGCCTTGGCAACTGCGCCGTCACCAACACTCGCCAGGTCGACTGCACGGCCGCAAGTTTCGCGGCGCAATCGAGTTCCACGATCGACATCGGCATCACGGGAACCAGCGCGGGTTCGAACAGCTATACAGTGACCGTGGCGTCGAACGAAGGTGACACCGACCCGACCAATAACAGTGCGACGGGCAACGTCAACGTGAATGAGCCCGGCAGCAATGGCGGGGGCGGCGACGACGAAGGCGGAGGCGCAACCGGACCGATGCTGCTCTGGCTGCTCGCGCTTCAGGCGGCTTTCTGCATGCGCCGCAGGTCGAATTCGAAACGCGTGCCCTGATCGACCTCGCTGGTCACCGTGATCCTGCTGCCATGCAGGTCCAGGATGCGCTTGACGATCGCAAGCCCCAGCCCTGCTGAGCCCGTGCGCGTGTCATCGTCGCGCTCGCGACGGTAAAACCGGTCGAAGATCCGCGAAATCTCGTTTTCGGCAATGCCGCAGCCGGTGTCACTGACTGACACGGCAACCACTTCCGGCCGTTTTTCGATGTCTACCTGGATATGCCCGCCGGCCGGCGTGAAGTGGATGGCGTTCTTGAGGAGGTTTTCGAGGACGCGCTGGATCAGGCCGATGTCCGCGTAAACGACAGCCGTATCTCGCGGCGTATTGGTCCTGACGGTGATGTTCTTCTTTTCGGCATCGAGTTCGAATTCCTGCACCGTGTCCTGCAGGAGTTCGGCAACCGAAAACGTCTCGAACATCGGCGTGACGTTGGCCGAATCCAGCTTCGACAACTCGAACAGGTCGTCGACGAGCTCGCCCAGGCGCTGTGTGTTCTTGCGCGCAATCCTGAGACAACGCTCGCGCTCCGCTCCCGACAGGTCGCCGTTCTTGATGAGCAGGGTTTCGATGTAGCCCTGCATCGAGGCGAGCGGCGTTCGCAGGTCGTGCGATACGTTGGAGATCAGCTCGCGGCGCAGGCGATCGGTCTCCTTGAGGCGTTCGACCTGCTCTCTTATGCGAATGGCCATGGCGTGAAACGCCCGGTCGAGCTGGTCGATCTCGTCCGAGCCGCTGCCGGAGCGATGGTCCGCCACATCCATCTCGAAGTCGCTATCGCTGAAGCGCTGCACATTGGCCGTCAATCGCCGCAGGCGTCTCGTCAGCAAGCCGAAGGCGAGCAGTCCTGCTGCAGTGCCGAGAGCAACGATTGCGACGATCGCCCAGACGCCAACCTCGCGGGCGTAGCCGCCGCGCAGAGTGCTCACCAGTTCGTCGTACTTCTGCCCCCCCAGCACGACGTAGAGATAACCGGCCAGTTCTCCGTTGGCCATGACCTCGGCAGCGGAGAACACCTTGCTCGCCGATGGGTTCCTGGGATCGTCGCCGCGAAAAGGCATCTCGACATTGCCGGACACGAGATCGCGGACCGGGCCGACGTCGACCTCGTCGACCACGACCGATTCCGGGGGCAGCGCATGCGCGAGAATCGCGCCGCTCGTATCCAGCAGGTAGACCTCGACGGTGGGATTAATGATCATTGCGCGGCTGGCGAGCAGCTGCATGGCAGCATCGTCGACGGAGCCGTCGTCGCGCATGAGCGACTGTTCGCCGGTGACGTACATGGCAATCGGCGCATTGAGCCGCTGCGTGAGCTCCTCGTAGTAGAGCGTCGTCGTGAACTGGTAGATCAGCAAAAAACCGCCGCCGACGACGGCGAAAATGACGATCATCGCGACGGACAGTTTCGCGTACAGCGACTTCACGCCGACAACTCCGCCCGATTACAGAGATCGAATTTGTAGCCGACGCCCCATACCGTGACGATGCACGTCGGTTCTGCCGGGTCAGGCTCGATCTTTGCCCGCAGCCGGTTTATGTGCGAGTTGACTGTATGCTCGTAGCCTTCGTGGCCGTACCCCCAGACGTAGTCGAGCAGCTCGGAGCGCCGGAACACCCGCCCGGGATGGCTCGCAAAATGCAGCAGCAGGTCGAATTCGCGCGCCGTCAGGTCCACTGCATGATCGTTGACCGTTACCGCCCTCGCGGTCGTATTGATGCTGATCGGTCCGGCGTGAATACGCTCCGCCGGGAATCGGCTTTCGTTCTCGATGGCCGCAACCTGCCTGAAGATTGCCTTTGCTCGCGCCATGAGTTCGAGGACGCTGAACGGCTTGGTCATGTAATCGTCTGCGCCGAGCTCGAGGCCGAGAACGCGGTCGAGCTCCGACGACTTCGAGGTCAGCATGAGTATCGGGGTGTACGCTGCCTCGCGTCGTAATGCGCGACAGATATCGAGGCCGTCCGGCCCCGGCAGCCGCAAGTCGAGAATGACGAGGTCCCACTTGCGCTGCAGCGCGAGTCGCAGTCCTGCGTTGCCGTCGGGTGCCCAGACGACGTCGTCGGCAAGGTCCCGCAGGTGCAGTATCAGCAGGTCCGCAATGTCCTGCTCGTCTTCGACAATGAGGATGTTCTTGTTTTTCATACGCCTCCGAAAGACTAGACCCCAAATATCACGCAAATATCACAGCGCAGCGCCTGGACGGTGATACGCACGTGAATTCCGCTCGCTACCGTTTCGCAGGCAATGCGCCGGGAGCCCCCGGCGTTCGACGACCAATAGGAGAACACAATGAAGAGAATGCTCGCTGTTTTTGTTGTCGCCCTGCTCGGGGCGACGCCCGCGTTCGCCGACGGCTATGGCGCACGTATGTACGACGTCACCATCACCAATATCACGTCGGGCCAGACGTTCACGCCGCTGCTCGTGGTCAGTCACAAGGCCTCGATCGGCCTGTTCGAGCTCGGTGAGCCGGCCAGCGAGGGTCTCGCCACGATTGCGGAAAGCGGCAATATCGATCCGCTGAGAAACGTGCTCGACGACCTGGACAGCAAGGTCCTCGACACGGCCACGAACGGCGGGCTGCTCGGTCCGGGCGAGTCGGTGACGATCAGGATCAGGGGCAATAGCCGTTTCAACAGGGTCAGCGTGGCCGGCATGCTGATCCCGACGAACGACACGTTTGTTGCGCTGGACTCGGCGTACCTGTCGCGCTGGACGCGTACGCACACCGTACCGGCCTACGATGCGGGCTCCGAACACAATGACGAGTTGTGCGCCAACATCCCGGGCCCCGTCTGCATGGGTGAAGGACCCTCGGAAGAAGACGGCGAAGGCTACGTGCATATCTCGAGCGGCGTTCACGGTATCGGCGATCTCGACCCCGCCGCCTACGACTGGCGCAACCCGGTTGCCAAGATCAGCGTCCGCCGGGCGCGCCACTGAGTTCACAATAAGGGGCCGAAAGGCCCCTTTTCCTTGCCCTGCGTGATGCAGTCCCGTGCGCCGGTGCCCGATGTGACATAGTCTGGGCGCTCGAACCATCGGGATGGGCACATGAGTATCTGGTCTCAGGCGAGAGAAATGGCGGCGAAAACGCCGCCTCAACGCAACCGCTACGTCGATTTCCTGCGCGCGGCGTCGATCATGGTCGTGATCCTCGGCCACTGGCTGATCGCCACGGCCTGGTATGTCGACGGCGAGCTGATCCACGGACATCTGGTGAAGGACGAGCCACAAATGCAATGGTTGACCTGGCTGTTCCAGGTCATGCCGATTTTCTTCTTCGTGGGCGGTTACTCGAACGCGGTGTCGCTCGAGAGCGCTGCGAAGAAGGGCACCGCGTACGCAGGCTGGCTGGCCGCCCGGTTGAACCGCCTCGTCGCACCGTTGCTCGCCCTGCTGATCGGCTGGGCCGGCATCGCGCTGATCATGGACTTCATGGGCGTCAGCGCCGAGGTCATACAGTGGGCTTCGCGCGCCTCGCTGATTCCCACCTGGTTTCTCGCCATCTACATCATGGTCGTAATCCTGGCGCCGGCGACCTATCGGTTCTGGAAGCGCTTCGGCTTTGCGTCGTTCTGGGCATTCGTAATCGTCGCGATTCTCGTCGACGTTCTGTTCTTCGCAGCCGACATGCGCTGGCTGGGCTGGAGCAGCTACTTCTGGGTGTGGCTCTCCGTGCACCACCTCGGGTACGCGTGGCGCGACGGCCGCACCGGGAACGCCGTGCAGATGTTGCTGGTATCCGCGCTCGGGCTGTTGGCCCTTTATGTGCTCGTCTTCAAGGGCCCGTACCCGATGGCGATGGTAGGCTCGCCGGACGAGGGCCTGAGTAATTCGCTGCCGCCGAAAGTCACGCTCATTGCGCTCGGCCTTTTCCAGTTCGGGTTCCTGCTCGGCATCGAGCAACCGATGCGAAGCCTGCTCAATCGCCTTTGGCTCTGGACGTCGACGGTGCTCATCAGCAGCATGATCATGACGGTCTACCTGTGGCACATCACCGTGATGATCGTGTTCATCGCCGTGTCCTTCCTGCTCGGGGGACCGGGCCTCGGCATCGAGCCCGGCACCACGGAGTGGTGGTGGACGCGACCGGTGTGGCTGATCGGGTTGTTGATCCTGTTGTTGCCGGTCGCGCTCGCAATGTCGCGCTTCGAACGCGGTTCGCGTCCTGCCGATGCCAAGATTCCGGCTTCCGCGCGGCAGGTCGGTGGCGCGATCATGATCTGTCTCGGCATAGCACTGCTCGCAATGTACGGTTACGGCGGCGGGCCGATCCCGCGCCTCGACGTCATGTCGTTCGGCCTCGTCGTGGTCGGCTCAGCGGTCAGCGGATTGCTGCCCGGCTTCAGATCCTGACTACAGGCGAACCTCGATCTGTTTGATCGCAGGATCGTCGGGGTTGCCGGCGCCAAACAAAGCACCGCT
>JAAUYH010061942.1_pt1 | contig 16693 bp, 4 predicted proteins | sample 7278061 | NCBI WGS metagenome assembly JAAUYH01 (sample SAMN14350203, study PRJNA611818) | marine sediment metagenome | isolation source: surface marine sediment (0.6m) | place: French Polynesia: Moorea | collected 2018-08 | reverse complement strand
GTAGAGCAACTGTTGAATAACGTCTACCCACTGTACTGCACTAGATCTAGTGTATTGTGTAACTGTAAACAAAAGAAGAATAAGCGCGAAGTCAGGACATTTTTCGGTGTACGTGAGTAGTTGATTTGTGTAATAAAGAAACGTTACATTCGGTTTTGTAGTTTTCGGTTACCAGCGAGTGTGTGCTCAGCAGAAACGCATCCACCACAATTTGAAAGTACGGTACAGTCCAATGAGGGCATTAGTTGAACCATTAGCATTTAAATGTGCTCTTGTGCCACCGTGAGCCATCTCCAGTTTACAGTCCCCAAAATGGTCTTACACCTGTAGTGCTCAAATTAACAAATCTCCCACCTCTCAAACTGAGCCTAGTCAAGGGTAACTCTACATCGAATCGCTGACGACTGCAGCACTGCCACTACAAACAGTCTCCTCTACTAAGCGGGTAACCCCCTGACTTTCGAGATGGACCGCCTCCTCAGACCTCTCAACAGAAAGCGCAATAAATCCGGCGATTCCTCTCCACGTCGCGGTCGTGGTCAGCGCCCCAGTGAAAGCACGCGTTCCGCACCTGGTTCTGATGATTCCTTCACTTCCGCCAACCCCTCTGCAATTCAACTTCAGCGCACCGCCTCGCTTCCCGCTCTTCCCGAGCAGCGCGCCCGTGCCGAAACTTCTCCCAACATGGTCATGTCGGCCATGATGCATCCCACTGGCGCACCTGCAATGACTGTTATGGATTCACAGAGCACACCCGAACCATCCCCACTCGGTGACCGCGGCAACATGAGTACTGATGTAAGTGACAGTTTTAAACGCGCCTTCCAAGAAATGGCCACCGAACGCGAAGGTCTTCGTAAAACCGTCGACACACTTCGTTCCCAAGAGCAGATTCTCGATGATGTACGGAAAGAATATAAGCAAATGAAAGAAAATTTTGACGAGGCTCGTGCCGAGTGTGAGAAAGAGCGCAAGAGAGCGGATTCCGCTGTCAAGTCGGCCTCTTCTTTCCAAGCTGATATTGAAACCCTTCGTGCAAACGTGGCCGCGAAAACCAAAGAAATTGGTGCCCTTAAAACGGAGATTGCTTCATGCGACAAGAAAAGTGTTGCTGAACTTATGCGACGTGAGAAAGCTACCGAAGCTTCCATGTTGAGGAAAGCACGAGAAATCGAAGCGCTAAATAAGCAACTCGAGGCATCCCAGCAGAAATGTGCCGAAGCTGAGAACAGATGCGTAGGCCTTCAGCGAGCTGCAGAGAAAGACAAAAAACGTACTGAAACTCTCGAAACTTCTTTGAAATCACAGGAACGAACTTGCTTAAACCTTCAATCTGCGTTGAAGAAATCCAATGATCAACTTAGTGAAACGGCAAATCAACTTGCCAACACGGATGGGAAGTATAAGACAGCGATAGAAGAGTCTGCTCGTATGAATCGAGAGATGCGCGCAATGGAAAAAGCATTAGCTGCATCTGCGGGTCACGGAAATGATGCCGCATCTCGCATATCGGACTTAGAACGGGAGTTATCTCTTCGAACTGATGAATTGAAGGCTGCTGAAAACGTTGCCAAAAGGGCTGAAGAGGCTTCTGCAAGTGCGGCTGCAAAGTTGAAAGTTGCCGAGAAAGAATTAGATGTAGCACGAGACCGTGTTCGAGCAGTTGAAGACGCAGCGAAGAAGTCTACCGATGAATTGATGTCGAAAATGTCTCGGGACCTTTCAGAGTCGAAAGCGAAGAATGTGCAGCTTGAGATGGACGTGAAAACGTTGAAGAGCTCATTTGAAAAGGAACTCACAAGTGTGCGTGCTTCGCACGAAAGAGAACTCACTGAACTATCTGAAAAGGGAAATATCGTCAGGGAAGAACTGACAAACGCTAAACTTGCGTGGGGTCGTCAACGAAGAGAATTTGAGATGAAAATTGACCAAGCCGAAGATGCACTATGCGCGAAGGACCGTGAACTCAGAGCTGCCACTGTCGAATTCGAAGATGCAAAATCCAATGCGGATGATGCGAAATGGCATCTTGACCGTTCGAACAAGAAATTAGCCGATGCCCGAGAAGCTGCGGAGAAAGCCGAAGATGAGTACAAGACAGAAGTCGCACATTTACGATCTCAAATATCGACACTGCAAGCCTCTTTACGTGAAGCAGAGAAGACTTCAACTGCCGCTAATCAGTCGCTAGAGGATGCGAAAGAACAATTGAAATGTGAAGTTGCAAAATATAACGAACTGAACACCGAACAGCTCAAGAGCGCTGAGGCCGAAAACGAGAGGTTGAATTTGGAAAGAAACGAACTACTCGAACGTGTAGGTGAACTAGAGAACAAGCTCGACAATACTAAAAGCAGCCGAGAACAAGAGCTGGCTGCTGTTACTGCGAAGTCAGAAGAAATGAACGCTGAGCGAGAGGAATTACAGAAGAAGATTGATGACCATTCGGAAACCATTTCACGGCTGAGCAAAGAAGTAGAGGAGGCGAAGGAGGAATCGTTAACTGTGGCGAAAGAAATGGCTGACACTCAGCAACTCGCGGACGAGGCACAGTCGAGAGCGAGTGAAATTGAAGAAGAACTTGTGCGATTATCTAACGAGCTGCAGCAAATGGAGTGGAACTTGAATGAAGAGTCGGCTCGGGCAGATAATGCGGAGGCGACTGTGCACTCTCTGCGAGAACAAGGACGCAGTATTTATAGTCGTATTGAAGAGTTTGGGGAAGAAGCGGAAAGTCGAGTGTTAGCGGTGGAAGGAGAACTTGAGAATTCATTACAGGAGGTGGATAGATTACAGACTCAGATTGCAGAGTACGAGGACGAAGTAAGGGAGGCACGTGAGAATATGAAGGAGCTTCGAAAAGAGATCGATGAAGCCAGAACCGAAAACTCTGGCTTAATACGGGACAAGGAAATGGCAGAACATCGATTAGAGATGGCGAAACAGGAAATTCAACTACACAACAATCGCATTCAGAAACTGGAAGCTGACAATCTGGAACTGAGCAGTGAATTAGAAAAGACACGAGCCACGATGCGAGAACTTGAACACGAACTGCGTAAAGCAGAAGCGAAGCAGGAGAACGATAGAGATCGATTGCGCGATCTCACGCAGCAAGTCGAACGATTGCGTATTTGTGAATCGAAAGTCGGTACATCGGAAGTTGAAATGGTGCGATTACGAGCACAAGTCGAACAGGGGACAGCGGCTCGTGCACGCCTTGAACTTGAGCGAAATGAAGCGATGGAATATCGACGAGAAACCGATCGTCGTCATGGGGAAGAAATTGCTCGACTCATGGCAGAGCGAGCATCGTTCGCGGAGTCCGCACGAAAAGCCCAAACTGACCTTGAAATGCACCAAGAACAGTTCAGAAATGGGATATCAAGTACGGGATCCGGACGCATGCAATCTGAGAGAAGTATTGTCAAGAACTCTGTTGCAATGGGTGCCACTGCAGTTGCAGGGGGTTTTGGGTTAATGGCACTAAAAATCTTAACGCGCGGTGGAAGGGACCAATTTAACGCTTGCTGTGAGCAGTGATATTTTGCGAAAAGGGTTGGTGCGAAAAGCTTGTAAAGTAACTTTAGTATGTGCTCACGCTAGCGTTTAGTTTAGTTTGGTTTGGTTACTATAAGTCAAATGGCAACCGTAGACCATCCCTTCACTATCTAGGTTCATTACCGATGCATATCAGGAGTTCATTAATTTAGTCGATCTTCCGAGGTCTCTTATTTGGAATGAAGTCTCGCTTATTCACTCAGTCGATATGCGTCAGCACAACCGAGCAGTTTAACTACGAAACCATAAAATGAACTGACCTAAACACAAACGACAGGCTCGAGCAACCTACTTTCGCATCAGCTTCAAGAATATGGGCCAGTTACAACTCCACTACATCACAACATCTGAAACTCTATCCTTCACAGAACATGCAAGTCATAGTTAGCGAATCCCGGTCCCCATACCTTCACCACACCATCGCCACCACAAGAAATCAAGCTGCGATTTGTAAGCGCCAACGATGTGGTACCATATGAGCCAACCAGTCCTCCAATACCGCTTCCACTCCAATAATGCCGAGTTGGCGTATGTGCCCCATGCAACACATCCAATTGTAATAGAGTTCTCGAATCCCACACTTTGATGTCTCCGTTTCGGCATCCACTTGCAATCGCTCTTTCCCTGGGCCACTCCACCCCCAAACATGTTACTTCATCTTCATGTGCTGGCAGCTCTGCTATGCATCCCCTAGTCCTCAAATCTACCACAGATAATGATCCATTCACACCACCCGACACGATTCTCACTCTATCTTCAAGCAGTGCTATACATCGGCTTTCTCCATGATCATGCACCCGCGCACTCCAACTCGCCCGAAATGCACTATTCGCGTCTCGAGTGTCAAACACACGCAGGGAATCGCCCACAACTGGTGGTGCCATGGGGTCACCTACCACTGCAATCGTGTGTTGCTCATCTACGAAAATACCTCCGTTTGCTGCTCGATTATCAAACGCCGTAATCAACTGTGCTTTCCGTCGTCTGCTAGCAGGAGTGCTTTCATCCAGCGATCGATAGTTGTCGGGGTCATTCCATATAGCCACATGTCCAGAAGAATGAACAGCAAGAAGTCGACTTCCATATGCTGAAAAGCTCAGATCCGTCACTCGCCCGTATCGCGTTTCCCGAAACGAAGCAATACATACAGGATCCGTGAAGTCCCATAAACGTACACAACCGTCAGTACCGCCAGTTGCAAATCGACGACGGAAGGGATGCGAACACAATGCTGTTGCCTCAACTTGATGACGCCATATTGCTTTCTTGTTTCGCATGACTGTAGATCTATGGGTGTTCGCGTTTGATAAACTTAGGGGTATATATGCACCCTCTCCAAATCCGGCATCGAACGATCTGATAATCTCGTCATCAGCTGCGTTTACCGCGGCGCGCTCGTCTCTAGCCTTCTGCTGTTCCAACGCTTCGAGTTTTCTTTCCTGAGCACGCTTCTTTCTTTTCTGTTTTTGTGTCAGATAGTGTGACCTGAATCCAGCTGGCATAGTGGTATAAGATGACGGTACAATTTCTTGAATTCCCTTCGGTGTCGCTACGACAACAGATGGCGGGTCTGTGCTACTAACACACAATTTTCGGAACAATGCACTTGATTCCTGATATAAGGAAGCGTTTCGTCCACGTCCTGACCATGGCCCTCTCGCAGAACTTGAGAATCGAACAGGATACGCTCCGTACAGAGCAAGGTCAGCGGTAGTATCTAAATGCTGCAGTCCTTCCTTTTCGACATTCAGAACTCTTTCTCCTTTGCGTTCTCTTCGTCTTCTCATTCTGCGCCCACCGTCTCGTACTTCCGCGGCTTCCACTGCCGCGCGTGATGCTGCTCCAGCTAACTCTGCTGCCGCTACAGTAGCTGCTTCTGATAAAACAGGTGCGTACTCGGGTAGACATCCAAGGACAGTCCATAAATCGACAAACGCACCAGCGGAAACATCAGGATGCCTCAGGCAACCTTCATGTGCCTCAGCCCCGAACGGAGGTAGTGGTACCCATCCAGCCATAGCATCATTAGCTAAATGCTCAAGGGCCTCAGTTGAATCAATCAGTCGGAAGCCCATCAAACTTCTAACATCCGAATATGACGAATTCATGCTTTCCCTGAATCGGCTCGAAGAGCAATACTTTTCGAATCTTGATGCTCTACTTGCAAGGTGTGTCGATAAATACGCGAGAGCCGATGCACATAAAGTCGAACTAAGCGCGGGATGAATTCGGATAAGGGCGAGAGGATCATTTCCAACAACCGATAGAGTTGGAATACCACCTGTTTCGTCTGGTACCGTAGCAGCAGAAACACTATGGTGTGCGATAAGGGTCATGCTCGGTGCTCGCCGTTTCCTTCGTCGGTGTCCCAACCCTGGAGACATTCCTAAAACCGCAGGATTACTGGCCATATGCCGCAATGCTTCTACCGACACAGTTTCTGCAGAGACGCTGCTACAAGTCTCACCGTCTCGAACACGATCAGCTGAGTTCGGATGTAGTCCAGAAACGGACTCTGGCCACAATGTTTCACAACTTCTTAACGACGATAGCACATCAAGCCAATCACCTCCTAAGAATCCAACTCCGAATCGAAGTGCCAGTTCCGTTCCCTTGAACTCTCGAATGAGCTCATCGAACGAACTACTCAAGATTATTGATGACTCATCCAACATGTAAATCGCACTTGTAGTCTTACCAAGAACTTCATCCAGGAAACTTTTTGTTGTAAGGGGTTGATGAAGAAGCGATACAGCGCAATGAACATGCGACAGCGCGCGGGATACGAGCACGCGCAGGCAACTCTCAAGAGCGACCATCATCTTTTGATTAAGGATCTTGCTCTGTTGTTCGTTCGCGACCATGTTACCTGCCAGAGCAGTCGCTACTGCTGCATCAACTTCGTCAGCTCGGCTCAGGTCAGTTGACGCGAGAACAGCTACTTCAACTAAACTTTCAAGGTCCAAAAAAGAATCCAGAAGTGTTACTAGGTCTGATTGCACTGACACAAGTAATTTCCGACGAGTCACTCCTGAACGAATGGCACCAGCAAAGGATACCGCTCGACTCTTAATAGCCCCGACAGCGGCCGATATCGATTGAGTAGACCTCAGATAACCCAATGACGATGTCCTGGACCGTTGAATATTATCCGGCTGTACAAAACGAATCAAGTCGTACGTCGCTTTGAGTGTGGCAGATGGACTTTCATGCGCCTGCAACGCACGAACTGCTGCCCATCGACAAGCTTGAACATGCTCAACCGTAAAGTCCATACCTTTAACAGGAGGTCGGTCAGACATGGCCAGCACATGTCCTAATGTGAACACAGCTGGAGGAAGTCCCGCAACAAGTGGGAAACTACCGGTGGAATCCTTCCTGGTTACTCTCTCGGTCTCGCTCGCAACACGAACAGCTTGTTCATGTTTCCCGTTCAGCCACATGGCCATGGCACGGGTGTGTCGATTCTCACTACCTTTGATGACAGTCTCTAGGCACTCGTTCAGATATTCACCGTTCTTCAGTATTCTTGCCAATAAAATGTATAGCTGCTCATCTCGAATCCTTGACTTCACAAGATTCAAAGCTCCTTTGACATCACCCGCAAGTATGAAGAACGCTGTAGCTAGAAGAAGGCGATGCTTGGCGACCAAAACGTAAGCATTTTTACTGGCCGCAGTCTTGTTTTCGGGTAAAGCAAAGTTGCGCTTAAAGAAAGTGGCCATTCTCATGTCCTGCTGGGCTTTGAAAAGGGCAGCTACCGCAGAATGGCGGCCAAGTGCAACATACCAGAGCGTAGCATGTTCCGCTTTTTGAGTTCGCATAAATTCTGATCTAGCGATTCGCTCAACCAGTTTCCGCGCACTAGATGAAGTAGAAGCCCACCAACCGGCACCAATGCTTCTCGAGAACACCCATAAGGACTCCGATTCGGTCGCTCCAGATTCAAACTTCAATTTTGCCAAGCGCTGAGCCCCTGCGCTTCGTGGAACTGGAGCCGGAATAAAGTAGTCCATCAGCGCGTCAACAGAAGAAGAATGTAGTGCAAACGCAGTTAGGGATGGTGGTATTGGAACAGTAGGTCTCAAATCTCTGTAAAACTCGGTAATCAACGCGAATCTCGCACCACCTGCGTCCAGTGAAGGAAGGATTTGCCGAAGTTTCGCCGATGACCTAGCAAGTACAGCAAGAACGTTCTGCTCTTCGCGTGATACTCCTGTTAAAGAAACAGAGCGAAGTCGATGTGCAAGGGCAAGCAAGCTGTCTTTTTCAAGCCCGGAGTTGTTCCCATTCACAATGTCGCTATCACCGGATTTGTGCTGAGCTTCCGAACGAGCCATAAGTTCAGCGAAAAGGCTTTTCCCTGATAGCACTGGGGGACGGATAGCAAATTCAGACATTCCTTTAGCATGCGTTCCATTAGGTTGCTTTTCTGCGTCTTCAGGATCACCATCTCCAGTCCCGGAAGCGAGCAGTATTGACAAAGGTGGTGCTGGTGGAACAAGTCCTCGCCCAGCACCGTAGGTATTTGAAGATATAGTCTGCTGAGATGCTGCAACTACGTACTTGTTTAGTTCAGTGAGGGTCGACCGAATCTGGTCCACAGTTCCCCCAATAAGCAAAGTAGCCATTAAGCCACGAGATGGCGAATAACCGGCGGCATCCGCCCCATGAGTCACAGACTGCCAAGTTGACAGCATAGTTTTGAACACTGAGATACCACGACCACTCGCAGTGGCGACGAAGCCAGGGCCAATATGAGCAATTGAACAGCTCTTATTGAATTCTGCATGCATACCATTGCGAAAAGAGAATGATCTTTCCCAATGCGTCCCAAGCGGTTTTCGAAATACGTCAAGCTGTCCATTTCGATGACTCGCGATTAGGCAAATATTGTTGTTCTGATCGCGACCCGTTGATAAGCAAACTGGTGCATGATCGAAGAACTCAGCGGAACCGAAATCCTGGCTTTCATCAACCGATGTCGACGGTTCTTTAAGCTGGTGCGACAGTTCGATTGACCATTCAGCATCAGAGGTAGAAGACTTTTCCCAAACAGTAATAGAACCGTCAGTTCTAGTTGAAGCGATGCGTGTACCACCTGCACTTATATTAATTCCACACACTAACGCTTCAGAGCCGTCTCGCTCTCCGAGAAACGCAGACTCAGCAAACACAACTGCAGTAGACAATCTACCATCCGAACCTTCACGCAGAGAAACAGAATAAACTCGAAGACACCCATCGCTTCCACCAGCTACAAACATTCCTTTACCACTGCCTCCTTCTATACATGTTGCGGCAGCGGTGGCTCGTCCCAATCCACGACCTTTCACAACTCTTACAATAGGAATTATTGCAAGCTCATTATTGTTCGAGCGGGTCACGTACCATACAGGAACATGTCCATTATGCGTTAACCCAAACACGATACATTCAACCATTACGTCAGACCCTGGCGAATTCCTCTGCAGGGGCAAGGTGAAGAGTTCACGGACTGTTGTATCAGCTGCACTCATATCGTAGCATGTGCTTACCATCTCCGCAACAACGACATTTTGAACCGCGCTACGTCGCCTGGTCGCATGCTGTAGATTTACAGCAAAGACGCGAAGATCTCCAAACGCCGCATCCACACCGAACAAACCCAATATGCAATCACTGTCCGAGACAAGCTCACGGGGAGCGAATGCGACACACGTGTGAGGTCCGCACAACCGACCCACAATAGAAACGGGTTCGCAATGTCCAGCCGCTACATCAGTTCGCCACAGGAACACGTCACCGCCAGATCCGCGGCTGATAAGCCACCTCCGCGTATCGATGGAACAAAGACTCTCTCTAGAAGACAAAATTTTGACGATGGGGGACGTATGGCCCGCGACCACACGAGCCCTGCATACAGCAGGTGCATTCGACACAGGGCTAATATCGTATCTCGCAATATGCGCGGTACCATTTCGAACCAATAAAACGAAGACGGCCGCGACGTTCGGTGGATTTGGAGGTTCTGGACTTCGAAGAAGTCGTTCACCATTTGAGATTGCATAGGACCGAACCAGTCCCTCTTTTCTTTGCGATGACGTTGTCAGTGGAATCGGAGCAACAGACTTGGTGGCAATAACCGATACTCCTCTAAGGGATGGACGGCCGTCGGTTTCGCCAACCAAGTCAACGGACTGGTCATACTCCGCACCATGCAATGCATCGCCAGATCCAGGTTCTAGTCTTGCATATTCCGCACGAGGTCGATCATCCAGGCCTCTCACACGCCATGCTTGAGCATTCCCAGCGGCAACACGAATAATCCAATGGACACACCTGCTTGGCTTCGGGGCCACGTTACTCAATACTACCTCCGAAGCGCCCATTGCTCGAGCATCGGCTTCATCTTCTGCACAACCGCCACCACCACCCCAATCCAGGAAGGATGCGCCCGCTCGTTTTGTATTTTCTGCATGCGGACATCGAGCTATTTCCTCGATCCAATGTGCGGTTTTGTTCGCAGTGGGATCGATATACGGTGGAATCTTAATCCATAAGCGAACAGACGCATCGCGGTCTATCGTCATCAGCGCAGAATTTCCACCACCTCTCGGTTTCCAGTCCATACCTGCAATACCGGAAGGACCATGTGTGAGTTGAGCACAACGTGTTGTTTCTCTCTCATCCACAATCCAAACCCAAGATGTGCGCGAAAAGAGGGTTGACGCGGCTACTGATCTTCCATCAGGTGATAAACAACCTAATGCAAATGATGGCACAGGGGCGTTATCTGGTGAGAGCCTGAAAATGGCATTGTGGGTTAAGTTGTCTTGACTGGAATCTTGTTTTGAAATTTCCCAAACAACTAGACCCTGACCAACAGCACATAATCTAGTTCCATCGCGACTCCACGACAGAGTGTGGGCAACAATATTGTTGATTTCGATTATTGGTTTTTCGTCATTATACAACCCGCCCGATTTGTCGGTACCAGGTAGCCAACCTCGATACAGAACAACAGTAGAATCATATGCAACAGCTAGTGCAGCATCAGTCTTCCGAAACGCAACCGCACGAGGGGCATCGTGTTCATTTTCGCCCGGTTGAATTCTCCTCAATGTAGCAAGATCAGTGCCACGAGCAATTACAATTTCAGAGCCAGCGCTGTAGGCCTAAAAATGAAGATAGAAGCGTATCAGATATCCAATTTAAAGGAATAAGCAAGTGAGAACGTACCACAAGTAAAACGCCTCGGAAGAAAAGGACATCAAGAGCACCAGGAAACGGATTGACGGCACTCCCAACAAACTGTAGTTGAGGTTCCTCAGGCTGGAGAGCAGCAGCGAAGGCTGCGGCATCGCGTTGTTCGTCGAATCCCACAAAATCGGTGGTTTTGTAGGGGGAAGCCGTCGTCATCACGCGAAGAACTCAGCCTTGAGAAGATGAACCATTTCCGACATTAGTATCAAGAGCAACGTTAAATTTGTTCGTTATTTATATTGGATTATTCCACTCAATTTGATTTTGCCAACTGGAGTGAGCAAACTTTGCATTGATGTCATTTTGCCTACTGTAGAGCACACCATATTGTACTTTATGTCCACCGTTGCTCTTGCTGTTTCAATAAGAAATGGGAACGTATTCCTTCAAACTCTAAGTTGCAGTACACAGCACAGGAGTATATATTCTGTTACTGGCAGTAAGTTAAACTAAATTGCTGTCTTCGGCAAACTGTATCCTGTGTTGGGACGGGTACAGTAATGTGCACTCTACAAGCCAGCCATGTAGTTCCGTCGAGTTAGCTAGTAGGAATCTCATTCCCGAAGCTGAATTTCTTGAAATGTTTCCTACGACTCGGATTAACTAATTGGTGTTGTCGAAATTCGGCCAGAAGACAAGACGTAATAAGACTTGTGATTATGTATGATACGAAAAAAATCGATACATGAATTGACATCCGATGCTCATCTCTTTCACCGACTGAGAAAGTGAGAGGGGTCGAACCTCAATAAATCTCTCTTGTAATTCTTCACTTCTACCAACCCCACCTTTTTCAGGCTATTATGCCACGACAGAAAACATACTTTCCGAGTGCCAAATGTTAATTAACCATAAATTGGCTTGCACACGAGGGACGAACTAATTTATACAGAATGTTCAGTCGGTCAGATCTTTGTGCCCAACATTTTCTCACATTCAGGAATGTTTCACATCCTTAATTCATTTAGTTTGATGACGGGCGTAGGGATTCATCCAGGGTTCATCCGACTACCGTTTCCATTCAACTTCATGAAATATTCCTGTAAGATCAACTATTGCTCGCAAGGAATGAGAAGAAAACAACCATCCACAGAACACAATTTGTAGCCAAAATACAGAAAACGATAGTGCCTCTAAGTTCATTTCTACAGCGACATATTCTCCCTGGATTAGGTTTGATACTAGTATTAAATACAGACATACGCCTATTGATGCATGTATCGTAGAACAATGAAAAAATAATTCTAGCTATTTGGTTGTTTTTTTCGGAGAGAATGCCTAGGACATATTCAAGTATTGGATGATTTTTTCTTTGATCAAAAATTTCAACCTACCGAGTCAGAAGGCCAAAACGAAAAAAAGATGATTTGCAGCTTTAGATACAGTCCCATAAGACGAAAATCTATCGAAAACGCTGTCATATTCCTTTCCATCAATTTTTATTAATTTGTGCATTTTTAGTATTCATTCTGAAGCGTTGACTTTCGTAAATATGAACAAGAAAATGATGAAATCGAGCGAACCGAGAAAGCGCGTTCCTTTGAAACCGAAAGGAAAGCTCGGAATTATAGGAGTTTTCATGTTACTATTTTTTGGTATCGCAAGCAGACTTTACCAAAAGGTGCATAAAAGTAATCTGTTCGCTCAAGCAGTATTTGCAAATGCTGTTAAAATTAGAGGAGCTTCCAATCCAGCCTTGCTTATGACGGTTGCCACCTATGGCTACAAAGACTTTGCCTTAAATCTTGCCTGCTCGCTCAAATCTGCAGGATATTCAGATCTAAGTATTTTTTCGTTGGATAGAAAAATACATTTTCATGCACTGAGTAGAAATGTCAAATCGATTTTATACGACGTTGACAAGAGTGGACGTCAAAAACATAAAACACATCATTACGGTACTGCATCATTCAATCAAACATCCTTGAAAAAGCTTTCTGCAGTTCGGTCCGTGTTGGCTTTGGGTATAGACGCATTGTTTCTAGATGGAGACATATATGTTTGTCGAAATGGATTAGCGCTTGAAGAACTTGCGAGCACTGCATACTCTTCTGAATCGATAGTCGCAGGAGAAATCCCCCCACTTTTAGCCGTACAACGTAATCATGTCGAGAAAGAAGCTATGAATTCAGGTGCATACTACGTACGAGCTACATCTCAGACTGTTGAGATGTTCGATAAAATGATAGAGAGAGCCAAAAATTTGGGAGACAGAGACGATCAATCTATTTTTAACGAAATTTTGTGCTATGGGAAGGACGGGAGAAAAATTTCTAGGCCAGGACAGAAGAAATCGCAGGGCTGTATTTGGAGAAACAAAGTAGCAGCTTCATTTCTGAATACTCAAAGATTTCCGATAGGATGCACGAGAGTAAGAGGTAAGCATATACTGGAGCAAGAACCTTCACTTGCCATCGAAAAATGCAAAGAAGGGGCATTTGCACTTCTACATTATAGTTGTGCAAGAGCTAATACAAAAAAACGAGAGATTCGTGCTCGAAAAATGTGGTCTTTAGACCATAATGGTGTTTGCGTTAATCCAAAAGGTAGAAATCAATGAATGAGATGTAGAGAGCTACAATAACTAAGCCGAGTACTGAAACAGAATCTTAGTAGACTTGTACTGTCTAGAAATTGTTCTAGTCTCTTCAACTGGATATAATGAAGTACTGAATTGGAGCAATTACAAAAAATATCTGTTAAAGGTATTATCCATCACGAAGTCTTGGAAGCACCCAAGTGCAGTACGCGGCAATATTAGTTTTCCAGAAGGAGCTTCGTTTTTTTAGTTTTCTTTATTACAATTTTGATTACCGTATTGTATAGTTGCCAATGACTAAAAATCAAACAACATTATTTTACAAGTACTTAAAGAAAGAATAAATGGAAACAGTTATGTTGTAAATCGAGTGTTTCGTTTGTAAATGATAAATTTACCGGCATTTTGAGATAATGTGAATTGTGTATACATCGGAATTCAAACTTCTGAGCAAAAATTGGAAAATCTCCTTTCTTCTTTCAAATATGTCTCTAGAACTTATTCTTCAACCATACAATATGATCTACTGAATGATTCTTGAAATATTGAAAGAGAATTATTCAACGAAAAATTGACCAAATTCGGTAGTCGATATTCAGTCCGAAATACCCCACCGAAAGCGGCCTGCTTATGAATATAAATGTACACATACATTTATACGTAATGTAAAACTGGTGCGAAGAAAAAAATAATTGTAATGAAGCGTTACCATGAAGCTTATCGTCGTAACTTTCCCATATTAATCAAAATTTTAATAAAAATCTCTTTTCTAGAAGCATTCAGTTCATGATTTTGAATTTCTGAGTTGCCGGGAAGGAACAGATAATACGAGAAAACCGTATTTAATGATGGGAATAAAAAATTGCTTTTGGTAAAAGGAGGAGCTTTATTACTGTTGAATGACGATTATGCTTTGACCTAGGATGTTACAAATTTATATGAAATCCTTGATTGAATAATATGTTTATAAGATTGCTCTGATTTCTGATTAGTTATACGCTTCAATTATGGTTTATCAATTCGTGCTCCATGTACGGATGCTAAAAAGTAAATGCCATTTCGGATGATTTGTGCTCAGCTTTTCTACCTTGAAAAAATTTCAGGGATTATTTGAGACGCTTGTTAGATTTAACAGTTTCACAAATTGAGATCGAAACAAAAAATAATTTTTGAATTTCACAAGATGTACGGAAAATAAATTACAACTGTACCCTTATAGAAGGTCATAATGTGCGCATCGATCGAAAATCAGTCGGTTTTGTCAAAATCCGGGCACTCTGAACGCCCAATTTCTAAACCAAATCTTTCTATAACCACTCCAGTGATTCTTTTCCTGAAAATCTTCATCTTACCGAATGAACTACATATTTAGCATCAGATAATACACGTAGGTGCTATTTGAGTTCAAATCTCTCTCAAACAAGTACATTTTAAATATGCGAAAAAACTGGGTTTCCGTACCCCTCCACGATTACACAGCCCATTGTATTTTGTCTTATCCTCGTTGGGAGATCTGTTTGTTCGGATCAGGGCCTAGACTGGCCCACATTTTTCGGTAACTACGTGGCAATTTCCAGTTCTGTATGGCAGTCAGCCACGCCGTTGTAGCTTGGAAATTATACAGGTTAGAATTAGATGATTAATTAAACAAGCAAGGTTCCTCGCTCCCGAAACTCGTCTGAATCGTACATTCGCGCCCAAGGCGACAACTGACATCATAGGCATCTAAAGCCATGTTCGACCTACCCGCTGAATCGTCTACTGAGTGCACCGTGCATTCTACCAATTCTGGGATAGGGAATCGTTTGCCTGGCCACCCTCGACACAGTCGGTACAGTACCACTGTTCGTCACACTACGCCCATAGTCATCGGTGAACACCTCCGTGTTTGTGGAGTTCCTTGCAGAGTGATCCAGGATCAGTAGACCTTGGATCGCGCATTTGGTGATCGTGGATCAACCTAGTAAACACGGCAGCATTTGTTGGTGTAGTGTCTTCAGGACCACTCCTTACATACCTCTTTCTTGCCGACCTGCTCCCAGAGCGAAATATGAGTGCCAACCTCTGTGCTGTTGAAGCACTCCTGAAGTGCGATAACAAGTCACATAGCAGTGTCTAAGGGACTACGACCGTGACACTTGTTTCCACATACAAAGCTCCTGAAGCGCGACAAGAACACCACCCCCGGTTGCCTTTCTCCCTGCGTTGGGCCGTCATTTTGTTTGGCTGACGACTACCGCTGAGCAAGACACACCCCCAGGGAGTGTTAACTGTACACCCCCGCGAACGTTGTTCCTTGAACGCTATGAACCTCTACCATCACACCGTCAGACACCCATTGCGAGCATCGGCTCCCACGGTCGTTCGGGAAACACCGCCTTGAGCTAGTTCTTTACCCTTAAGTGTTGTCGCGTTTCTTTGCAAACATTATGACTTATTCCTAAAAGCTATTGATGAATACTGTCCTGTTCGTTTGGTACTCGCGAAATAAAACAGGTAGTACATTTAATACCTCTGACTATTTATTGGCTTCGGAACTGATTCAATGCCCACTTAGAGTAAGTATTGGATAGGACTAGGCGATGTTAAGCTACTATGCCGCCGGATCGCAAAATTTATTATAATAGGCGGCCTACGGCGGAGAATGAAGTATGTACATAATGATCGGTTTTAATAGCACTGTAATATTGTTTAGAGATTAGAGAGAACTACTGCTCTACATGAATTTCCAGACATCGCAGAAAAATTTGTCGAGTTGCTAATGGACAAACTCGTAAAACTAAGCCTGATATACCGATTTGTTGGAAAAAATTGAATGTCGTAATTTCAGTGCCCATTAGGTGATCAACGCACAGTTGGATAAAAAATTGCAACAGGATATGGTAGTGAGTACACAAATTGATTTCGCTACCCAGAAACTTGTTTAGCGACGGTGTCACGGAAAATATTTACCCAATGTATGTCTCAGAATGGTTATTTGAAACAGAACCCATCGACAGTACAATTTCAGACAAGGAAAAGGCAATGGATGGTTATTTGAAGCTTATTATTTTGAATTCCCTCCTTGTATGACATGTAAAAGATCCTATACTATGAGAAGTTTTTCGTATTAAGAATTATTTCTCGAAGAAAACACGCAAAGAAACTGTCTCCGATTAGTGGAATTGACTGAAAAAAGTAAAATCGGAAATGTAAAACATTTATCGAGGCCTAATGTACGATGAATGGACCAATAATTTGATGCTTGTATCGGAATATTCGCAGCACATAATAGGAAATACAAACGATAGAGCGGAGATATCTTTGATCGCCGGGTCTGATATGTGTCACATCTTACCAAAAACCGTG
>JAAUYH010222002.1_pt1 | contig 16701 bp, 8 predicted proteins | sample 7278061 | NCBI WGS metagenome assembly JAAUYH01 (sample SAMN14350203, study PRJNA611818) | marine sediment metagenome | isolation source: surface marine sediment (0.6m) | place: French Polynesia: Moorea | collected 2018-08 | reverse complement strand
TATCTGCATGGTGATTCGACACTAGCACAAAGTGTAAAATCTCACTTGTGGAAGATTCAGCGCATTTCAATTTCATTGATACATGATTTTGGGTTGGGTTGGTTTCGAGTTTCTACTAACTTCATGTTCATAATTTGCTTGGATATTAGCTGCTTGCATCGCATTTTTGGTATACGTCATGTTGCTATTTATTCCGTCGGAGAAAAACAAAAAAGAATAGAACCTTTTCGGACTTGATGCGCTCACTCGATGGAGAAACCTGAACTCGACCAGGTCAAATTAAGCCACCACCTTCTCTCTTTGTAAGCCACAGACGCTGCACTGTGCTGTTTCCTTCCCTGATTGACGGAAGGATCAACAATTGCCATGTAAACTTTTGATTTGGTCGCAAACGCTATCTCGGTATTGGTGCATAGATTCTTATAAATTAGAGTCATTAACTACAGCCCCAAACCACAAATCGTTTGGTTCCTCAGCATTATGTTTGTTTTTTTTCTTAATCATGAGCCCACAAATTGATTTCTCAGCAGGTTCAGATTAGTTCATCACTTTCCTGGGTAGTCCGCACAGCTTATTTCATATAGTACGAGTTGTAACTAAATATTGTACGTAAATCCCAGGCTTGCTTTCGACAAATAATTCAAGTTCTCGGTCCTACTCTTCATCTATCCCGGCGGAAAAATGTTTTCCTTAATAAATTTCGGCGTCATCATAACCTTAGAGAAACAACACGCATATTCTGCCACTTTAAAAACTCAAATAAATCAATAAAGGGGTTATAATACTTGTTCAGAGTAAATAATTAGTTTTGTATCATTCAGAGACTCGAAATGATACCCTTGTTCCAGCTGCGAGTCTGGGTATAAAATCCATCAAGGTTTATTGCCTGTGAAAATCTTTAAAAGTTCAAGAATGTTCAAGAATAAACCAGGTTCACTTTTGAGCTATATTCTCAACTTTTACTCATTTCACAAAATTTCATAAATTCAGAGTATTAGACACGAGAATCAGGAATTGGATTGTTTTAGTGAAATTGATATTCCTTGCTCCTATTTATAAAGAAATATTACTCCTTAACTTCACAGAAATTCCTAAATCATGGTGTCTTCTCGGATCATATTACTTTGTGTTTAGCTGATTTACTTCCGCAAATTTTCAGTTTGATTCCCAGGAAAAATACGATGTCACATTGTAGTACAGAATATCTTCTAGAAAACGCAACAAACTTTTTCTTTCTCTACTCAATACACTGATTCCTTCAATTTTAAGTACTTTATTCTACCATACATACATCGTACTACGGCTGCTCCAGTCAATTTCTGTTTGTCTATGCAGGCTCAGGCGAAATACGATTAAATTGTATGATTCTTTATGGATTAGAGTTTGGTGGAATTAGAGCAGTGATCTGTAAAATATTATGACGTTGCATTTAAACAACAAGTTTATCTGAAGAGACTATAGTAGAAGTTACCGAATTAAAAATAAAGTTTCAATTTTTTACTCTGAAAATACAAGAGGCAGAAATCTTCTAAATCATAAGTCCTAAATAAAATTAAGTTATAATAGAGATGTACATAAAACGAAAAAGTCATTATTATGTGCGCTCGACAGAAATTTCCTTTAGTTTCAAAATCTTTTTACGTAGAAAATAGTCTCATCAGCCTAATGGAGCTCTGATAACTTTTAAGAACAGCTTCAAGAGTCATGAGACTAATAAGAATAGTTTTTTAACATCAATCTCAATGCTTTTCGTAAAGTTCAGTTTGTAGCTCTGTTACATTACAGAATAACTTTCCTCATAACATTATAATATCACACTATATTTTTTGGCTTGACTGAGACTTGTAACTTAGATCAACAAAGAAATTAATACTGTTCAATATATATATTTCCTTTTCGGCAATCTGCTGAGTTTTAATCCTTGCATGAATGCGTCTAGGCACATCTCATTGTACTTCTTTAATCAGAAACATTATAACACTTGAACCCAGAGAAATTTTGTACTAATACCACTGGCGAGATGCTATGATGGTGAGAAGTGGCTGGCTGTTGCATCTTTATTTTCAGGGACTTATAGAAAACCATTTTCTTATTCCGACCTTAACCGGGTAGATTTTCGATTCTTTTGGACATTCATTTGAAAATGAGGGTTTTGGCTTTATTTGAGACTCTATGTTACATTGCAGTTTTGTTTCGAACTACCATAACCAGTACGGGAACTCCTAGGAGTAAAGCAAAGAGATTTTTGCTCCAGAGTTCACTCGCTTACGATAACCTCTATTTACCCGTTTTTGTGTTGCTTATTGTTCTTATGATTTGTTAGCAGCCCCGAACGACCTCTCTTGTTCTCCGACAATAAAAGTAAATTTGGAAACTAATCATATGTGGATGAATGACCACATTGTATTCGCAACATTTCAATATATTCGGAAAATTCGTTCGGCATGAATTATTAAAACATGATCCAGTAAAAAACGTATCATGTAAAAAATATTGAATCCTACTAATGGAAAGTGATTTGTTCAAAAATAAAACTGCAGTCCGGTCATAAAATGACTGTAAAAATATAGTTCAAATTCTCTGTAGATCCTCTCGCCTATTTTAGAGAAAAAATAAAACATACTAGGATTGTTTTCATCTAATAGTTTTAGTTAATTCAGATGAACTCAATTTGTTTTCATTCTACTCGTAAGTTTACAATAAATTTGAAATTTGTATTCAAACAAGAGCAGCATATCGAGAATAAGGATAATATTCCAATCTAGAAGTAATCCTAAATATTTATTATTTTCAGATTCCGCTACCAATATTAGTCAATGCTTCGTTCAAAGGTTTAGAGACATTTTCAGAATAACAAATGGCACAGCCTCGAATAGTTAAATATTCATTTCTTACATTGGGATGAGATGATGCAACATCTTTGTCCAAGTTTGATCTTTTCCTACGTAGCAGGACTGCTTCCGAAATTTATATTCCCAATCGATCGAAAAATTCTCATCAAGCTCAATCATTACGACGAAACAAATTATCCGTTATAATTGATGTTTCGTTTCGAGAAGAAACGTGGATAAATTCACACATTCGAACTATTCTTTTACTGAATGCCATCTATAAAGTTACATTGTTTTGGTGAATAATGCGAACTGAGAAAAAGAGTATTTCATCTGTTCCTAGCATAAATCCTGAAGGTTTATTCTCAGGGCTTGAAATTGACATAATTTAGCATTTTTCATACGTGTATGTATTTGTTTTAACTAGTTAAGGAAGTAAACAAAATTGATCTTTTTCATATTGAATTGAATAGAAATTTGGTAATCCTCAGAGAATGCAATCCGACCACATAAAGTGACTTGTGGCTTGTACGTTGTAAACTGTCCACTGATTCACGAACTTCTGGGTCACCTTGGAGCTCGACCATTGAAGGAGGTTGTTGCGAGGGTAGGTATGGTATCGTTCACGGCGGTCGGCGTTTGGTAGAGCTATTACCATCCGCATGTTGACGTTCGTCACTACCGTAGGCCCGCGGCATAGGCCACGCGTGAGGCGTTGTAACTCAACCTGTCCTCGAATGGTTGCACCACGCACAATTGTCATTGGTGCTGGACCGGCGGGTCTCGCTGCGGCGTACATTCTTCATGAGCAAGGTTCTGAAGTAACACTAGTCGAGAAGGCAGCAGACCCATCGGCTGCAGATCCTAGTCGAGCATTCAGTTATCTTGTGACTCAACGTGGACTGCATGCGATAGAACGAATGGGACTTCATGGAACACTAGCAAAACTGGGAACATCAGGGGCAAGAATGACAATTAACTCGTACGCACACAATAAGGAGCCGAAACGCCTTTCCATAGCCCCGTTTGCGAAACTGAGGCGCATAGTGCCGAATAGTTATTGGCTCTCACGCTCTAAACTTGTTCGAATCATGCTAGATCGAGTCGAAACTCGAACAGGTATTGACATACGCCTCGGTAAACCAGTGGAACGTCTGGAATTCACAGAGAACGTAGCCCGCGTTTATGTCGAAGGAGATGATGTACCGCTCGAAGCGGAACTTATTATCGGAGGTGATGGATTCCGTTCGACGGTTCGTTCCACACTTCATCGTGGGGAAGCGGGTACTCTGGAAAGTACGAGTGGTTTTGACGTTACCAAATACAATTCACCGGCAGTTGGCTTACCGTACAAAACTCTGGTGTTCGGGACCTCCCCAATCCTTCCTGCATTGCAAGAAGATGGAACATGGAAAGATGAACCAGCGCGCTCGAATGAAGCGTATACATTTCGTGGCTCGCAAACTGGAGCAGATAAGTTACGATTAGGGTTGTTGCCTATCGGGAACGACCCGGCAATACCGCGTTCAGGTACAATCGTGGTTCCAGGTAATCGCTCCATATGGAAAGCTCGCACAGCAGACGAAGCGTACGAACTATTGCAAAGAAATTTTCCATTTCTTAAAATTCGTGAACTAGTACCGGAACAAGAGATGAAACGATTTGCGGAAGCCGAAACGGCATATTTCCCACCCATTCAACGAGCCAATTCACTTGTCGGTTCATCCGGTGACTCAGTTGGCGTTTGTCTTGTTGGTGATGCAGCACATGCATTTCCCCCTGACCTCGGATTAGGTGTTAACTCCGCACTAGAAGATATAATTTATCTCGCTCGTGCGCTTTCTGAAAACGATACAGTGGCTAGTGCCCTTCGAGCGTACGAAGACGACCGTTCGGAAGATGTTGACGCGTTAATGCGACTGATGCAACTCGGAAGTCCGTACCAATATCGGCAAAACATGCTCGGATTTTACATGACTCTCATTAATCAGTTGATTCGAGGAACGTTACACAACATTGCACCGCAATGGTTCCATCCACAAATTTTCCTGATGGTTAGTGACGGACGATTTCGCGATGTTGTTCAGAGAGCCGATGTCACCACGCAGCGCATTTATGCTCTTGCTGCCGTACTTTTTGGTGTTGTTGGTGTTGCTATTGCTATGCTTACTCGTGTCTGAAATTTTGGCACATTCATAGTTCCGGAATCCCTTTAAGGTAGATAAAAGTTTCGGTACTGATGCTCCGTTCTTACTCGTTTTGTAGTTACGCGTTTCCACGACGCGCTGATGAGATGCGTCTATTACAGAGTACTAACGACTATAGTACTGTACAACATCAACCTTGGATGCTACTCCCCTCAACGTACTCTCGTAGTGATTCGTTGTGTTGTCTCCGTCTTCCCTTTCGAAAAAACGCCTGCAGCTTTTGGAACTAATATTCCAAAACGTCACTAGATAGGCGAGAGCTACAACAGCGAATCCCAATGATCCAAAGAAGGGAATGAGCGAGTGTTACACGAAGCTAAGAGATGGTTAATACAGGAATCCCACCTAGTGTTGGAGACGGTTTTGTGAGTGATAAAATAACCAATTGGTTGTGCCCCTGTACCCACGCAAGTTTTAGGAAAGGCCTCAGTATGGGAAAGAACAATTGGAAAACAGATACAGTTAGCAATATCTGGAAAAATGGCACGACTTCTACAAGAACCGGATTATATTGCGCATCTCTACGGCTAACTCAGGAATAATACTCGATGTCAGCAACTGGTAACACAGCCTGTTCCGCCAACTAGTTCAACTCATTACCATAAAAATGGCCAGTCAGAGTCGAATTCCACAGACACTTTATAATGCGACAGAGTCTTCTAGTCAATGACTAAGAGCCAACCGCTCTCGCTGGAGGTTAATACTCACTGTTAGAACGAAGACGTTTCGGTAAAGGAATGCAATTGCGATTAGGTCATGTTTTCACGAAGGCCCATCAGTAATGGTTCGGTCAGGAAGGAGTGACCCGCTGCAATATCCTGACATATCACTCAAAGTGAGACGCAAGCCGAATCGTGAGTGTTCATCGGTTTTTTGTACCACGCGCATTTATGCAGCATCAGAAGCAACCTTTATATTTGTAGAATCGATTGTTCTAGTCTTTCACTGATGAGAAGGCTTCGGATCGCAAGATACGTACTAGGAATGAGGTCTTCTTGAATTGTTAAAAAACATAACAAATTTACTGTTTTCTACCAATTCTATGCTTAGAAATCGCCACAATAATTAAAATACCACCGATCAGCAAGACATTAAATGGCAACAATGTGCACTGTGAACACGGCTTACATATAGAGCGACCTTACTCAATGTGAGAATATATTTGGATGCTCTGACAGTGAATCCAATTTCTGAGTTTGCACTCTCGAATTCAAATCGAGTTCTTTCAGCCCAACAGATTGATTCAAATCCCAAAAGATACACTGTATTAGCAGGGGTAAAATGCTCGAAGATATCGGTTTTTTGAGAATTCAAAGTCCGATTTGAGAAACTGCTGAAATAAATTATTTCCAATACTTTATTCATGACTGGCGACAGCAACGTCATCATTACCTCTCTTCAAGTGCAGAGATGGATTCGACTTTTCATGCGCCTGTACTCGTGCCCCAATACGCTCATCGGACCAGTGCCGATGCTCCCGGCTCTGGATATAATTTACATACAATCGCTCGTATTACATAGCCCTCCTGCTCAATTACAGATTATCTTGGATCTTTGCTTCTGGTTAGCCAATCTTCTACAGGAATAACACGATAAAACAATCTTTCAGACAGAGATGGTTCAGGGGACACCCCTGTTGTACTGTACTGTACTCTAATAATTTTCATTATCTGCATGAGTTTCGATATCAGCCTCGGAAGTCAGTAGATACTGTACTTGAACAATAGTAATAAAATATCTTCTGCCGGAGAACGCACGAATCATGCGCCAACGAGGCACCAGATTAGAATGTAAAACTGCACAATTGCACTGTAATTTACTTGCTGTTGCAGAGTACTGCAGTACCCCGTACAGTACGTTTCCGTGCTTCCCACAATATGGCCCAGAATGTTTTAATACTATTTTCTGCATTGTTGCCATGTAAGACTTTTCACGATTGCACCACTGTTCTGCGCTTGTCACCGATATGTGCTTGGATAGGATTCTGCTAAGCCTTTCGAGCAACTGAAAGTGTAAATCCTACGCGGTAATAATAATTGGATAAGAACAGTTGTGAAGCAGAGAGTCTTACGAGAGGTAGTAGGATAGTTTGTTGCCTGCAAGGAGATGTTCTGGTTTCACTAAACTATCAGCTTCGATACGTATTGTTTTCTGAAATCTATGAATCAACTCATTCCCATTGATCCAGCGTAGCCTTTAAGATTTAAAATGTTCTGTTGAACGTACAACCTAATTTGATTTAAGTAGTGCGTACTCAGAAATCGGATTCAGAACATCTCAATTTGGATACAGCACAGTGTTCACCGATCGAGAAAGCTCACTTGGACAGATCATGCCAACCGATTATAATCGCGATGTGACGATTTCAGGGGATGGGGTAGGTTGGAAAACGGTGAATTTGCTGAGTTTTCTACACTTGAGGAAGGCCTTCTCAGTAAGTACGTGTCTTGCCACGGTATCCCAAGTTTTTTTAATACTAAACTTGTAAAATCCTTGAGCAATCGAGTCTAGAAATAGAACCAGTTGCTTCTATAAATTGATGAAGGCGTCGCCGACGGATCAAGGGAGATTGCCCCCGAAACTCAGGAAGTCACAATGATCGGACAACAATTGAGTTGTATCGCACTTTTCTCGGGATGTCTTGTTATCGCCGCAGCTCATTCTTTCTTGACCGACCCGGAACCGATTACCCCAAAAGAGTGTCGCGTGGGAGGACCTGCGGGCTTCGTGTTCAACTGTCGTGGACCGTGTAACTTGGAGCGCTTGGAACAGAACCCGCCGTATGCGAACTATTACCCTGAAAAGGTTGGTAGTAAAACTTATGTGGGAGGCGGCAAACCTGCTGCGGTTTACCGTCGCGGGCAGCGTGTAAAGATCAAGTACGCGAGGAACAATCACACTCCTGGGGGTTTCAACCGCTTCACGCTCGTCAAGCCCGATGACATGATGAATCGCGCTGCACATGACAAAAATGCGTTCTGGCATTCTTGTTGGGGTGCTGAGTTCGAGGAGGCCACACCCGCAGACAAGGTTATGAACAATCATAACAAGTACTTCAATCTCGTTGGGAATGATGGTGATGACCATAATCTTGCTATCGGATATTACACGGTTAATATCGTTATTCCGAAATGTATCCCCGATGGCAAGTATATTCTCGGCAAGACATGGTATGGTGGTACTGGAGATACGGCTCAGACGAATGACCCCGATGAGCCTGGTCAGTATTCATACTTCGGTGACTACTGGTCGTGCGCTTTCGTCGAAATCAAGGGAGGAGACATGGAGAACAGCTGTGACGTAGTGTTTAACGCAGACTCTAAATTCTCATCGGACAAGTGCTTTGCGTCAGTTGACCGACTTGCTTCACCAGAATGCAAAGCGACTAGTCAGAACCCTCAGAGCTTTACTGAAACTTGCCAGTGCATGGTAGAACCGTGCATGAAGAATGGTCAGGCCCAAAAGGGTTCGTACATGGTACCGTTTAAGTTCAAGGACGGGAAGAAGCCCGCTCCCTTGACTCCAAGGAATTGGGGTGGAAAGCTATCTGGTGAAAAGTCAAATGAAGAGTCCAATGCAAATGACGAACCGAAGCCTACGCTTAAGCCTAAGCCTCGGCCTAAGCCTCAGCTTACGCCTCAGCCTAAGGCCCAGCCCAAGACTCGAAGAGAAACTGCGCCAGCGAAGGAAGTGACGAAACCTCCAAACGATGATACATGCGAAGATTTGCGGAAGAAGTACAACGACCTCGTAGCAAAAGTCCAGAGCGGAAATTATATCGTGAAGAAAAGATCATGCCCTTCTCGCCTATTCAAACTCTGCGAGGACCAATGTGGGGTGTAGATATCGGCATCGAGTAGTAACTTAACATGAATTGTAAATATTAGAACATGCTTATCCTGTACAATAAGGAGTACAGTTTCGGTTGCAGAGCAATGTACTTTTGCCTTCATTGTGCTCTTGTAGTACTGTCTTTTCTTATTCAAACCATGCAATAAGATGTGGAGGAACATGAACGCTAGTTTAGAGTTGAGCATTAGTGAATTCTGTGATTAACAGTAAAGTATATACATTAGAGTAAGACATTCGCCAATCCCATTACCGATGTGTGTTAAACGCATATTAAGGATTTATTCGAGAATACGCCGCTTTCTGGGATCGACTAATTCTTCCATCGTAGGAGTTGTTCTTGTTTCAAACATTTCCGCAATCAATCTACAAGACACCTGAACACCAAGCACATCTTCAGGATCGAAATGTGTATAAAACGGGGGTGGCATAGAAAACGGAGGCAATGCTGCATTGATTCGCAGTCCACTCGTTGTTGGAATGTTGATTCTTTCACGTGGATAGTTATCGTGAATCAGATAGCGACTCTTACCAGCCGCCTTCAGTGTTTTCAGGAATCGCATCGCTTGAATAAGATTACTGTGCAATGTTTCTCTTGCTAGTGTTACGTCTGCGGGAACGTATTCGGATGCACGCGCTTCCGCAGAATTAAATCGAACGAAGCGAACGTGACGTCGTGTACCCCACCCCACTTTAGCACGCGCGTATTCCGCCTCACTTGAAACAGCGCATATCACACGGACTAAACGATACTCTCCTAATAACTTGTCAACGACTTTCGGAATCCAGCCCAAATGCTTCGCGCAGTCAACATCAAAAACACTCGCAGCTGCACTTCGTTTCAACGCGCGATATACACCTGTGCATATCAGAGCATCAGCTCGTGAACATCCCATCCACGGTCCTTTACGTAATGCCGCAAATATACTCGAGGAACGCTCAAGCGGTGGAGCCCGTGCTGCCTCGCTTTCTGATGTATGCTGCCAAGGCAATCGCGTTCCGTTCAAAGACGTGAGATTCGCGTACTCTGGAAGTTCATCCCACGCCTCCTTCGTCGCATTGATACCGCCTGTCGTACCTCCCAAACCCACTGCAGTAAAAGTGAACGCAGTCGATCCACTGGGCCGGCTATTTCTTGAACTTCCGCCACTATCTCTCGCAGGTTCTCGTGCGGCTTGTGCCCCCGCTAATGCATGCCAATTTACCGGTGTGGCGTGTCTTTTCGGTGTCGCGAGACGAGTGTATGTCGAAGTCGATTGGGAACTTTTTCGAGGGGTGGAAGCCCATGACGAATAGGTAGCACGCCGACGCCACCGACCAAATTTCGCCGCTGGATACAGACGAGTTCGCATATGAGCAGCCATAAAGATTGTGAAAAGCAGAAAGATTGCAACAGATGGACTTGGGATAAAACGAGATCTGCGCTTGCGTAGTTGCTTTTGTTGGCGTCTTTTCTTCGCCTTCCGTTCATCACGGCGTCGCTCGCGAAGCGAAGGACCGAACCAACCCATAATTGCAGTTTGCGCGATGGTGTATGCTCACGTTTCCCAAAGCGCAAGTGCATGAGCTCCAGCAAAAAATCGAGTGCGTCAACATTTATCACGCTTTCGTGGCTTCCTTCTTCAGTCGACGCGCAATTCTAAGTTGCTCTGACTCTAAACTGCTATCCTCGATGACTCATTCCTCCCTTGCTTGGGTTTCTGAATGTATCCATGACCTCGGCATAGGCGGCACCTTAGAATAACGGTAGGCGCATGTTATTGAGCTGAAGGTTGTTTTTTTCTGTAAGTTCACGAAAATGAGTAACTACCAACAACCGTGAACTACTAAAAAACCTTAACTTAGAAATGCTAGCAACGAATCGATAGATTCGACTCATGTACCGTACAGTTCAGTGCCCCGGTACCGTACAGTATAAACACGTACTTTGACGCTACAATTTAATCGATTAAACCTCTACGTCAACTTCCAACTCTTTCTTGAAATCCGCCATGAGCCACTCAGTCTGGTACACAGACTTAGCATCGCCCGAATGAACGATTCCGGCATTATCTGCAGTTCGAAACAACGAAAGAAATTTTTTCTCCATGCCGCTACCACGTGAAACGCATGTACGAGTACGTTCGAAACCTACGGAAATTCTCAACTTGAATACGGACAACCTCATCAGAGATCTGAATCTTATGTCGTATTCTGATACTACAGCTGCATGAGTGTGGTTAATTAAGTTTTTCTACTGACATTTGGTTTTTTCAAAGCACTGCATCACAAGGAAGACGGCCCTCGGTTCCGTGTATATTCTTTTGCAATAGGTATGCCGTGAAATATTTTTTCTTTCAAGTAATGACATGCTTTCTTCTTCTAAAAGGTAAGGGAAAGGGCGGTAAATTAACGAAGAAGCGGAAACGTTCTCTCATTTCCCTCGTTGTATTCCACTGGATACAGTAATTTGGTTCCAAAATAGTCGTGGGAATGATAGCCGAGCTACTAATCCTAGGTGCATCAGTTTAGCTTTAATAGAGACAAGGCAGAATAAAAGGCAAAAGGCTTCCACCCTGAACTCAATTTCCCACCGTGAAATGTGCCTTAAACCACGGCGTTAGGCCTTAAATATGGTGTTGCGTGCAGCTACCTGCAGGACCAAGCACTACCCTGGAATATTTTTGAGATTACTCCAGTGCGAACCTGTAGCATTAAGATCCTAGAAAAACACTATTCCTCACTTAATCTTGACGTCAAACCGGTTGATGCAAATCCAACTAAATAAGTAAAAGTGAATAAAATTATATAATCTAATTACAATTACTTGAACATTTCTTCATCAGTAAATTTTTCTGATTGCTTGGATCAGATAAATCCGACCGATCTGGAACTGCTAGTACGATGTTTTTAATACACATCACTTTACTATCATTGAGAAAAGCTGCATTTAGAAAAAATATGGGGTCTAGACGTCAAGGAGTCAAGATTATTGTACATGAAGAAGCAATATTTACTCTATTTTATTACGTAACATTATAGTAAATGAGTCTGAATTAATTGCGATCAATTTCGAGAATAATATAGAAACAGATGGAAATAATATCACATGAACTTTCTACTACTAACTAAATTAACAAAGATACCCCACAATAATCGTGATTAAACCAAACGTAAATACTATTTATTCAATTTATTCAAGATAAAAGCATTTTCTTTCTTCAATCTGCTTTACACCATAACAAATGGCTTATAAGTCTTACCGGCTTTGAACTCGGCTTTGAGAAAATTTCTCTCAGAATAATTCCATAGGTATCACTGAAACAAGTCTACTGCACGTCTCATTCTAAACCAATAAATAAAAGGAAGACGATTCTGAATTCCTGTATATTCTTCTTTAAATAGTTGTGACGGGAAATATTTTTCCTTCCTTCTTAGGGGTAAAGAAAATTTATGTTTTATCTATGTGTCCAAGTGGCATCAGATTTGGTTTAATACAGAAAGGAAGAATAAAAGAGAGTATTTTTCACACTGAACTAGGCTATAACTACCGCTCTAGGCCGTAGATATGAGGCTGCATGCAAATGAAGCCAAGATCCAGCACTAGCCGGGAATATTTAAAGGTTGCTTCACTCCGAATCTTTAGCAAAACGAACCAAAACCTTTTCGAAGGTGGTCACGGTCATGTGCATTGGGCATATCGACCTCTGAACTGTCGTCAGTTTGGAGAAGAGAATATAGTTCTTAATTGTTGCTTCAACAGTACTATTCGTACAGTGATGTTCGCTTGGGGAAGAATATGAGGAATTGCCTGTAATAGGAGATAAAAGTTAGCGGAAAATCTACAGGAAAACAGTCACCTTCAAAGTTCATCTTGAACAACACATATTCTTGATTCGGTAAAAATACAAAACGAACATGAAGTGTTGGGGAACAAATAATATAGGTTTTAACTATTTTTGAATTATCAAATTGAGTTATCCACTCGCAACAGTTTAGGAATAAGAATCAATTATTCGTTTAATTAGCATCTGAAAAGTAATTTATTTGCATTCCCAATAAATAGATATTTTACAACTCATTGGTTTTAGCAAGTTTTCTTTTCTCGTTGCTGCTTTAAATGTTTCATATGATCTTTGTAATTCAATCCCTTTGGGAGGAAAACACCACCACTAAAACTCAGATATAGAAAGCCACCACTTTTGGACGGTTGGATCACCCACGAGTGGCTGAGAGTGACTGTACAACTCCCACAAAACAAAGCCACACGCCCTATGTGTGAAATTAACCGCAAGCGAAAGAATAACGGGGGTCAGAAAAGAAAGGGGGTGGGGTCGGCAGCCAACGCAATGAAGCCACGATTCTGGAGGCCAGGTACCAGATCATCTCTGGAGGGATGACTGGGCGCCTCTCTCGCACGAAGGGTCCTTCTACTCCGCTGGAGGAGCGCCAAAACACACCAAAAGTGGTCACTAGCAGCAAAATTAAACGCCGGCGGTTTAGTTCTGGGCCGAAAAGCTCACGTCTTTACTCATCAGAGTGCCTCGAACTACTATAAGTAATTCGTATCAAAACTAAAATTACTACAGGATCTAAATTATTAAAAATTACGGAAAACCCAAAAATGGTGTTATCGAGTAAGATAAAGAATCTCCCCCTTAGGTTTATAAGGCATTTCGATAGGGCCGTTTGTCGCCTTCCCGTGCCTCTGAAAGGCTGGTGGTTGCCACTCAGCGGCCAGTGTGCCCTACCTTGTTCACCCACGAGTGGAAGTTGCAGCCTTCATGCACCACAACTTTAAAGGTAGATTTCAGAGAATTGTGAATCACTACTGAGATTCAGGAACTGCAGAAAACCGAATAGTTTGACAAATTTGATGATCAGAAAAATGTAAAGCGGCAAAAGGTGCTGAATCTCGAAATTTTGTTGTTTTTTTCTAGAATTATAAGTTTTTCAAACAATACATGTATAGTTTTTGACATTAACCCCCAAGCTACTAATAAGTGTGGAAGAGCTGGCCTATTCATTTATTTTTTTAAAACATTTTAGGTGATATTCCCCGGAATGTGTTAATCCCATCTTATGCCTTTGTAAACAATGATGCAATTTTTCCAATATATTAGGATAATTCGTTAGAGTAATCTATTCTCCAAGAAAATTGAGTCATGTTTACGTATTCCTCTGATTCGCTTTAAACCGGTAATTTATCTTGTCTATATTCAATTTCCCCCTGAGAAAAACCGTCGAGGACGTTCCTCGTTTTAGATTTTCGTCCTCGAAATACAGATAACAGAACTTGTTAGTACTAGTACAGAGGGAGGGTGAACAAGGATCCTTGTTTTTATGACATGGCAATAATTATGCAGCGATTGTTTTCTATCGGACTTGAAAAATCAATGAAACGCTGTGGAATGCGGAAATAAGTTCGATGCATGCAATATTAGAAGGTATGGAGTAATCTATTCGCATGTAAAGGCAATTTTATCATACATTATATGTAAATTAAATTGATAGTAAATAATTAGAACTAGATCAAGAAGAAACAAGGCAAACACCGGGCCGATACAAAGCCTTCATTTGGCATGTTTTCAGAGTTTCTAAAAAGCAAGTAGAAGTTTCAAAGGGCGCCGGTTCAGTATTTTTAAATCTGAAATCATAACATCTCATGTAGGGAATGGAGAATGGGTATGGAGAGGAATAGGACGGAATAGGTGAGAATATAAAGGAATAGGATGTGCAAATAAGTAACATACTGGTTATACATGGAGGAATAGAAATGGAGAAATAGGGAACAGGCATATAGACGTGAACTTTCCATAATGCTTCTGGAAAAGTACCTGAATAAACCAATAGTTTATTAACTTATTGTACAGTGCGGCACCATACGCTTCCCTATTGCCTCTTGTTATTCGCAAGCGATAGTACAAATTCTTCTGTACTCGAAATCGAACTCATTTTAGTAGAAGAAAGAATCAAGTCAGCGAGGAATAAAACTGTAGTATGAAAATTCTTTTTTACGTAACAATAATTATGTAAAAACAGTCAAGCATACGAAATTCTTTCATTGATTACAGAATAACGCAAATATTTTTGCTGGGGCGAAGGTAAAAGTAGTACACGTAATGTAAATGAGATGCAAGCTTTAGGCCAAGATTAATTTCTCTCTTTGGGAGGCGAATTCAAGAATAGAAACATTTTATGTGATACTCGGGACATACTGCCTAGTTCTACGTCATGCGGAGAAACTGCAAGTCTGGTGGTCTTGAGTCGATGTTTGAGGAAAACACTTTATGAAGGATACAAATTATCTGCCACTTCCAACTCATTCAAACAATCTTCCCCATCAGCATTCTCTACTTGCTCTTACCTTGCAATCGAAATGTCTGCTTCTCAAAATATTATCCTTGCACTTTTCGGATTGACATTCATCTCGAAAGGTGCAGCATCGAAGTGTTATGGGGAGGCAAAATACAAGGTGATCTTCTACAACGCACTATCTGACACGGGATTTTTCAAGGACATTGTACCGAAGGGCGGTCTTGCCTTTTCGCCCATGACAGCCGTCACTCATGATCCTCGTGTATCGCTCTTCACATCTCGCGGCTTTGCTTCTAAAGGTCTAGAGATGGTCTGCGAAACAGGTGCGAACAATATGTTTATTGATGAGGCAACGGCATTCGGACATCGAGTCACATCTGTTGTCGGTGGTGACAGTGGCATTCCAGGGGGAATGAAAGGGTACGTAGAAGTCATGGCTACGTGCGAAAACTATTACCTCACCGTAACCTCCATGATTGCACCTTCACCTGACTGGATTGTGCAGATCAACAACATAGCACTCTTGAAAAATGGCTCGTTCATCAAGCAGAAGTGGGGACGTCTGTTCGCGTACGATTGTGGCACCGATTCCGGACGCGAATTCACCGATCCATCCAACCCTGCGCTAGACATTCCCACTGTTCCCGTCGACAACATTGTGCCTCTTGCACAAGATGAAACTGACCGCTTCAACGGATATTCAGTTGGATGGTACAAGGTAGTCCGCTTGTACTAACTAGAAAATTTTCCAATTCCTTGCACTTTTCAATGCTGTCACTTGTTACGAAAACAATGAACTGGTGGCTGTGTTTGAAAAACGGGTTAACTAGTATAACAATCATCAGTTGCCGTTCAGTAACACACTGTCTATAGTTTCTCAAATAAATAAATTTGTGAATAAATCCCAGTCTCCAGAGCAAATGTTCGTATCGGACTTGGAAGGGGCCTCACTTTAAGCCGATCCATATCGCATGCGCCTAAAGGGTGTTTTCAAATTTTGGGAGCTATGAATTGAGACCATGGCATACAGGTCTCGACACCATAAGTAGGGATTCTTGAAACCAATGGCCAGCGAATGAGAATCCCAGCCTGGTTCACTGAAAGGATGTGATTGGCTGAGACCGGCTTCCAAGAATCCACACCTATGCTGTCGAGACCCGTTAGTAGAATTGTTCTTGATTTGTACATGTAGTACACTGAAGATCGTTCTCTGCAATTAAAGTAAGAACGAAAGTGTGGCAAAGCAGGTTTGTGTATTGGAATCTCTTTTTACACAATCTCTCTGCGAATAAACTTAGCGATTCGGATTTATTTGAGCATGAAATTCACCCACTAGATCTATTAATTTAAGCTGTAAAATGAGGTTACTGCAAGACAAGCTCAAAATCAGTATTATGCGCCTGGTCTGAGGAAAATGAGATGGACTTGTGTTGAGGACCTAATGTAATGCACATCGCACATCTCACTTAAATTTGATAGTTTTGTAGGATTTGAGGTTCTTGAACGAAATAATTTAG
>JAAUYH010246446.1_pt1 | contig 16702 bp, 14 predicted proteins | sample 7278061 | NCBI WGS metagenome assembly JAAUYH01 (sample SAMN14350203, study PRJNA611818) | marine sediment metagenome | isolation source: surface marine sediment (0.6m) | place: French Polynesia: Moorea | collected 2018-08 | reverse complement strand
TTCCGATCTCTGATGCAGTTCCAGAACCTGATGGCCTTCGGACTGGACGGCGTCGCACACGCCGCCGAGGCTCTCGTCGGCAAGGCCGTCGGCGAGAAGCGCCGGGAGGCACTGGAACGCGCTGTGTCCCTGTCGCTGAAGTGGTCGCTCGTGTTTGCCGGCGGGTTTTCTTTCTTCTACCTGGTCGGCGGCCCGCTGCTGATCAACGTCCTAACCGACCTTCCGGATGTCCGGCAAACGACGCTCGTTTACCTGCCGTGGATGATTTTTTCACCGCTGATTTCGGTCTGGTCGTTCCTGTATGACGGCGTGTTTGTCGGAGCCACGCGCGCGAAGGAAATGCGGAATATCATGCTCGTCTCCGCCTTCGTGATCTTCCTGCCGGCCTGGTACCTGCTACAGCCTTTCGGAAACCACGGGCTCTGGGCGGCGTTTATGTTGTTCCTGCTGGCCCGCGGTGTCGGCATGCATGTGGGCTATCGCCGAGTCGTGCTTCCCGCAGCCTGAGATTTGGCGGCATACTGTCTCCCTTCAGGCTGCGGCTAAAGATGAAATAAAGGCGAGCCGATACAGGTCCTGATAATCAGCCATTCGCTCTTGGAGATCCAATGAAAGCATCCGACCTGCTCGTTAAATGCCTGGAAGAAGAGGGCATCGAATATATCTTTGGCGTTCCCGGAGAAGAAAACGCCGACTTCATGATGTCGCTGGAGAAGTCGGACAAGATCCGGTTCATCCTGACCCGTCATGAACAGGGCGCGGCGTTCATGGCGGAGATTTACGGACGCCTGACCGGCAACCCGGCCGGTGCGCTGGCCACACTCGGGCCGGGCGCCACCAACCTGATCACCGGCGTCGCGGACTCGAACATGGACCGCGCGCCGATGCTGGTGCTGACCGGACAAGGCGCGACCGACCGCCTGCACAAGGAGTCGCACCAGATCATGGACGTCGTCGGCATGTTCAAGCCGGTCACCAAGTGGGCGACGACCATTCTGAACGCCGAGACCATTCCCGAGATCGTCCGCAAAGCGGTCCGGCTGGCGCGGACGGAGAAGCCAGGCGCCGTGCACATCGAGCTGCCGGAGGACATTGCCAAACACGACACGACCGTCAAGCCGCTGGTACCGAAGCGCTTCCGGCGCGCGGTCCCGGACGACAAGATCGTCGATCGGGCCTTCGACATGCTCAAAGCGGCCAAGCGCCCGCTCATCATCGCCGGCAACGGATGCATTCGGCGACGCGCCAGCAAGCAGCTGCGCATTCTGTGCGAGAAGACCGGCATCGGCGTCATCTCGACGTTCATGGCCAAGGGCTGCGTTGACATGGACGAGGACTACTGCCTGTACACGATCGGCCTCGGTTCGAAAGACCGTGTCTCATTGGCGGTCGACGATGCGGACCTCGTCATCACGCTGGGCTTCGACATGGTCGAGTACCACCCGCACCTGTGGAACCCGAAAGGCGAGAAGAAAATCCTGCATGCGGATTTCCTGCCCGCCGAGATCGACCAGTACTACCACCCGGAGACGGAGCTCGTCGGCGACCTCGCCCACGCGCTGTGGATGCTGAACGAGCGCTTCGATGCGCAGGGCGTGCCGGACTACGACTTCGACTTCCAGAAGAAAGTGCGCGCGGACATGACCGCCGACTTTGAGGAGTACAAGGACGATGACACCGACGGCGCGATCCGCCCGCAGAAAGCGCTGTGGGACGCGCGCCAGGTCATGGGACCGGACGACATCCTGTTGTCGGACGTCGGCGCGCACAAGATGTGGATCGCGAGGCACTACCAGTGCCATGAGCCGAATACCTGCCTGATACCGAACGGTTTCTGTTCGATGGGCTTCGCATTGCCCGGCGCCGTCGCGGCCAGCCTCGTCGACCCGGACAAGAACATCCTCGCGATCTGCGGCGATGCCGGCGTGCTGATGAACGTGCAAGAGATGGAGACGGCGAAGCGCCTGAACGTCAAGATCACCGTCATGGTCTGGGAAGACAAGGAGTACGGCCTGATCGCCTGGAAGCAGGAGAACGAGTTCGGCCGCCACACGCCACTCGCGTTCGACAACCCGGACTGGAACGGCCTCGCCGAGGCCTTCGGCTGGAACGGCCACGTCGTCACGAAATCGGCCGATCTCCAGGGCGTCTTGAGAACGGCGCTGGACGAAGACGGGCCGAGCCTCGTCGTGATCCCGATCGACTACCGCGAGAACAACCTGCTGACGAAGAAACTCGGGGAAGTCACGTGCACGATCTGATGCTTAAACTAATGGGGACATTCTGCTTTTCGCGCGACGTAGGAACAGTAGCGCTTGACCGGCTACAGGCGAAAAGCAGAATGTCCCCATTTGACGCCGTGTCGACAAAACTCTAGGAGGTCACGTGCACGATTTGATGCTGGAAAGTAATCGCGAGCCTGTTGGTTCACTGACGGTTACGTCACCCTACAACGGTCGCGATCTCGACACGATCGCAACGGCGGGCGCCGAGCATGTTGAAGATGCGCTGACGGCGGCCTACGGCCTGTACCGGGACCGGGACAGCTGGCTGTCGATCCCAGAGCGCGTCGCCATCCTCGAGAAAACCGCCGAGATCATGAGCGGACAAGTCGAGGAGCTGACACTGACGGCGGCCAGTGAGGGCGGCAAGCCCTACACGGACTCGAAGGTCGAGGTGCTGCGCGCGATCGACGGCGTCAAGCTGTGCATCGAGACTTTGCGCGCTCATGCGGGCTCGGTTATTCCTATCGGCACGACGCCGGCGACGATGGGACGCGTCGCGTTTACGCAGAAAGAACCGATCGGCGTCGTTGCCGCGGTCAGCGCGTTCAACCATCCGCTGAACCTGATCGTGCACCAGGTCGGCCCGGCCGTGGCCGCCGGCTGCCCGGTGATCGTCAAGCCGGCCGGAGATACACCACTATCCTGCCTGACCTTCGTTCGCATCCTGCGCGAGGCAGGTTTACCGAACGCCTGGTGCCAGGTGCTTGTCTCAGACAGCAATGAGACTGCTTCGAAGCTGGTTACCGACTCACGTATTGGCTTTTTCTCTTTTATTGGTAGCTCCAGGGTGGGTTGGATGCTCCGCTCCAAGCTGGCGCCGGGTGCCCGCTGCGCCCTCGAACACGGCGGCGTCGCGCCGCTGATCATCGCGGAGCCGTTCGACCGTGATGCGGCGCTGGCGGCGATCGCAAAAGGCGGCTTCTACCACGCCGGCCAGGTCTGTGTGTCGGTACAGCGCGTCTATGCACCAGCCGCAATCGCCGAAGACCTCGCGAAGGACCTCGCCGCCGCCGCCGACAAGCTGGTCGTCGGCGCACCCGAAGATCCCGACACCGAAGTCGGGCCGCTGATTCGCACTGCGGAGGTCGACAGGATCGCCGAGTGGGTCGACGAGGCCGTTGCCTCTGGCGCCACACTGCTATCGGGCGGCAAGAGACTCTCGGATACCTGTTACGCGCCGACGGTGCTGCTGAACCCGCCCGAAGACGCGAAGGTCAGCCAGCTCGAGATCTTCGGTCCGGTCGTTTGCGTCTACGGCTACGAGCAACTCGAAGACGCGGTCACTGCGTCGAATGCCTTGCCGGTCTCGTTCCAATCCGCCGTCTTCTGCGACGACATCGACACGGCCATGGGTCTGTACAAGCGACTCGACGCGTCGGCCGTCATGATCAACGACCACACGGCGTTTCGTGACGACGTCATGCCGTTCGCAGGCTTACGTGAGTCCGGTCACGGTGTCGGTGGCATCCCCTACACGATAGAGGACATGCAGGTCGACAAGATGGCGGTGATCAAGTCGCGCGGGCTGTGAGGCAAAGGCGCTGCCAGGGTTAGAACATAGACAGGTTAACCCTGGGATGGAACGCCATATGGGCTGGAGACTAGCGCCCAACCTTCGTTGACGGTTCATGGCATGGAATAAAAGTATCTGTCAAAAGATGGGGCCAAGCCTACTTCCCGACGAAATGATCGCCGAAAATTGGACCTGGCTCCCCCTTCGACATAGCTATGCGCCGCTACTCAACCATGCAGAACGCATTCAGCTTGTTGCCATCAAGGTCGCGAAAATAGCCGGCATAAAATCCCTTGTCGTTCTCCGCGGGACGAAACCCCGGGTCGCCTTCGTTGGTGCCGCCCAAGTCCAGCGCCTTCTTGTGGAAAGCATCGACCTTGTCCGGGGAATCCATGAACAACGCCACCATGACGCCGTTGCCGACGGTCGCCTTTTCTTTGTTGAACGGAACCGTCACTGCGACAGACGGCGCGTTGGGTTCCGGGGCCCACGCGATGAACACGTCGTCTTCCTCCATGAAGCGACCGATGCCGAGTGAGCCAAAGAGCTCGTCGTAGTAGGCAGCTGCCTTCTGCAGGTTGTTGGTTCCCAAGGTCACATAGCCAATCATCTTACTTCCTCACTCTATATTGGGTTACAGGACCGGCCTCGGGGATGGCGCTGAGTGCCGGGTACGTGATTCGCACGATACGGTCACCCTGCTGACAGCATGGTGTCAGTAGACTTTCAGTAGCCTATAGTTCCGATATCGAACACGCGGAAACGCTGTCGGGAGCCTCATGAGACGTGCGGACAGATTGATCAAGATCGTTCACTACCTGCGACGAATGCGCCGGGCAGTGACGGCGCGCCAGATCGCAGAGCATTTCGAGATCTGCCAGCGCACCGTGTATCGGGACATTCAGGACCTGACGAACTCAGGCGTGCCGATTTACGGCGAGGCCGGCGTCGGCTACGTCATCGACAAGAAGTACCATATGCCGCCGGTCATGTTCGACTTCGACGAGTTGGAGGCTATCGCACTGGGTATCAACATGGTGCGAACGTGGACCGACGCGACGTTTTCCAAAGCAGCAGAGAGTGCTCTGGAGAAAATACAGGCCGTGCTGTCCGACTCACGCTTGAACGACATGCAGCAACTGACGACCTACTCCCTGGAGAGCCGCGGCAAGGTTCCGTGGACAGTGAGTTTCTCAGACATCCGGGAATGCATCCGCTCCCGACACAAGATCGAATTTAACTACACGGACCTTAACGACAGAAAGAGCCATCGAACCATCAGGCCCCTGTCGCTGCTGTTCTTCGGGCCGGTGTGGCTCGTGCTGGGCTGGTGCGAAATGAGAAAAGACTTCCGGAACTTCCGACTGGACCGGATGACCGAGCTCGCGATTCCGGGAACCACGTTCGAAGACGAAGAAGACAAGACGCTTAAGGCTTACGTGGCGCAGTGCAACTATTGATGGGCAACCACTACCACCATCGTCGTCAGGTTATGCTCCGACAATGCGAAAGGAGACCATCCGAGGTGTGCCTGTCCGCGAGGTTCGTTTCTCACAGCCGGTATAAACGAAGTCAGTGAAGAAGTTCCTGCTTATCGTTCGGGGTAACCAGCCCGCTCCCCCAACCACCTTATCGCCTCATCGAACCGCTCCGACCAGGGATGCCCGTAGCTCAGCCGAATGAAGTTCCGATAGCGTCGCGACGGCGAGAAGATCTGTCCCGGCGCGATACTGATGCCGGCCTCGATGGCGTCGTCAAACAGTGCGATCGCATCCACGCCTTTGGGTAGCTCGAGCCACAAGACGCTGCCGCCCGCAGGCTGTGATATGCGTGTGTCTTTCGGGAAGTGCTGGGCGATAGAGGCAGCCATGCGTTCGGCGTTGGCTTGCAGGGCGGGGCGCAGCATCTTGATGTGTCGCTGGTAGTCGCCGCTGGCCAGGAAATCGGCGAGCGTCAGTTGCGCCAGCAGGCTTGACGAGCAGGAGAACGCACGCTTTAAGCGGACGATTTCGTCGAGATAATGCTCCGCGACGACCCAGCCGACGCGATAGCCCGGGGCAACGGTCTTTGAGAACGAACCGCAGGTGAGAATCCTCGCATCCGACCCCAGGAACTGCGCCGGGGTGGGACGCACACCGTCGAATCGCAGGTCGCCGTACACGTCGTCCTCGATCAACACAACGTCATACTCTTCGAGCAGCTTGACGAGCCGGTGTCGGTCGTCGTCGGGCATGCCGACGCCCAGCGGGTTCGACAGCGTAGTCGAGAACATGCAGGCCTTGACCGGGTGCTTCTCGAAGGTGCGCCGCAGTTCGTCGATGGCGATGCCCTCTTCCGGGCAGGTTTCCACTTCGACGGCGAGCATCCCTAAGCCGTCGATCAGCTCCAGGAGACCGTGGTAGGTCGGCGTCTCGACCGCTATCACATCTCCCGGTTCCGCCACGGCCTTGAGTGCCAAGAGCAACGCTTCCTGTCCGCCGTTGGTGATGACGATGGATTCCGTGTCGACCTGCGTGCCGATCGTGTCGAAGTAGTGATAGGCGATCTGCCGACGGAGCGCCGTTACACCGACGGTAGAGGCGTAGCCGAGACTGCTGTCTTCGGCACGCGACATGACGCGCTTCATCGCGCGATGCAGGCCTTTGGCCGCCGTGCGGCACATCGTCGGGTTGGCGATGCCGAAGGGCACCAGGTCGGAGTTGTTGATGCCGTCATAGACGCGCTCCATGAGCGACCGGCAGCACAGCGACACGGGCTGGCCGGAGGACGACGGCGCCGGTCGCACGAGTTCGTTCTGGGCGACGTGCCGAACGTAGAAGCCGGACTGCGGCCGCGACTCGATGCGACGCTGACTCTCAAGTTCGATGTAGGCCTGCCGCACCGTTGGCACGCTGACCCCCGCAGACTTACTCATTTTGCGCAACGACGGCAGGCGGTCGCCCGGGGCGAGCGTCCCGGACTCGATGTTCTTAAGAATCAGGTCGATGACCTGCCGGTAGAGGTAGGCGTCTTCGTTTCGGTCCACTGCCAGCATAACTGTACAGGTCTCATTTTCAAAAAACTGACGCTGTTATAGCTCTAAAAAGTCCGTAGAGTCAATCATCAATCTCAGGTGGATGGGAGAAGACGATGCATGACGCATGCCTTGATCGAGCAGACTGTCCTGTCGACTGCGGTACACCGCGGCTCGCGATGTCTGCGCCTGCCGGCACCAAGTCGCGGGGTGCGATGGACTGGCGCAGGGCCTTGCGGCTGATCGTGGCACCCGCCCTGCGGCTGCACCGATACCGCTATCGCACGCTCCATCTCCTGGAATCGCTCATCGAACGTCACGACTGCGGAGGATCGCGATGAACAACATCACCCTGTACGTCATTACCGTGTTGATCTGGGGATCGACCTGGTTCGCTATCGAGTTTCAGCTGGGCACCGTGGCGCCCGTCGTGTCCGTCGCCTACCGATACCTGCTCGCCGCGGCGCTCTTGTTCGCGTGGTGCTATTTCCGTGGCATAAGCCTCAAGTTCCGCGCGGTCGATCATGGCTGGTTCATGCTGCTCGGCGTGCTGCTGTTTGGCCTGAACTACGCCCTGGCTTACACGGCACAGGTGTACATCACGTCCGCTCTGACGGCGATCGCGTTCTCGACCGTCGTCTGGATGAATATCGTCAATGCGCGCCTTTTCTTCGGCGTACGTTCCGGGCGCAAGGTGTTGTTCGGCGCGGTTTTCGGCTGCGTCGGTATCTTCATCCTGTTCTCGCCTCAGGTCCGCGAAGCGTCGCTGTCCGACAGCGTATTCCTGGGGCTCGCGCTGGCCTTGGGAGGCGCGCTGGTTGCCTCGTTCGGCAACATGGCCTCGCAGGCGGCACAGCGTCGCAAGCTGCCCATCGTTCAGTCCAACGCCTGGGGCATGGTCTACGGTGCGCTGTTCAGCGGCCTGTTTGCCGTCGTGTCCGGTGTGCCGTTCAACTTCGACTGGTCGACGGGCTACATCGTGTCGCTGCTGTACCTCGCCGTGTTCGGCTCCGTCATTGCATTCGGCGCCTACCTGAAATTGCTCGGTAGGGTCGGTGCACACCGCGCCGGCTACGCGATGATCCTGTTTCCGGTCGTGGCGTTGGTGCTGTCGAGCCTGTTCGAAGGCCTCGAGCTGGACGTGTCGGTCATCTACGGGACGTTGCTGGTGCTTGTTGGCAACCTGTTTGTGCTGGATACGCGCAAGGCGGACGACAAGCCGTTGGAGAGGAATGTTGTTGGGGTCGGGTCTAGGTGACGGACAGGCGAGGCGCCAGAGCACGGGCGTCGTCGCCGTCTACTTCCTGCTGGACTCGCGTGCGACGCTAGTCGACCAGACGTAGACAACGCTTTCGGTGTTCGCGGGCCTATTTGATGTGTGCCTGTCCTGCATAGCTTGGTGTTAGTTTCATTGGTGCTGACGGCATACAGACTGAAGCTGGCAAAGTCGGCGCATCATTCAGAAATCGCTGGAAATGGATGTGCCAATATTTGCTTCTCGATCACTAGCCTAGTACTCCGAGAGCCTTCCAAGCAATTAGCAAGAAGAACATTAGAGCGACCACGAATGGTAGGGCTAGCTTGACGAGCGGAGAGGGGTCTTTTTCCGCTAGAGATTTCTTAATCTCCGCGATTTCTTCACCTGACAGTGGATTCTTGACGGAATGATCCGGATTCCCTAGGAGCTTCTGCGCATCCTCATATTGACTATCAAGAACCACAAAGACTCGATATGGATTAGGCCCAACGTAACCCAAAGGAAGGCCTGACAAGCTTTTGCCTGCAACGTAAGTTGCAATGCCATGGTTTTCAAGTTCGGCGGACAACAATGCTGCGTTTGACCAAGAATCAAATGATCGGAGAAGTTTCAACTTATTTTAGGATGCGGGACTCAATTCAAGTGGCAGAGCTCTTCGATGTGCGCCTGTCCAACTTGGCTTGATGCGTGCCTGTCCATGTATAAGCGCTTTGACTGGTAGATGGCCGTTAACGCTTCGTTGTAGTCAGGACGACTGATTCGGGCAAATACACCTCGAACTCCTTCATCCACGGAATCGTCATGATCCTAACAGGGCCGTCCGAAAACGCTAATTCAGCATCGGTATGGTGCCTCATCTCCGCGGGTACATAAGATGGAAACTGAAGTGGAGGCATCACAGCAACCTGCCGGACCTTGTTCCAATGAATCCATACCTTGCTTCCGAAGAGTCGGTATCGACGTGAGACAACCAGTCCAGTCTCTTGTCCGTGCACAAGGACCCAAAACCTCTTTCCTTCAATCTCAAGGTGGCCCGAAGTGAAATCCGAAGTTACCTGACGCCTAAACTTCTCTGAGAATAAACAGGAGATTTCTTTCCAACTCATGTTGCAGGCATGCAAATCGACTAGTTGACCGCAATCAAGTCGCCGGCGCTGCAGCCATCTCCTTCCTGCAGGCCTCGCGCGCCACGCGAATCGCCCAGACGTAGGCGACGATGCCGGTGACGATGTTCGCCAGCGTGTAGGCACCAAAGATGCCGGGGATGCCGTAAAGCTCGCCGCCGACCCAGGCCAGTGGAACATAAAGCAGCAGGATGCGGCCGGTGCTGACCCAGACGCCCGGCATCGGGTGGCCGAGGCCGTTGAAGGCCGCGTTCATGACCATGACCATGCCGTAGCTCGCGTAGCTGATCGGGACGATCCACAGGAACAGCTTCGTGACCTCCATGACGCTTTCTGAGTCCGTGAACCAGCCGGGAATCGTCCAGGACAGCGCGGCGAGCAGCACGGTGATCGCGGCGCCGATGCCGATGCTCGCCAGCGTGCACAGCCTCAGTGATTCGATGATCCGGTCTTCCTTGACGGCCGACAGGTTCTGGCCGACGAAGGGACCGATGATCGATGACAGCGCGTAGAACACGACGAGCACCATCGACTCAATACGGCCGGCGACGGCGAAGCCGGCCACGGCGTCCGGGCCGAAGCGCGCCAGCATCGCGGTCACCAGCGTCGCACCCAGCGGCACGATGACGTTCGTGCCGGCCGCCGGAATGCCGACGTGCATGATGTCGCGGGACGAGCGAACAAAATCCCTGGACTCCGGCCGCTCGAAGCTGAGCAGGTCCGCCTTCTTCAGGTAGTACACCGTCAGCAGGAAGATGATGATGCGTGCAATCAGCGCTGCGTAGGCGGCACCGTTCAACCCAAGCGCCGGTATCGGGCCGACGCCGAAGATCAGGATCGGGTCGAGCACGACGTTCAGCACCGCACCGCCGACCATCAGCTTGCCGGGCAATACCGTGTCGCCGGTGGCGCGCATGCTGGCCATGCCGACCATGCCGACGACGATGAACGGGATGCCGAGATACATGATCGTCATGAACTCGCCAATCATCGGCAGCATGTCTTCTGGTGCGCCCAATGCCCTGAACAGGGGATCGATGGTCAGCACGCCAAGGACCGCGATAAACAACGTCAGCACAAAGGACAGGATCAGGCTGTCTGTCGATAAGCGGCGCGCCCGGATGTGATCATCCCGGCCGATAGCCCGGGCGACGACAGATGACGTCCCCGCGCCCAGGCCGATGGCGACGCTGATGACCATCATGATGATCGGGAAGCCGAAGCCGAAAGCAGCCAGCGCCTCCTTGCCGATCTGGCCGATGAACCAGGTATCGATCAGGCTCTGCGCCATCAGCGTCGAGATACCGAACAACACGGGAATCGTCATGTCGACGAGATGTCGACCGACAGGTCCCTCGGTCAGTCGTGGCCGCTTGCTGTTCATCCGGCGCACTATGGACTAGCTTGCAGGCGTCCGCAATGCGCTATGATCACTTCGCGACTTCGAAGGACCGGGACGTGAAGACACAGCACGAGATCATTATCGACGCACCGCGCGATGCCGTCTGGGATGCCTTCGCGAGGGGTGCGGACGCGGCTGTGCTTGATGACATAACCGAGCAAAGGAAACCTGACTTCCTCGCAGGTACCGCCGTGATCCGTGGCGGCCGCGCCGTCATCGTCGGTCACTTCGCCGACCACGGCGAATCAGGAACAAAGGTCACCGTTTATGCCAATCGATTCTTCAAGGGCATCGCCAAGCTGACGTCGGTCGTCCGGGGTGACGCCCTGAAGAATGACATCGACCGGAAACTCGACCGGCTGAAACTCGCCATCGAGACGGCGCGCTCGTGAGCTGGAAGAAGCTGTCATCGAAAGTCATCTTCGACAACCCGTGGATGACGGTGCTCGAGGATCATGTCATCAACCCGGGCGGCGGCGAGAACCAGTACGGTCATGTGCGTTTCAAGAATCGCGCGATCGCAATCCTGCCGTTGGACGACGGCGACAACACGTGGCTGGTCGGGCAACAGCGCTACACGCTGGACGAATATTCGTGGGAGCTGCCCATGGGCGGCGGCCCGCTCGACGAGGACCCGCTTGTTGCAGCCAAGCGAGAGCTCAAAGAAGAAACCGGGCTCACGGCCAACGAGTGGCGCCAGGTCATGACGCTGCACACGAGCAACTCAATCACCGATGAGGTCGGCTACGTGTTTATTGCCAAGGACCTCAGCCAGGGTGACACGGACTTCGAAGAGACCGAGGACCTGCTCGTGAAAAAGCTGCCGCTCGAAGACGCGATTTCGATGGCGATGGATGGCCGCATCACCGACGCGATTAGCGTCGCCGCGCTCCTGCACGTCAACGCGATCAGAGCAGCTTCCTCAAGGTAACCACGTAGCGCATCGGTCCACCCGGATCGATCGCATCGAACGGGTAGCAGGTCACGAGACTCAGGAACGCGTCGTCTGTGTCCAGCGTCAGCGCACCGCGACGTGAGTCGACGACGTGGTTGCCGATAACCTCGTAGAGGTACTGCAGGCCACTGGGGCGCTCCACGATCATCGTGTCACCGACCTCGACATCTCTTAAGAAACGAAAATGCGTGTCCCGATGACCGGCGATGACGGCATTGCCGACGTCGCCTGGTGTCGCGCTGGCGCTCAGGTGACCCGGGCCGAAGGCCAGTGTTCGCCCGGAGCCGCCGGACAGCACGATCAGGTCGACGCGACCAGAGTCCGCCAGCAGCCTCGCGACCGGGTAGGTGTCGGCCCAGGGCCACGGGCGCGCCTCCAGGTCGCCGTCACCCGCGCGCTCCCAGGCGCGCTGCATCAGGTCCTGTGCCAGCCAGGCCTTCGCCGGGATGTAGGCGCTCTGTCCGAGCGGCCAGAACCCCAGACACAACAGGCAGCTCACGAGCCCGTACTTCTTAAGCCAGCGACGCACGACGACGCCTCTGTATCAGGAATGTCAGCGCGGCGAGCAGCAGGAACACAGCCGCTTGCAGCCTGAGCGCCGCAGCCGGGGTCGCCGTCGCCGGGAAACCGAAGATCGCGTTGGCGCTCTGGCCGTGAGGCATCAGGTTCGGCACCTGGTCTTTCGACAACGGCGCGCCCGCCGGGCGGACCGGCGTCTTGTCGACGGCGACCAGGCTCGTGTACTTGCTGACGATGTGGTGCGTCATCGCGGTCTCAACGATGCTCGCGCGAATCTCGTCGGGGTTCGCTCCGCGGCGTGCCGCATCCGACAGCTCTGCGATGCGTGCTCGCGCCCACAGCGCGCCAACGCCGAAGGCGCTGTGATCGTCGGTGACCGGTATCTCGGTGGTCCAGCGCTCACCGGGCATGTTGCCGGCGATGTTTATCGACTCACCCATCGGAAACGGCGCATCGGCGCGCACGCGCACCGAAACCGGCTCTCCGAGATAGAGGTCCGGCACACGAGAGGGGTAGGCATCGACGCCGGCCGGCCAGTCGATCTGGATATCGGTGACCTGCGGCGCTTCGAGTTTCGCGAACAGCCGGTCCATCTTCTCGCCGACCTCGTGCATCGCGGAGATGATCGTGAACGTCCCGCGACCGAGCTCGGCCGACTTGCGCATGAACCAGCTGTTGGGTGCGGAGCCGATGCCTACCGTGAACAACCGTGTCGCCCCGAGCTGTTGCTCAATGACCCGGTAAAGCGCGTCTTCGTTACCGACGCTGCCGTCGGTAATGAAGATCACCTGCTTCAGGTGCGTCTCGGTCACGGGCGAGCTGAGCGCGAATTTCAGTGCCGGCTTCATCTCGGTACCGCCATTGGCCTGCAGCCTGGCGACGAAGGTCTGCGCATGGGACAGGTTCGCCGTGCTCGCGTCGACGCTGTCGTTGAACAATGGCCGCATGACCGAGTTGAACTCGATGATATTGAAGCGATCGCCCGGCAGCAGCCGCTGCAGCGCGCGCCCGAGCGCGTTCTTAGCCTGGTTGATCGACGTGCCGTGCATCGATCCCGACGTGTCGATGATGAAGATCGTTTCACGCGGCATGCGTAAAGGCGCGACCCGGCCTTCAACGGGCGGCACGAGCATCAGCAGGTAATAGCTCTCGCCATCGATGATCTCCGAGAAACTCATCGCCCGCGGCTTCGAGTCTGCAAGTGGGCGCCACACCAGTTCGAAATCGTGATCGAGCCGCGTGTCCGGATCGTCCAGCGAGACCGAGTACCGGCCAGCCTCTTCCCTGATGCTGACCGGGTGATAGCGACTCGCGATGATGTCGAGCGGCACGCCTGCGTTCACGAACACGTCCAGCGAGACCCGGTGTTCATTGGAGCGTTGAACCATCGGCGGTGAAATTAACGAGGCGTCGATAACTTCCGTCGTATCGGCCGACCATCCGCTGCCTTTCCGGTCAGCCAGCGGGCTGCCTGGCATGTAACGCGGGGTCAGCGTCATCGGGAAACGGAAGCTGAATGTCCCGGCGTCGTAGCGGGCTTCTTCCAGGTACTCGATCTCGACCGTGACCGCCTCGCCAGGAGCGATGTTTGCGACAGCCGTCGTGAACAGGTTGGCGCGTTGCTGCTCGACCAGCGTGGTCTTCTTGCCTTCGGCCTTCGCCTTCTCGTAGGCCTTGCGGGCCTTCTCCTTCTCCTGGATCTCACCCTCGATGATCCGCTCGCCGACTTTCAGGCGCATGTGGTCGACCGCGGCCTCATCGGGCAGTGGAACGACATAGAGACCCTCGGCCCAGGCAGTCCCGGTGTTCCGGAACTGCTGTCGAACTTTGACCCGCATCACCAGTCCATTGACGGTGATGTCGACGTCCGTGTTCAGCGTTGTCGCCGCGTGGTAACCATCCTGCATTTTCAGCAGCAGTCCGCCGGCCTTCATCTCGTTCGGGTTGACCGGCTCGGCGTTCGAGAGCAGCGGCATCAGGACCAGGAGCCACAGCGCCGCCGTCACGGTCCACGGTGAGTGCTTTTTTCCGAGGTGCCTCGCGGTATCCAGGTGGCCGACCGGCGGGTGCCATGGCTTGTTCGATGTTTGCATTGCTGACCTCCCATTCGATTCGGGACTATTGCAACGAGGCAATGGGCGGCCGGCGGGGTCGTTGCGTGGCAATGCGCTGGCACAATGTGGCAAATTGTGCGGGTTTGAGACTTATGGCCGAATGACAGGTATGTTGCCGCTGTAGACGAGGGCCTGTTAGCACTATGGGGATGAACCCTGCCGGAAGAAATCTTTCTGCCCGGCAAGGCGGACAAGGGACATGGCAAAACGAATAGCGATTATCGAAGATGAGGCAGCGATCCGGGCCAACTACTCGGCGGCCTTCTCGCGCGAGGGTTACGAGGTCATTGGCTTTGAAGCGAGAGAGCCGGCGCTCAACGCCTTTGCGTCGCGCCTGCCCGACCTCGTCGTGATCGATGTGAACCTGAAGAACGATATCGAGGGCGGTTTCGAACTGTGCCGCGAACTTCGCGCGCGCTCTGCCGACCTGCCCATCATTTTCCTGACAGCCCGCGACAGCGAGTTCGATGCCGTGTCCGGGCTGCGCCTCGGCGCGGACGATTACCTGACCAAGGACATCAGTCTTCCGCACCTGATGGCACGCGTCGCCGCGTTGTTCCGGCGGCTTGACGCCATGCAGCAGCCGCAGGGACAGGAGGCGACCCTCCGGCGCGGCGATCTGGAGATCGACACGGACCGGATGATCGTGTCGTGGAAGAGCGAGCCTGTCGGGCTGACGCTGACCGAGTTCTGGCTCGTGCACGCGATGGCCCGCTACCCCGGGCACGTCAAGAACCGTCAACAGCTGATGGATGCCGCGCAGGCCGTCCTCGACGACAACACGATCACATCACACATCAAGCGCATACGCCGTAAATTCGCCGCGATCGACGACAGCTTCGATGCGATCGAGACCGTGTACGGCATGGGATATCGCTGGCTCGGCGAATAACACGCAATGAACCTCAAACGGCAGCTACTCCTCGTCAGCCTGTTGACGCTCGTGCTGCCGTGGGCCGGCTGCGAGTTTATTTCGGAAACCGAGTCCGCGCTCCGGGCGGGTCAGCAGCAGATGCTGTCAGGCACGGCACGCGCCATCGCCGAGTCCCTGCAACAATACGGCGAGGACTTCCCGCGGCCGAGCACGGCGCCTGAGCACATCCTCGGCGATCGACTGTACGCGCACGCCTTGTCGCGCGAACCGACCATTGATGGCTACTTCGACGATTGGGCATTATCAGAGTCCAGCCTGCAGTCCCTGCGCGGCGTTGGCGGCGCCATCGTCTATGCGGCCGGTACGCGGGACGAGCAGCTCTATGTGTACCTGAGCGTCACCGACGCGGGGCTGGTCTACGCAGAGCGTGCCGGCGCAGCGCTGGATGACGGCCCTCCGCACTCAGACCGCATTAGCATCGTCAGCAGCAGTCCGCCGTATCTCAACGAGCGTATCGAGTTCGCGCCCGAAGCGCCCGGCACCGTGGTTGCCTACCGGGAGACGGCGTTCGGCATCGCGGCCGAGCCGACGATCCAGGCGGTCTGGCAGGACGTCCCCCGTGGCTACCAGCTGGAAGCGCGCATACCGTTGAGCATCCTCGGCACGCACATTGGCCTCGTAGTCGCCAATACGGCGGATGCCGATTCGCCGCCGGTCCGGAGCTCAACCTTCGCATCGCAGCTGCCCGGCAGGCTGGCGAGCATCCAGCCGGACCTGCAGTCGGTCGTTAGCGAACTGATCCAGCCCGGCATGCGTCTGCTGTTGACGGACGCGGAAGGCTGGCGCATTGCCAACGTCGGGGAACTGCAGACGAGAGCGCGGCCGACCGGGGACGCCGTGTCCGCGTGGCTTCGGTTTACTTACGACGCACTGGTCGAAAAGGGAACAGACGGTCGCTTGTCCGAGCCCGCGCCAACGGGCCGTGAACAGCAGCCGTATATCGTGAGCGCTCTGGGCGGTGAGACGGCCGCAGGCTGGTACCGGAGCGCCGGTAGCGGCTCGGCAGTCGTCGCCGTCGCCGTGCCGGTGGCCTGGGGCGGCGACATCGTCGGCGCCGTCGTGTTACAGCAGGGCACAGAGGAAATCCTGAGCCTGACGAACCAGGGACTGGCCCGCCTGATGAACATCACGCTGCTGACGACCCTCGTCGTCGCGGCAGTTCTGCTCGGCTATGCAACCTGGCTGTCCCGGCGCATTCGTCGCTTAAGCGTCGCGGCGGACGATGCGCTCGACAGCCGGCCCGAAGGTGGCGAGTTTCGTCTGCCGAGCCACGACGCCAGCGACGAACTCGGCGACCTGTCGCGACGCTTCTCGTTCGTGCTCGAACAGATCAGTGAATACAACGAGTACCTGCGAACGCTGGCCTCCAAACTCTCGCACGAGCTACGCACGCCGCTCGCCATCGTGACGTCGTCTCTCGAGAACCTCGAGCACGAACAACTGAACGAAGCGTCCGCCAGGTACACCGCGAGAGCGAAGGACGGCGCCGACCGACTACGGACAATCCTCGCTGCAATGAGCGAGGCCAACCGGGTCGAGGAGCTCGTCCGTAATGCCGACGTTGAGTTATTCGACCTGGAGCAGG
>JAAUYH010192325.1_pt1 | contig 16704 bp, 10 predicted proteins | sample 7278061 | NCBI WGS metagenome assembly JAAUYH01 (sample SAMN14350203, study PRJNA611818) | marine sediment metagenome | isolation source: surface marine sediment (0.6m) | place: French Polynesia: Moorea | collected 2018-08 | reverse complement strand
GTTTCGTACATCGTGTATGGTAGACGGTAGATGTACCTATTTTTGGAAGCCCGAATTCTGCTCATGTGCAGCAATAACAATCGTACTTTTGCAACATCGCTTATCCGACACAAGCAATAGAGTAGTGCAAGCAACCTCAGGTCAAATATATCAATGATGTGACCACTTTTTTTGCCAAATTTAAAACAAGTTGAAACCGGTCACCATTTTATAGTGTTGAAGTAAGCCCAAGTTAAGCACAGTCCAATGTATCTTTTAAAGCCACACGCACACCATTTGCTCGGGTCAAAACATTCGACAACGCTATCTCGTACTTAGATAACAATTTGAGGCTTAAAGTCTTCATATTGGTTATTGTTTTAGAACTTACTTCGTGTTTTCCTTTAGCCATGGTTTTCTTTTTCGACAAATTATTGTTCGGGATTTGCTAATGTTTCCTGAAACCAACTACTTTGAGTTGAGTATCTGTAGGATAGAATAGCACAAGTGAGACTATTTTCTGTCATCTAGCATGTCTCTGTAATTGACTTTGTTTCGAACACATAAAATTGATTGGAAGAGTCCCAGATTCGGAACTTACCATTTTTGAAAGCATTTTGGCGACTTTAACACCCGCTGTTAGGCAAACGGACAGTTCGGGAATCCGAATTCCATTCTGATTTGTAAAAGTATTTCCAATTCTTTCGGATTTCGTTTCTCGCTTGATAATATCTGGTCCACTAGGTACCTACAAACTTACCGAGTAGGCGTCTGCAATGCAACTACCACTGTGCATACCAGAACCATTACTTTTGAAGATTACAATCGTTGTAGTTCCACAATTCAGCATAAAAACTTAAGGCTATGGATTTCAAGTACTTATCAGTGCTCAGTCAGACAAATTTCAGATCAGAGTTCAGTCATTTTTTGTCCTCTCGGTCAAAATAAGGAATGAGATCAAAAATTGTTTAAAATACACTATTCTCAGGCGTTTCTTATCACTCTAAAAGACAATATCGGAATATACCATTTTTTAATATTCTAGTAGTGAGAATAAGCACATATCGTCTACATTTAGAAATGGGGCAAAACAAGAAAAGTAGCTAGATTCTATTCTATGCTACTGTCAGTTGATGAAGTCAGACGGCTTGGTTCTATTAGTGCCTAAGGTTTTGGCAATGATGAGCACAACACGTCATCTTCAATGGTAGCAACAATTTTACTTTTGAAAATAGACATTCATAATTTGGGAAAGACTGAAATAGCAGGAGCTATGTCATCGAAACGATCGGGAAGAATTGAAGAAAAATTCATGAAATTAATAGTTAAATGCTGCAATTAACTTGGTTGCGGCCCTTCCTTACAGGACGACAACTGATGGTTTCAAATAAAATATGAGGTGTTGAGCAAATCGTTTGTATCAATCTTTTCTATTGTAATCATCGGAGAAAAAAATCAAACAACCCAAAAAAACTGGAGCAATGCTATGGAAATGTTGGGAATCCAGAGCAAACAAATTCCAATTGGATCAGCGGCGTTAAAAATATATAGATAATCGAATAACTTCAGAGTTTTGAGCAAGGTGATTGGTATGGCCAAATCGTTCTTGCTTCATAACAGTCATCTTGTTTACTCGAGTCGGTTCGCTGATGCTTCCTTTTGTCATTCTCAATCTACTTATATTATCTGTACTATGATGTGGATGTATTCTTCTTTATTCATAGAGATGTAGTCAGGATCCATTTCGTGATGATGTTAAATTATTACCGATGGCCTTGTTTGTAATACTTGTTTATATTTCCCGGTAGTATGAGTAATGGTTTTGTATTACCATGTAATTGTGCATTTATTTCGTTGATTGTGCACACCAGTATTGTATTTGATTGTAACCTGTATGAAGCTCTCAATATATTTCACAAAAAATATTGACAGCAATGATTTACTTGGATTATTGATTCAAAAACACATTGAATTACTGATTTCTCAATTTCTATTGGGCACTGAATCAACCAACAGTTCCTTGACCTATTGTACTGTACGGGTTAGGCTAATTACACAACACATATGCGACATCGCACTGTATTTATCTTTCTTCAAATTAATTCGAAGACAATAGTACTGCTGTTAGGGTATCTGGGACCTCTACATTAAAAATTAGTGCAAGACACTCCACGTGTGCATCTACGAAGACCAACAGGGTGAGTGGAAACTTCGATGTGAAATAATGCGGAGAACAAACTCGCGGTTCTAAAAACCCTTCGAGACGCTGCTGGCTCCTGTCCCGTCCAAAATAGATTTTGAGACGCATTCCGACTGACAGCTAGGCGAATGCCAAAAGAACACCGCAACATAGTGTAAGATAATTGTTTCTGAGATACTACTTTATGTTCTGTCCTTCATCGCTAATTCTCCCTCGAAGCAAGTTGGAAGAACAAACACAGCGTAGATCTTTAGATCAGTACTTCAGTTAACGGCGAGAAACAATCGCAGACTGCGAAACTTCATACTAGGTCGTGAGTGTGCATTTACGAAATTCAGAGGAACCGATCTGCAGTCTGCAATGTACGGAGTAAGATGAAAAAACATCAAGAGAGCACAAGCATTTATCGAGTACTCCAGCGAAGAATGCAGTACCACGGTATCGCTAGAATAAGTAACACAAGCAGATATAACTCCATGTGCTCAGACACTAGAAAATATTGCAAGATACAACATGGAGGTGTACCAGTAGTAAGTCGTTTCTATGTGGGGTTGACCGTAGAGGACTGTACTTGTACTAACCTCTTTCTCTCGCTCTCTCTCTGCTCTGGACTATAATTCCTGCGATTCCAAGCTCGAGTACCCAATCCACCACATCATATTGACAACCCAATAACATGCACTCAAGCACCAACACTATACAATATCACCCGCGTGCCACGACTGCTGCTTACTCAAATTACTCGCCGTCCGCTTCCTGGCGGTTACCTTCTCAATTTTCAGTGCGTGCAACCGATGTGGCCTCGTGTGTTGCTCCATTACCTTCAAATTACCGTCCAACCTCAGCATGTAGGCAGTGTAGGCCATTTCAAACACTCTTGCATGCTTCTCATGTGTACTTACCAACCGCCCCTTCAACGCATCTGCCAATTGTCCATAAACTCTCTTCTTCTCCTCTGCCAATTTCCTCGCTGCAACCGTTCGCTCATCACCTGGTCCTCGCTTCGTTTCCGTACGCTCCGCTCGTCTCCCCACCACCTCTACCTCTCGTCTTCTTACCGCTACCTTAGCCAACTCCCTCTCGAGATTCTGGATCTCTGCCAAATACGCGCGCACACCACGTTCCAACTCCGCCACACGCTCTGTATAAGGCGACCCTTCCACCTCCAAACGACTTGTGCTGTCCACCGCCGCTGCACCCAACCGTCTCACTCTATCGTCACTGGGATACAGAGAATGAAAATCATTTGCAAAGCGCTGAACACTTCCAAACAATCGAGTTGTGTCCTCGCTCAATGCCTCAAGTCCCTTCACGGTGGCTTCGAGGGCGGTGCTCACATTCGTGAGCTCTGTCTTCAATCTCAGAAAATCGCCATCACCTCGTTCTCGTCGAACGCCCCCAAATCGTTTCAATAATTGGGTCATTGATCAAGAGCTACCGTATACGACCCTTTAGTGGTGACCTGTCTGCATTCACGCCTACTAGAACAATTGCCCAGTTGGCCAGGCCAATTTGCTCTCACATTCTGGCCCTTGGAGTAACGGCATCAGGAAGTAGATTTAATACGTAACGACTATAAGTTAATTGTTTCCGTAATCTTATTGGTTGAAATTGCACTGATCCAGCTCCACGTATACTTTTTGGCGACAATAAAAACGACTGTAATGCAATGGCGTGGAAAGCATTTCTTGTCAAAGTGCTTGTCACCCTTGACCTAGCTTTGCAATTTACCTAATACCGTATTCATGTAAATTGACCCCTTTCTCTAATCAGCAGTGCCAGCACCGTTGCAAGAACGGTGTCGAAAAATATTGAAACAATCCTCGGTCCGATTCCCAAAATGTTTTGTAGAATGGCTTCGACCATATTCCCAGTCGGTACACTGCCCTGACTGGGGTAAGTATTGACACTGCCATCATTTCTGGAATCGCTTCTGTGAAACATGATGCCACGATACCGTTCACAACTATATTGCCATCTAAAGTTTGCGGGTTATGCAATCCTCTTTTCGTTGCTCGGCCAATGTGAGTCACCACACTTGTATTTCCAGTCTCCGAAAGTAGTGTGTCGCCGATTCGAACATTTCGTGCCGACACTATCCCACCATTACTCGTCGAAATATAATGTCCGTCGCTCAACTCAATTATATGTCCGCTTTCTGTTGTCAACACCACAAACTGCGAAATAACATTCGAGCTTTTGTGGGTAAACATGAAAATCGTACTATACGTGTTTTTCCCAGTGCGAATGCGATCCCCAACACCGAGCGATGCTATCGAGACCTCCGAACCATCGCGCAAGTGGACAGACGCATCATTTGGAAAGCAAGCTTTCGGCGGATGCGTCGGCGAGCGCAGCGATAACGACGGTTCAGGAGATACTTTTATAGGTGGCGATGGGACCTTAGGAGGAGTATCTGTTTTCGGAATGACCGGTCGTTTTGATGGTGTGACCGATGATGATGGGGAAGGGTCTTCGATATCCTTTAGATTCGGTACTGTGAGTTTAAATGTGTCACTTGGTGCAGGCGAGACTGGAATCGGCGGAGTGACAGAAGGCGAGGGAACGGCAAGTTTGTTGTCGACGAAATCGTCCTGATAAGCGCACATGTTCTGATTATTCAACACGGCCACCATACCGACTTGTCGTTTGCGTAATGAAGCGAAACCGAGATTGAGTTTGCTGATAGAACTGGACACAAACACAAAGGTAGTACCTCGTGAGTAGACTACGCGTCCACCGCAGATTCGATGGGCACTGATCTCCACTCCAACATGTACTTTATCGATTGCATGGAGCATCATGAACACGTGCATACCTCGTGAGTTGCACAGCAAATCTGTGTAGACGCGAGCGAGACCGCGCTCATCTGCAACTGCGCGTTTGGCGAGATCCCGACCAGCCACGATTAACATGTACTCATTAGGGCGACCCGTACCGCACCGCTGTCCATCCACAACAATACGTGAATGGGGCACCCAGAATACATCGCTGCGAGATGGTAGTGGTTGCACTTCTTCATGAAGTATAGTTGACGCTTGACATTGGATGCCAGAGTCTTTTAACGAACCTTCAAACAACATCGTGCCACGAATTTGCATCGGCACGAACACTCGCTCCACTGGGTTTAGCGGGATATTTGCGTCGAGTGTGCGCAACACATTCTCAATCGGTTGATATCGAACTCGTTTTTCGAGTTTGGTGGTTGCCACAGGCGTTGAAACAACGATTATAGTTATCGTTAACAACATTAACAACCGGGTCCTCTGCATTCTCCAGAAAGGAGGGTAGGGTGGTATAAGATTCCGTCTGGTGCAAGAATATTGTCGTGTTTCGATCGTGTCTCATAGCAGCCAATCGCCCCAACAGCACTATGAAACACTCAATTTGCACCGTAGCACATCACCTATCTCACTATGTGTTCGGCTGATTGTGAAATGTTACCGCATATGGTATACGCCTACGAGTTTTGTCGATGGTAAAATTTCATCGGCCTCCAAATTGGGAAACGCAGTTTGTGCCCGTGGCGCGCCCATGTCGTCTCGTTGAATATCATTGTTGGATTTCGTTTACAGTCATCACATGATGTGATTCACTGTACGGTACGGTACAGTAAATCCGGAAATTTGTGTCCAAGTTGTTCTGAGGCAATAGAGAAGGTCTACACACTGTAATTATTTCAAGATCACATCGCTTTTGGTTTACTCGATCGAAAACTACACGAAGCATTTTTTATTGCACCAAGTTAGAAAATTTTGTCGTAGGCAAAATAACATCACATTGATCACAAACAGACTGAAAAAAATCTGAACGCAAGCAGGTAATCGAATAAATGGTGGTGGAGTTTCTGTTGGTAAAGATTGCTGAATTTGATTGACAAATCAGAAGTGAGTGATTTATTTTACCTTACAGTCTATATTACTTCTGAGTATCCTGACGAAATTAATGGTAAGGTTCCCGCATAGGAGTGAATCAAATTGAATCAGTAAAATTTCCAGCATATTGATTTGAGTATCAGTCCTACTTAGTACAACCGAACAATTTGGACACTAATTTCCGGATTCACTGTAGTGCATATACCGTCGCCCTATTGAGACACATCTTTCTACAACGCTTTCCTACCTTCATTTTCACGAAACCGTCTGTACAGTACCGGTACAGTATTGGCGGAAGGAGAGAGCCTGTTTCTGAAAAAACCTGATTCACGCTGTACGGTACTACTGTGACCAGTTGAAAACTGGACAAGTGTCCTTTCGCCAGTGGCGGTATCTACGATGCCTCTAGTATTGGTATAGTACAGGAACCAATAAACCTTCAAAAACTTTGATTACGAATTCGTCCAAAAAAAGGATGTACACAAGGCAAGAGGTGAAAAATTCACGAATGTGTTAATTCTATGGAATGTCATTTCAGAAAACTAGCATATCTGACCAAACTGAGAGGTATAAACTTTGAACCGTTCTACGAGGGTAAACTATGCCAATACTGTACAGTACGCAGTGTGGTGCTGTACCACAGCTACACTACACCACCGTACCGTACATTACTGTACAATACAGTACTGTACACTACGCGATTCCATACAGGACAGATCATTATTCAACTCAATATTGCTATGCGGTACAAATGCTGGGCACTGACTTGCAACTTCCAGTAATAATCGACATAAACACTGTACAAATAGATGAACTTTATCTTAGAAGGCACCGAAGTAGACCTGCAGTCGAGGTTAATGAAGGGAAGGCAATATAGCAAGATGACGGACCTGGCTAAACTACTCTCAAACCCAACGAGCCAGAGTGCGCATGGAAGAATAATTCATCCAACGATCTTCTTACTGCACTTTCCCGGCTTCTGTTTTCGCAGTTTTATCTTGCTCGGGACTCACTGTTACAGTTACTGCAGTAGCAGTAGTTGTTGTATTATTCACGTTTGGGTCCACGACTGGAGGCAGTGGAGGGTCATCCACAACATTGAGATGCAACCCTTCATGGAATGTAAGTGAGGATTTCCACTTGAATGTCTTCCCACACGTTGGATAAGAGCAAGCAAATGGCTCTTCGCCTGTATGAACACGACGATGCGCCTTGAGGTTGAACTTCTTTCCAAATGTCTTCCCACACCCAACTACTTCGCACACAAAAGGCGGGGTCGGCTTAACCTTTCTGATTGGCGAGACAGGTGGAAGCGAGCTAGCATGCACAGGAACACGCATTGACGCATGTCCTACCGGAGTCACTGAAGCATTGCTCGGCGCGATCATTTGAGGCGCAAGATGCGACGTGGGGATTTGCGCTGCCGAGGGGTGGACTGCAGTGTAGGTGGCGGCTGGTACAGTACCAGTGGGTGTGCTCACAGCTACCATAGCGGCGGCAGCAACTGTATCCATGGCTTGCGAGTGTGCCGCCATTTCCGGTGTAGTCAAGCCCGTGGTTACTTCGAGTGCTGCAGCAGCGGCGGCTGCTTCTGCTTCATGGTCCGCAACCTGCTCTGTTACAGTCACCGATTCGCGCGCAACTTGAAAGCCAGGGTCGCTTACATGTTGAGGTTGCGTTTGCGCTGGTTGTTCGGTAGAAGCGTTCGGGGTGGCCACGGTGTGAGCAGATGTCACAACGGCAGCAGCAGGAACAGATTCACTTTCAGCCTTGGGCGGGTGCCCGGCCTCGGCAGCAGATACTTGGGCTTGGCCTACATCGACAATGGAGGTATCCCGTTCGGGGTCGTTCGGTTTGGACATGACGAACTTCCAGTCAAGCCACGACTCAAGCAAAACTTGAGTTGCTTTCAGTAGCTTGCTCGTATTTACAGAACGACGACCATGTTTTCGACCGAAATTTAAGGATCTGAAAATTTTTAATTTATTTCAAGTTTTCGATAATTCAGTCAATAATTTATTGTTGATTCACGTATCAATGTTCATAGTGTCGATTAGGACGTGCCAAATCTAAACTACACCAAATGGGTCCTTCACACATCTAAAACTGCTACGAGAAATACCTTTCTCTATTTAATGGAGTGAGTCCCAACTTTTCGTTAAGACCTGCTCAATTCGAGGGAATGTGGAACACAACCAAGAGCGTTTTATTTTGTTCCTAGCAATTCAAAATTGATGACGAGTCCATTCAATAAAACATTCTCTTTCTACATGCACATTAAACGAAACTTGATCCAGGGCTTTCTTTCATAATAAGGAAAGGAATCAACCAAAACTGCGGTACTGGCCTGTACCATGCAAGCGGAATAATTTGATAAAGGTTCTAATTTAAATTCTAAGAAGATGCTTGAAATTATGTCTCACAAACTCCATAGGATCAAAAAATTTCTACTTACTCAGCAAAATTTAGAAGATTTACGCGAAGAAGTTGATGAGGTTAAGTTTTAACGATGAATTCGCGTTTTAGAGAATTACTTTTCATTCCTGGGGCGTCTTTGAAAGTTTCGGTTAGTTTTACTGCTCTATTATTATCGAATATGAAACCCATGTTGAAGTCACGCAATATCCTAATTTTAAAATCAAACGACGTCCCCCAAAAATCGCCACAAATGCGTACTGAACTGTTCATTATAGATAAAGAGACACCATCTTCGATATGGACCCTTTTTGTTGCAAAAATGGGAAAAAGATTAGGAATATAAAAAGAAATTCGAGTTCGTGGATTGATATGAATTGAAGCCCATGATTCGCTACACAGAAATCTTGAAAGGAACATCAAACAGCGCACCTTAAAATCTGAGTAGAGTAGGCTAAAATTTGATGGCAACTGGCTTACTAAGTTCGATTAAGTGTTAAATAACTTTGAGAAATTCTTGGCACACGTGAAACCTTGCCTAGGCAATATGAAAGAACAGAAAATAATTCAATCATCAAAATTTGACAAGTCTTAATTTTGAGTATCTGTTCAGTTGATATTCCATCAACTCAAGACCATTTAGTCCTAAATTATTTGAGAGATACAGTTATCAATATGCAGTTTGACGGAAAGTTGTCGCAATGCTATCTGCCAATTTGGTTTACTGACTTGAAATATGTATTCATGAATATGAGATTAGGATTTCTACATTGGCAAGTTGATGCAAGTTAGTTATCATCTGTCGATTCAGTGGGCGTATGGATAAGATAGCTCGAATTAAATGCATGAATCCTCCAGTCACAAAATAATGTATCTTTTAAATTTGCACATAATCCCATCTTGTGAATTAAATCGATTTTTGTATTTCTACTGAGATACAATCTCGGTGGAATAGTATGCAAATTGACATTTAAAAATATTTTGACAAGCGCTCGGTGTTGCCTCGCTGCTCAAATCGTCATCAAGTAAAAGGAAAAATGAAGTTTTTTTGGAGTAATTTTACTACCTGTTAGAGAATATGCTATTAGTACTACATCGCACCTCCTTTAGATTTCTTTTTTCTTTCAAATTGCGATCCAACGGTTTTGACATGCTTCATATTGCTGTTAATAAGCCCGGGGTTTCACTTTCTATGTAGTTTATTTCGAGCTTTTGCTACTTTTTTTGGTTTTCAGACTCTTAGATGTTTAAGATCTAAAGCTCCAACCTCGTACCCTATATTTTTACGTAAAAAGATAGCAGATATAGTAGGCATGAGTCAAAATGTGTTTCACTTGGAGACGAGAATAAAATGTACTGGAGCTCAAAATTCCAGCTTTCTACCGCACTTCGGCAGTCTAATAATCAGCAGTCATTGTGAATACAATGAGTGCTTGTGCAGTTGCTGGCAGATTCACTAAAAAGTAGTTTAACAAATACATGTCACCATGAAAGAAGACGTTAATGAAAAATAATTACCAAGGAACGAAGAATTTAGAAACCTTCTCCTGATTCCGGTGCCGTATTTCGACACTCGGATTTCTAGCAGATTCAAGCTTTTGCTTTCAATAAACGTAGAATTTTTGAATTAGTGTAAGGTACGTAAATGTAACGATACGGAAACATTTCGATCGTTCTGAATGTAAGATTAGACTCTATAATTCTCGTTTTTCGACCAGTTTTTTGTTTTGTAATTCGCAAAAGCATGAATCGGAAGAATTAATTTGCTGATTCTAGTCTATAGAGTAGACAGAAATATTGAAAAATTGGAATCGGAGCTGCATCGATGCATTTAGTGTTTACCATTTTTGATGTCGTCCATTGTAAATTGTTCCCTTTTAAGAAAAAATGGACTTATCTGTACTCTATATCAATCAGTACAAGTCAGTCCGCATGTAATAAGGTAACTGCAAACCTTGTCGATCGATACCACGCTGTGTTACATTCAAATATCTATGCTTTCATCGGTCTGCGGATTTTCCCTTCTTGCTAAAACTTCTGTATAGATGAAATACACGACGTCGACATCGCTCGGTCGGATAAATTGGGGAATGAAACTCCAGAGAATTTGTGTTTGTGAAAATGGCATGTCTGGAAGGAATAATCCGGGAAAAGACCGCAGATCATTGAAAATTTTTGTTTAGCTTAGTCATGGCGTATTACAGTCTAGAGTAGTAAATCACGACACATTTCTACCTACTTTTCAATGAAGAAATTCGATCATGGTAGTTCCTGGAATTCGAATGATCAACGATGACCACGATAGATATTTGGATGGGATGACTCAATGTAAACCTTTCTTGCCAAAGGAAACGGAGGTTGAAGCGTAAATTCTTATTCTTGATACTCCAATCATTTAACTATGGTAGAATTCATGATTTCTCAGTTCTTGGAATTTTTCTGATAGCGTTTACTAATAAATATATCAACTAGTAAATTCTTAACCGAAAATCCTGACAGTTTACGAATGTAATCGAAATACATAGAAAATACTAGGAAGATCTATATCGCTAGCAGTGCGTCTCGCCAAACAACTCCATATTGTACAGGAAAAGAAATAATTAAATAACATTACTGAATTTAGGTTCGATTTTGCGAAACTTGGTAACTTTCTACAATGTGGCTTTATGTATGCAGCTAGTGAACTGGCGATCACATTCTTGTATTGAGAAGTCTAAAAGATAACCAGGTACGGAAAATTGTACTCATAATATGATAACCAATTTAATCTGTAGTTACATTACTCAAATTCTACAAGCCCGAAATGAGGCGGTAATCTTAGAATTTCTATAATGTTAACGGCATCAACTAGATTACAGAAGACCGGCACCTATCAACACCATCAATTAGTCATACAGGGTGTTCATAAGGAACCACCGATTTTGAAATGCAATTTTATTATGCCTCTCAACTCCGCTTGTACACGGCTGAAGTCGTGTAAAAGAGAAAACTCACTTAAGCAAATATTCCGTGTACTATACAGCTGTACTGTTTTCCTCGTTCTCGTAGAACAGAATATTTCGGAGGTATATATTGTTCAACAAAATTTTTGAAGGAAATTTTGATTTATACTTGCACTTGTCTCGATTTGACTAGACAATGGCAATTTTTACTGTCAACGTAAGCATAAACCACCTTTCATTTCTGTCAGATCAATTAGAACTCATTCTTTACTGTGTTTCTGATTCCTGGGTTACCACGTAAGTAGCTATTTTCCCGAGATTCCCTGATTTGGAAAGTCATTAGACTTTTTAGTATTCAAAAGCAAATAAAGGGATTCCTTTCCTACGCAGAAAAACCAACTAATGAAATGCTGTTGCTCAATATCGTTTGAACATCCTTACAACGCACTGTGCTCTTTATACATCAGTATTTCGACTTTTAGATACTTTTGCTAATTTGAACGGTACTGAAGTTAAACATCTTGACTCAATTAATTTAGACCTTCACGCATCTTCCTCTCTTAGTTATAGAACCACTCAAAAGCTTTCACCAAGCATGGAAGGCAAATCCCAGAGTTACTTATGATTTTTGTTTACAAAATACATTGATGACTTTTGGAAACAAAAGATTGTTTGTAAACTTTTTGCCAAATGAAAACAATAAAATGAAGCTTTATGGACTGTCGCTGAATCGACGCATTACTGACTTCGCTTTCATTATCAGAAGAGCAGGGCTTGTTTACGTTTCCTTGAAGGATATAGGTCCTTTTAAAAATCAGCGGTTTCTTGTGAACGCCCTGTGCGTACCAGAATTTCTATTAGAAGATGAAGACAGCTCAATGCTGCATTTTAGGTTAATCCAGACATTTCAGCGACTATTGTAGACGCCAAAACACTAATTGAACATAAAAAGAATACGATGCATGCTGTGATTGCGGAACGTTAAGAAGGTGTAATTTAATTACAGTTACATGTCAACATTTCTTGATATTAGTCTCTTGCCAGCATCGGCAGGCCTAAGGTTGAACTAGTCTAGTGCGAAATCATCTAATAAATCCATTTTAGAACAGAGTAAAGACGTGAAAAGTTTCCCAAATACTCTTTTTGGATAGGATCAAACAACTAGAAAGTAGGACAAATTTGCAATGTTAATTTATGAATTCGTGAATTTATTGCTTTCATGCGCCACGTTCGAGTATCCAATGGCATAGTAGGACTCTGAGAGAGTTTCATTTGTGATTTTTTTGCAATATTAAGTGTAACTTCAATAATTCTGCTTATAATACAGAAGCGTTCTTTCCTAGACTAGTGCATCATCATGAATCAGAAAAAATTTCAATAGATTGAATATGTAAGTGATCGAAATGATTTTGCTGCCAAGTGTAGGTTGTGCGGAGAATCCATAGATTCATATTTGATTTCTCCAAGGTCCAATGTGCATGCATTAGTAGTGAAGAGTAGAAATCAATCCTTGTCGTAAAATATGCTTATTTCACTCATGATAGTCCGCTGTTGAGATATAGACCCTGGAGTAGCAATTTATTCCGCGATTTCATAAAGAAAGCTCTCTCCATAAATCTAAGAATGTTATCTTTTACTTTGCATGATTTTGTACATAATTTGAACTTGATTCTCCTAAACAATTAAGTTATTCCTGTTCGAGAACTGCTTCAAATTATACCGTGATAGCGAATTTGTCGTTATGAATTCTACTTAAAAGCAAGTAGAAAAGTACACTACATAAATTTGTCTCGAATCTATGTCTTAGGCCTAAAATTGATCGGACAAGTCAAGGCTCGATGTTTTCCTCAATCAGTCTGCATCTGTGTTTTTCATCGCTCAAACTACAGTACAATCAGGATTTATTCTGATATGCTGTAGCCCATTCCTATTGGTACCATAAATTATTTAAAGCGCACGGAAAGGAACCTAATCGAAGCGCGCCCAAGATTTACTAATTTTCAAAAATTTATTTACGCAAATCCACTAATGTGATTAATTCAGTATCGAATACAGAAAGTGTTGCTCCTCACTGCCTGCTATTCTTTCACCATTTACGAATACCTTTACTCTTATCACGATAAAAATAGTAAGATTATTACAGGGTGTGAGAACGTTGTCACAAGATCTAAATTTTCATATTCGAATGCTTGAGCTTTGACATTCATAGCTTTGCCGTTTCGTTTTGTTTGTATGTATTAGAGGATTTTTCAAATGTAAATTCGCTCGTTGCTCAATTTTTTTTGTCAAATTTCGGGTTGTAAATTTCAGACTGCATTCCAGACAATTTTTATAGCAACGCTATTCTAGAAGTCTATGAAACTTTTACCTTGAAATCCTTGCGTCAGCTTGGAATAAGCTTCCAGCGCCTGATGAAGCTCAAGAAATAGGAGATGGGCATATTGAGTCATCTTCTCCTCTAGATGGCAACTGCTTGCGTGTCACTTAAAAAAATTTCACAAAGCCTTTTCCAACTATACAGACTCATTGAATCGTACCAAATTTTTGAGTTATCATTGAAAAAGAACTATACCGTAAAGGAAGAAATTAGACTAGACTTCGCAGTGCTATACACAGTACGACTGTAGTACTCGGTGCTGTAAATTTTCGAAAGGCTGACGTAATTTTGGAATTCCGCAATTTTTTACCAACTGAATTGTTATCTTAACTCCCTCTATTCTCCAAGAGGCATGCGCTTCCAAGATCTGCCGAAAAAGTACGCGGAACTATAACGACATCGTTATTGAACATATTTCCGATGAAAGATAATAACTGCAAGGGTGAAGCCATTGTCACTACGCCTTCGGTCGCGGTCGCTTTTTGTCACGCTCGCACCATCGGCTCAGTGATGCTGCGATGGAACCAGAAAAAGGAAGGTGATTGGCGGTATTCTTACGTTCCTGATCCCACGCTAGTGCGACGGTACGAGATCTTTCTTCTGCATACACACAGGAAACGCGATACAATCTTCCTCAAAATTATGAAAAATTTCCTAATCAGTGCTTTCACTTTGGTTATTCGAATCAGTGTCTATCCTGAAGTCGTCATCATGGAAGTAAACGCTGAAAATAGATGAAGCCCGCTCGAAGAGTCTTGGGAAAAATTACGCTATTACGGCTTATATGTCTGAATATAATTTACACGTATGACACGTTCACCATCACGAAATAGTTTGGCCGCGATACCCTTTGAGAATTCGAAAATAAATACAAACTCAGCGAAGTTAAGACAAATTTTACAAAGGTTTTGCCCTTATTTTTGTTCAAACGCACGCAAATCTCACGTAGTAATTTCGTTCCTATATGATGACGATATCGAAGTTGCCTAATATTTATGTATCAGTCGCGAAGTCGACAACGAAACGAAACGTACTGTCACCCTTGTTTGAGTTTGCACGGCCCCGTCCTTCTTCAATAATTTTAAACCAGTGCGGGCCCTGAAGGGATGCCTTTGTCGATTCATGTTCAGTGAGACGCAAAGTAAACTCGGGGACACTTGAAGAACACACCCACCTGGCCACAAGAGGCAGGAGTTTTGAATGAGCCCTGACGCAGAGATAAGTCTTGGAAAGGTAGAGGTAGAGGGCGCGTTTTCATTTCAGCGTTATTAACAGTTAATATATATATGTAGAGGGGGCATGTCATTAGGATATGCATTCATTAGTGGTACAGGCTCAAACACCTACACGAATCCGGTTTTTACCTAGCTAAGATATTTTTATCATATCCATGAAAACGAATCGCAAAATGGATGACATTTTCCATAACAGTGATGCGATTCGATCTAATACCGCCAGCTGTGCCTCTTCGTATGGTTCGACTAGAAATACCTCTTTCGTGTGCTGAAGAGCTACCACAGCACCAGACTGGAAACGCGCATCCATCATCTCCTCCTCCGCTACTTGAAGCGCAAAGCGACTGTATAGAGATTTGCTGACCAGTAGCTCGGTCGATTTTTCAGCTTCCGAATCTCCCGTAGCGCCACGATATGGGAATGAAAGCGGCAAAGCTTCTTATCATCTTCATCTGCTGGTTCTGCTTTTCATGCGGGCTGCTTAGTGCAAAGAGTTGCCTTCAGAAAAACCTCCTATAGAATTCTAGGTACTGTTTGTTTGCGATTTGTCTGTTCAAAATATATGGCGAGAAAATATCACTCCTTTTAAGCACAATTGGCTTACGTTTACAATTGCATCTTATAAAACTATCGGCACTTACGGAAACTGGTACGAATTCTCTCCATTAAAGTAATTTAATTTGCTGTTTACTTTTGTTAGCGGATCTTTGGTCAATTAGTCAACTCTACTAGGACTTCCGACGTCCGGAATCAATCAACAGATAACCAGAAATCTCTTCGTGATGTTTATTTTTCCATTCTACCTTGAATTCGATTCGCCTATGCACTATTTCACTACATCTAGGTAGTAGTGCTATACTGCATATGCCTTTCTTCCTGTGTTTGTCTCAGATAATATGTGGCCTTGTTCCAATTTCTTTCTGTTACTTTTCTTGGGAAATAAAGCTTTGAATTCACGAAGCACCATTTGACCCAAAGGCTTCCTGCGATGTAAACAATTTATCGTAAAACGTTAAAGCTGAGTCTTGGGTCCTGAAGATGCGGTTTCCAACGCAACCGTCTAGTCATGTACAACGCAGTTGCCAGCATACAACCTAAGAGTTCGGTTAGCGAGCAGTGAAGTTGAAACCTCATGGATTGTAAAGTATTCAGGAAACAAAGTTCGGTCCATCCGTCCGTTGGTGTTGGTTCGATGTTTGATTCCTGAATATCGACAAGGACAAGCAAATTAGGTAGGTACGGCACCTATTACTGCAAACGTAAGGAGTTTTATCAATCTTTCCATCAACTATGCCTAAAATGGTCATGCAAACTGTGAACTAATTGAGTCCGGATGCAATATCTGTAAACGATATTGGCTTCTTTCCTTTGAAATCAAGCACACGGGAAGTAGAAAACAAAATGACTGTCGTCAGAGTCCCCAATTCTTTGCAGATCAAGATGTTTTTCATTTTCGCGCCTCATTCTACCAAAATTTAAGCCATTTCACGATTAGGCTACAAAGCTTGTTCTTGACGTAATTGCTTATTTCTAGTTTCGGAATTTTCTATTACATTTCGAAGATCTGACTTAAATCCTGTCTACGATATTGACTTGTACGGTGACATCAAATTCTTAATAGTGCTGTAGATCGATAGCAAAGCCAAGAGAAACTCATAGTCAAATTCGAAACTTAGTGATG
>JAAUYH010029703.1_pt1 | contig 16707 bp, 17 predicted proteins | sample 7278061 | NCBI WGS metagenome assembly JAAUYH01 (sample SAMN14350203, study PRJNA611818) | marine sediment metagenome | isolation source: surface marine sediment (0.6m) | place: French Polynesia: Moorea | collected 2018-08 | reverse complement strand
GCCGTGACGGTGAGCCGATCGTGGTGCGAGCCGAGCCGAATCGGTCGAATACCATGCTCCGCTTGTCAGTAACCGATCGCGGCGAAGGCATTGCACCCGAACATATTCCGCGACTGACAGAACGTTTTTACCGGGTCGACCAGGGCCGCAGCAAGAGCATCGGCGGCACCGGTCTGGGCCTCGCGATCGTCAAGCACATAATCGAGCGGCACGGCGGGAGACTCGATATCGGCAGCGAACCGGGCAAGGGCACAACCGTTTCGCTCCAGCTGCCAGTCGCGCCCTCGGAAACCCCAGACGGAAGGCAGGATGGCATCAGTAAGTCGTTACAAACATCTGAAATACAATAGTTTTATAGTTCGATACAGAATAATTGATGGCCGTAACATAAATGTAACAAATATGTAATGATCAGGACATTACCCCATCCTAAGGGGCCGGTAGTTTACAGTTTGCGATCGTGCCCGCGCTCGCAGATATTCGAAAGACGGGGACATCCAAATGTGCAATTCAATCGTGACGCTTACGGCTCCGGATCAGCCGGCTGCGATGTTCCGTATGCCAACGACCCTGGCGCATTCCGGACGAGAATAACCTAAGCAACGTGACCTCCACGACCCTCTTCCTGCTGGTTATCGGTCTCGGCGCTATGGCCTGGCTGTTCGGTCGCCTCAAGGCGGCCGCGCTGCAAAGTAGCGGCGGGGATGAAAAAGTCCCGTTCCACTCGCTCCCCAACTATCATGGCTGGTATGTGGCGCTCTGGGCAATCCTGCCCGCCGTCATGTTCCTGTCGATCTGGAACCTGATCAGCCCCGGATTGGTAACCGAAGCCGCCTTGGCCAGCCCCGCCGCGGCGGAATTGCCTACGGATGATTTTACCAGAAGCGCGATATTGTCCGAGGCCCGTGCGATTGCAGTTGGCAACCAGGCCAATGCCTTCAACCCCCTCTCCTTGACCATGGTCGAACCCTATCGCGAGGCAATTTCCTATTACCGGACACTAAGCACAATCGCGGCCCTGTTGCTGGTATTTGCCTGCGGCGCCTACGCCTGGCTGAGGGTCAAGCCGGAAATGCGGGCGCGAAACAAGATTGAACGGGTAACCATGGTGGTCTTGCTGCTCGCTTCGCTCATAGCGATCATCACGACCATAGGTATTTTCCTTTCCCTGGTGTTCGAATCCGCACGGTTCTTCACCATGATATCGCCGATCGACTTCCTGTTCGGCACTGAATGGAATCCGCAGGCGGTTTCTGGCGATCGCGGCGAGACGGGATTCGGCGCAATCCCATTGTTCTGGGGCACAATCTTCATCGGCGCGATCATTGCCATGATTGTCTCCATACCCCTCGGCCTGATGAGCGCGATTTACCTGACCCAATATGCCCCGGCTAAGGTACGCGCCTGGATGAAACCCATTCTCGAGGTGCTCGCCGGCGTCCCAACCGTGGTTTATGGCTATTTCGCGGCCCTCACCGTCGCCCCTGCCCTGCGGGATTTCGCTGTCTGGATCGGCATAGCCGGCGCATCGTCGGAATCGGCGCTCGCTGCCGGCGTGGTGATGGGGATCATGATTATCCCGTTCGTTTCTTCAATGGCCGATGACAGTATTGCGGCGGTGCCCAGCGCCATGCGCGACGGATCGCTCGCAATGGGTGCCACAACCAGCGAGACGATCAAGCAGGTGCTGATCCCGGCGGCGCTGCCGGGTGTGGTCGGCGGCGTGCTGCTGGCCGTAAGCCGCGCAATCGGCGAAACGATGATCGTGGTGATGGCTGCCGGCCTGGCGGCGAACATGACAGCAAACCCATTTTCGAGTGTCACGACGGTGACCACCCAGATCGTGAAGCTTCTGACCGGGGACCAGGAGTTTGACAGTCCCAAAACGCTTGCCGCATTCGCGCTTGGGCTGGTTCTTTTCATCGCCACCCTTTTGCTCAACCTGATCGCCCTCAGGGTGGTCAAGAAATATCGAGAAGCATATGAATAGCGCGGCTTCCACCGATATCGAGCGGCGTCCGACCGACTGGCACAGCGACGCAATGCAGCAACGCATCAAGAAGCGATATGCAGCCGAGGGCCGGTTCAAGATGCTTGGTCTTGCCGCCATCCTGCTTTCTGCCGGATTTCTGGCGTTTCTGCTGATAACCATGGTGGGCAACGGCATGCGCGGCTTCACCCAGACCGAATTGCCAGTCGAAATTGATTTCCCAACCTTTACCGGCGGCATGACCGCAAGCCAGTTCGAGGGCCCGAATGCCCAGACCAATCTCAGAGCCGCGGGTATCCAGGACATCGTGTCGACCAGCATCGAACTGCAATATGGTTCCGACGGTACAGAGCTGTTTTCCTCGGGTGGCTGGACCGCAGTGGCATCGGAAGTCCTCTCCAATCCCCACATCGTGGAAGGCAAGGCAACGCTCCAGCTACCGGTGCGATCCGACATCGATGTCGCTTACAAGGGCAATGGCAATGATGAAGCCGAGCAGCTGGTGGACCAATTGGGGGACAAGTTGACAACTGGCTTCAACTTGAATTTCCTCACCAATGCCGATGCTACCGATCCGATGCAGGTTGGCATATGGGGCGCATTCAAGGGCTCGCTCATCACGATGATCGTGACTTTGTTGCTCGCCTTCCCGATTGGTGTCCTGGCAGCAATATACCTTGAAGAATATGCACCCAAGAACCGGATCACCGACCTCATCGAGGTTTCGATCAACAATCTCGCGGCCGTGCCGTCGATCATCTTCGGCCTGTTGGGCCTCGCGGTTTTCCTCAATGTAATGGACCTGCCGCGATCAGGAGCGATTGTGGGCGGCCTCACCCTTGCACTGATGACCATGCCGGTGATCGTGATTTCCGGGCGCAACGCCGTGAAGGCAGTTCCGCCGTCGATCCGCGAGGCGGCGCTGGGCGTAGGCGCGAGTCCGCTCCAGGTGGTCTTCCACCATGTCCTTCCCCTGGCCTTGCCCGGCATACTGACCGGCACAATCATCGGAATGGCGCGCGCGCTCGGCGAAACCGCGCCTTTGTTGATGATCGGCATGCGCGCCTTTATCGCGACCCCGCCACAAGGTATCACCGACCCGGCAACGGTGCTCCCGGTACAGATTTTCCTGTGGTCGGACGAGGTCAATCGCGGCTTTGTGGAAAAAACTTCCGCCGCAATCATCGTCCTTCTGCTATTCTTGCTGACGATGAATGCGCTCGCCATTTATCTTCGCAACCGATTTGAAACCCGCTGGTAGGTGAACCCATGAATGATGATCTAACCCAGGCAATATCCAGCGAAGGCCCTGTCACGATGGACGAAACCGGATCAACGTCCACCGCGAGCGATGGTCATCCAAAGATGACCACGCGCAATGTCAATGTATATTATGGCGAAAAGCAGGCCATCAAGGACGTTTCGATCGACGTCAGCATGGACAATGTCACGGCTTTCATCGGTCCTTCAGGTTGCGGAAAATCGACCTTCCTGCGCTGCCTGAACCGGATGAACGATACGATACCGATTGCGCGGGTCACAGGTGATATCACCCTTGAAGGCGAAGATATCTACTCGCCGGACATGGACGTGGTGCAGCTTCGCGCGCGGGTGGGCATGGTGTTCCAGAAACCCAATCCTTTTCCCAAGTCGATCTACGACAATATCGCATATGGTCCACGCATCCACGGACTGGCGTCCGGCAAGGAAGAATTGGACAATATCGTCGAGACTTCTCTGCAACGGGCCGGATTATGGGGCGAAGTCAAGGATCGGCTGCAGGACAGCGGAACTGCGCTTTCGGGCGGACAGCAGCAGCGGCTTTGCATAGCCCGCGCAATTGCGGTCGATCCCGAAGTAATCCTGATGGATGAACCATGCTCGGCACTGGATCCCATCGCGACCGCCAAGATCGAGGAGCTGATTCACGAGATTCGCGGCAAATATGCCATCGTCATCGTCACGCACAACATGCAGCAGGCGGCACGTGTTTCCCAGCGCACCGCCTTCTTCCACTTGGGCGACCTGGTTGAATATGGCGATACGACCGAGATTTTCACCAATCCGACAGAAGAGCGGACACGTGATTATATTACTGGAAGATACGGTTGATCTTTCAGACATGATTGGAATGATTTATGCCTAGCACGCCCGTCGAGCATACCGTCAAGGCCTTTGACTCTGACATGAATGAACTGCGCGGTCTCGTGGGCGAGATTGGCGGTCGCAGTGAACAGGCGATTACCAAGGCGATTACTGCCTTGGAACGCCACGACCTCGAACTCGCGCTCGAAGTCGTTACCGAGGACAAGATCATCGATGATCTGGAAAAACGGATCGATGAACTGACCTTCCGCACTATCGCCCTGCGTGCCCCGATGGCCGATGACCTGCGCGAGTTGATCGCCACCTTCAAGATTTCAGGGATTGTCGAGCGGATCGGCGATTATGCCAAGAATATCGCGAAACGAGTGCCCCTGGTTACCCAAACCAAGAGTCTGCGGCCAATTTCGCTGCTGCCCTCAATGTCCAAGATTGCCTCTGAACTGGTTCGCGATTCGCTGGATTCCTTCGCCAAGCGCGACGCAGAACTCGCACTGGAGGTGAATGCAAGGGACCAGGTGGTAGACGATTTCTACAACAGTATTTTCCGCGCGGTCATTACCCACATGATTGAAAATCCGAAGGACATCGGGGAAGGCGCGCATCTGCTGTTCATTGCGAAGAACCTCGAAAGGATTGGCGACCATGCGACCAACATCGCGGAAATGGTCTATTTCGCCTCTACCGGCGAGCCGATGCCAGAACGCAATCGTGGCGAGAATCCGGCTGATCCGTTCAGCCTCCCTGACAAGGACGGAGCCCAATAGAATGCCAAACGCCAAACTGCTGCTGGTCGAAGACGATGCCGCGCTGGCCGAACTGCTGAGCTGGAACTTCAAGAAGGAAGAATATGACGTCATCCAGACCCCGGATGGCGAGGAAGCGCTTCTCTTGGTCGAAGAGCATCGTCCCGACGTCATCCTTCTCGACTGGATGCTCGAAAGTCTATCCGGCATCGAGGTATGCAGGCGCTTGCGGCGCTCTTCCGACACCGCAAATATACCGATCATCATGCTGACGGCGCGCGGCGAGGAAGAGGACAAGATCAGGGGACTGGAAACCGGCGCCGATGACTACATCACAAAGCCGTTCAGCCCGCGTGAACTTATCGCCCGTGTGAAGGCCGTCCTGCGGCGCGTACGCCCTGCCCTCGCCGGTGAAAAGCTCTCCTTTGGCGACCTCGAGATGGATACGGTCGGTCACAAGGTGAAACGCGGGGGAACGACCATCCCGCTCGGTCCGACGGAATTCCGGCTGCTCCGTCATTTCCTCGAACATCCCAACTGGGTATTCTCGCGTGAACGTCTGCTGGACAGCGTCTGGGGTCAGGACAGCGACATCGAATTACGCACGGTCGACGTGCATATCCGGCGGCTGCGAAAGGCACTGAATGCCGACGGCCGGTCCGACATTATCCGGACGGTGCGATCAGCCGGCTATGCGCTGGACACTGACGCCAATCAGGGCTGATCCAAATTGCGTTTTCGCAACTGGCTAGTCTGCAACCACTTTCAGAAGTTTCCGTTCCAATGGCGCAAGAACAATGGAAAGTTCATGTCCGCGCTTCAGCAACTGCCCCTGTTCGCCGCGTAATGTCCACATGCCCTGCCGATTGCGGTCTGCGGGTCGTTTTTCGATCCTGATCTGCGGATTTTCGGAGGTACGCCGGAATGCAGCGAAAATCGCGGCGTCGCGTCCCATGTCCATGGCATAATCACGCCATTTTCCGGCGGCAACCATGCGGCCGTAAAGACCCAGTATCTGTTCCAGCTCCTTGCGTTCGAATCCGACCTGTGCCTGACCCGCCCGGTGGATTGGAAATTGGGCGATATTCGACTTGCCCGAGACCATCAGGCGCTTTTTGATCCTTTGGGAGCCTTCTTCCCGGATTTCTTGCCACTATCCTGAGCCTGTTCCTCGGCATAGCTGGCTATACGCTTTTTCAGCTGCTCCACTTCGCATTGGAGCAATTCCAACTGCTGCGTGCCTGGATCAAATACCTCGCTGCATGGTGTGCCGTAAGGTACGAAATCTTTTTGGTACTCGCTTGCTTCGACCAGTGTCGGCCGTGCCCTTACGCCGACCATGGTGGCACCCTCGGGGACGTCCTGCGTCACCACGGCATTGGCGCCGATTCTGGCACGCTTGCCAACGGTAATCGGACCAAGAACCTGTGCACCCGAGCCGAGGATGGCATCATCGCAAATGGTCGGGTGCCGCTTGCCGCCGACACCATTGGTAGGGTTGGTTCCGCCCAGCGTAACGCATTGGTAAATCGTAACATTATTGCCTATTTCGGCAGTTTCACCAATTACGGTAAAGCCATGGTCAATGAAAAGATGTTCCCCGATCTTGGCGCCAGGATGAATATCGATGCCGGTGAACAGGCGGGCGAAATGATTCACGAACCGTGCAAGAAAATAGAGTTCACCGCGAAACAGCCAGTGCGCCACCCGATGCAGGCCCAATGCCAGAACACCCGGATAGAGCAGGATTTCCCAACGGGAACGGGGCGCGGGATCGCGCGCCTTGATGGAATCGAGGTAGAGCCGAAGGTCCCGAAACATGCTTCACTCCCATTAACTGGAGACTAGAAGCTAAGATTAGCACGGCCAGATTACCAGTCTTTTTTTGAAACTTATTTTTTCGACTGGTTTTTGGGAGATACATCTCTAAATTCGTTCAATACGAATTTTTTGATCGAGAATAGCGATAATGAGTTCCTACCTGCCCACCCTCAAGCAACTGCAATATCTGGTTGCACTCAAGGAACATGGCCATTTCGGCAAGGCCGCCGAGTCTTGTTTTGTCACCCAGTCGACCCTGTCGGCCGGGATCAAGGAACTGGAAACATTGCTCGACATCGTCCTGGTCGAACGTACCCGCAGGGTTGTTCGCTTTACCGAGCTCGGTGACCAGATGGTGGAAAAAGCCCACCGCATATTGCGCGAAGCCGAGGAACTTACGGAAATGGCACGTTCTGCCGGGAAACCGCTGGTCGGCGATATCCGGATGAGCGTTATTCCGACAGTAGCGCCGTTCCTGCTGCCGCGGCTACTGCCCAAATTGCGCAAGGATCGGCCAGAACTCAAGCTCTACCTAAAGGAGGAAACAAGCCAGACGGCTTGTGATGCGCTCCACCACGGTCATGCTGATTGCGTCTTGCTAGCCAAGCCTTTTCCATGCGGAGATGTAGAGTCTGCGACCCTGTTTGCCGACGAGATCTTCGTCGCCTTTCCGAAGGACGATCCGCGCGACCCGCCGGGACAGATCGATCCTGCGATGATCGACGAGAACCGCTTGTTGTTGCTCGAAGATGGGCATTGCCTGAAAGACCATGCGCTAGCCGCCTGCAACCGCCCCGAACTGAGGGCTTCGGCCCGCATGATGGGTACATCGCTGCATACGCTTGTCCAGATGGTCGACAATGGACTTGGCCTGACATTATTGCCCAAGATGGCGGTCGACAGCGGCATATTGGAACATACGCAGATTGTGGCGCGGCCGCTAAAGTCGGAACAGGCCGAGCGCGATATTGCCTTGATCTGGCGTCGTAACAGCCCGCGCCGCGACGAATTCCAGTTGCTTGCCGACATCATGCGTGAAGTGCATGTGAACGGTAGCGGATCACAGAAGAACAGCTAGTCAGCCGTTATGCCACTTATCCGCGGCTTCGAGGTCCGAGGACCGTTCCTCCACCCAGTCGCCATCGCCGTTCTCACCGATTTCCTTCTTCCAGAAGGGAGCCACGGTCTTGAGCTTGTCCATGATAAACGTACAAGCTTCGATCGCGGCGTGGCGATGGTCTGAAGCGGTTACCACCAGCACGATATTCTTCCCGATCGGGAGCGTCCCAATCCGGTGAATAACCGTAATTGCATGTAGCGGCCATTGGCCATCTGCTTCTTCGGCAATGCCGCGTAGCGCCTTTTCCGTCATCGCCGGATAATGTTCGAGGTGCAGCGCCTTGAGATTGCCCTCGCTCCGGACTTGACCGACAAAGCTGGCGATCGCGCCGCCGCCATGCTTCCTGATCGACTGGTACTCGGCACCAATGTCGAAATCATCATGCTGGACCTCAACCCGGATCATCCGCCAGTCACTGGCGGGAAAATCGCCAGCTCCCTGCCTTCGCCAAGATTGGCATCGAGCTTCACAAATTCCTGATCCAACGCAAATCGAAGCTTGGCCGTGTCACCGAGGACCGCGGCATAATCGCCGCCTGATTGCTGCAGCAACTCAACTACGTCCTCCACGGTGGCCTGGTTTTCTGACAGTTGGACGGTCTCGCCAACCTTGCCGAGCCGTTCGCGCACCCAGGCGAAATAGACTATGTCGATGCTTCGGGTCATCAATCCATGTGCTTCAGGCCTACCCGAAGATAGTCCCAACCTGTAATGATGGTCAAAATTGCTGCCGCCCAGAGGCAGGTAATCCCGATCTGCGCAATCATCGGATAAGCAGGCAGGCCCCCGGCAAGAATGAGCGCACCAAGCGCTACCATCTGGAACGCGGTCTTCCATTTCGCCAGCTGCGTGACCGGCACGCTGACCTGCAAGCCGGCCAGGAATTCGCGCAGGCCCGATACGGTGATTTCCCGAATCAATATGATGATCGCTGCGATGACGTGCCACTCATCAATATCACGGGTAAAAATCAGCATCAGGATGACCGCTGCAACCATGATCTTGTCGGCAATCGGGTCGAGGAATATCCCGAGCTTCGATACCGTGCCCTGGGACCGCGCGAGATATCCGTCAAAATAATCGGTAACCGCCATAAGGCAGTACAGACCAAAGGCGAGCAGATAGTCTACCGCCAGCGGCTGGGAACCGGGATCCTTGAAGCTCGGCCACAGCAGGAAAACCAGGATCGGTACGGCAAAAATCCGTGAAAGAGTCAGTATGTTGGGCAGATTCAACATGGCCGCTCTGCGCATAACGGCAATCAGTCCAAAAGAAAATCGATTCGGTAGGGGGAATTGATCCGCCGGCAATACAATGAGGCGCTTAGGACTTTGACCAGACCAAATATTGCCTTATGGGTGCAACAGGGCATCAATCATCGCGAGTATATCTGGTAATGCAAAACACAGCACATTTGCTGCGGACCAGACGTTTTTTGCCTCTTTTCGTCACCCAGTTGCTCGGCGCGTTCAACGACAATCTGTTCAAATTCTCGATGGTCATCCTGGTGACCTACGGCATTTATGAAAGCGAGTCAGAAGACTTTGTCTTCAATGCGCTGGCATCCGGCATATTCATCCTGCCTTTCTTCCTGTTTTCGTCGCTGGCAGGCCAACTCGCGGATAATTATGACAAGGCCAAGATCACGAGGATCGTCAAGAACCTCGAAATCATCATCGCGATTATCGGCGGCTTCGGCCTTTGGACCGAGTCGATTCCGTTGATGCTGACAGCGCTGTTTCTGCTTGGCCTGCAATCGACATTTTTCGGGCCGATCAAATACGCAGTGTTGCCGCAGCATCTCGAAAAGGATGAGGTTCTAGGTGGCACCGGGCTTGTCGAAGCGGGTACCTATATCGCGATCCTGACCGGTACCATACTTGGCGGGATCGTTATCGACCGAAATGGCGACGGCGTCGAAGTCGCCATCGTGCTTGTCCTCCTTGTCGCCATTGTAGGACGTATAGCGGCACAATACATGCCGACGGCGCCGGCTCAGAAGGAACGCGAAGAGATTGATTTCAATTTCATCCGTTCTTCCTATCACCTGATCAGCGCGACACTCCATGTCCGGCGCCTGTTCCTGGCCATCGTGGCGATCAGCTTTTTCTGGACGATCGGTTCGGTCCTGGTCATCCAGTTCCCGCCGCTGGTTGAAAATGTACTCACGTCGACACCGCAAGTCGCAAGCCTGTTCCTCGGAGTATTCTCCATCGGTATCGCCGTGGGTTCGGTTCTGATCAATCGGCTGCTCAAGAACGAGGTATCAGCGAAATTTGCCCCAATCAGCGTGATACTGATGGGCGTTTTTGTCATCATCCTCTATTTCATAGCACGCGGCTGGGAAGGCTTGCCCGGTGGCGAGCTTTACACCTTTTCGACATTCATGATGCATGACGGCGCGTGGGCCCTGCTCGGCACACTTGCCGGCGTGGCGGTCTTCGGCGGCATGTTCGTGGTGCCACTATATGCATTCCTGACCACCACCGTGGAAATCAGTCAGACGGCACGCACCATCGCTGCCAACAATGTCGTCAACTCGGGGTGCATGGTACTGGGCGCGCTGGCCGCGCTCGGCCTGAGCCTGCTCGGCGTGTCGACAACCGAACAGTTGCTGTTGGTAGCAGGAATGTGTGTGGTAGCGGCCTGGCTGGGCCAGCAGCTTCACCTCGCGTGCGATTGAGTTTGCGGACGCGACGCTCAGAAAATGAACAGATAAATCGCCATGAAGAAGGCGATGAAACTCAGCAGGAAAAGGCTGACATCTTCATTTACGATCACTTTCCGCGGCGCGGCGTCTGCGGTCAACGCGGCTTCGCGTTTTGCCGATGCCAGTATCTCCGGTGGCAATGCCTGACGAAACGGATGCCGAACCCCCTCGTCCCGTAAAGCCAGCGCTCTTTTTCGCTTCTCGTGCATGGAGAGTTGTTAACAAATTGTTAGCTACGTTTTCTACCCGGAATTCTGCGGTTTTGGTTAATGTCTTGAATCGGAACAGGGGATGTGACGACCAAGGCGTCCGGGCAATATGTGTGATCTTTGCAACTAGTGTGTAAAAAGTCTTGCGCTTACAATAACGTGGTTGATTTCCGCATATCGTTATGTCATTGGCCCTCGAGTAAGAGTTGAAATGCGAAACCCTGAAGGAGCTAAATATGCGTTTCGGTAAAATTGGTATGGCTGCAGTTGCTGCAGCATCTCTGGTAAGCGCACCTGTCCTCGCACAGGCACAGCAGCCAGTATCTTCGAGTTCTGAAGCTGCCCGCACCGGCGCCAATGCTTCAGGCGAAGACCTTGAAGGTGGTTCGGGCGTGATCCTGGCTGTACTTGCTGCAGCCGCAGTAATCGCTGGCATCATCATCGCTGCTGACGGTAGCGACGATACGCCGACCAGCCCCTGATAAGGGATAAAAATGAATTTGAAGTGGCGGCCTTTACGGGCCGCCATTTTTTTTGCCTGATCGTTGTTGACGGCTTCGAGCTTGCAGGATGGTATCGATGATATTTGTGCAGGGATGGATCAGGCTCGCTGAATCAGATGATGTCGAGTCAATCCTGCCGGCGGCACGCCAGATGGCCGAGGCGACACTGACAGAAACGGGCTGTATCGCATATAGTTTCGCGATCGATGTCAGCGATCCACAGTTGATCCAGCTCAATGAAAGATGGGTAAGCGAAGAAGCACTGCAACAGCATTTCCAGACGCCGCACATGGCGGAATTCAACAAGGCCGTTTCCACTCTCAACATCAAAAGCATGGACGTCCGCATGTATAGTGGCGACGAAGTGCGGATCATGATGCAGAGTTGACTGGTGAGAACTTGCACTGCGCAATGCCATTGCCCATATGCGCGTCATGACAGAAAAAGAACAACACGGCCTCCAGGCCTGGCACGGGACGACGATTCTCTCGGTCCGAAAAAACGGCAAGGTTGTCGTTGCCGGCGACGGCCAGGTCTCGATGGGGCAGACGGTCATGAAACCCAACGCCCGTAAGGTCAGGCAGCTGCACGATGGTTCGGTTATCGGCGGATTTGCCGGTGCAACCGCGGACGCCTTCACGCTTTTCGAAAGGCTCGAAGCCAAGCTCGAACGGCATAACGGCCAATTGATGCGGGCAGCGGTCGAACTGGCCAAGGACTGGCGCACGGACAAGTATCTTCGCAACCTCGAAGCGCTGATGATCGTGGCCGACAAGGATATTACGCTGATCCTGACCGGCAATGGCGACGTGCTAGAACCTAGCGAAGGCATAGCGGCCATCGGGTCCGGCGGGAACTTTGCCCTCGCCGCGGCCAGAGCGCTCAAGGATTACGAAAAGAACGCGGAAAAGCTCGCACGCAAGGCGATGCAGATCGCTGCCGAGGTCTGCGTCTACACCAATGACCAACTGACGGTTGAATTGCTGGACAGCGACAGCTGACCGCCAATGTCGATGAGCAGATCGAACGAATAGCGAAAAAAAGGGAAGAAATGCAGGCCGACCTGACACCCAAAGCCATAGTCAAGGCACTCGATGAACACATAATTGGCCAGAAGGACGCCAAACGCGCCGTGGCGCTTGCTCTCCGTAATCGCTGGCGGCGACAGCGACTGCCTGCCGAGCTGCGTGAGGAGGTGACTCCGAAGAATATCCTGATGATCGGGCCCACGGGCTGCGGCAAGACCGAGATATCCCGACGTCTCGCCAAGCTGGCCGATGCGCCGTTCATCAAGGTCGAGGCCACCAAGTTCACCGAAGTCGGCTATGTCGGCCGCGATGTCGAACAGATAGCCCGCGATCTTGCGGAAGAAGCCGTCCGTCTGGAACGAGAGCGCCGTCGTGAAGCCGTGCGCGAAGTGGCTTCCGAGGCAGCAATGAAACGGCTGCTGGACGTGCTTTGCGGCGAAAATGCGAGCGAAGCAACGCGCGAGAGTTTTCGCCAGCGCGTGATCGACAACCACATGAACGACACCGAGATCGAGATCGAGGTTGCCGACGCGCCCAACATGCCGATGGAAATTCCGGGAATGTCCGGCCAGGTCGGCATGATCAATCTCTCCGACATGATGGGCAAGGCGTTCGGACAGAACCAGCTGAAGCGCAGGAAAATGCGGGTCGCCGATGCCTGGGACAAGCTGATTGAGGAAGAATCGGACAAGCGGCTTGATGACGACGATATTTCTCGCGCGGCGATCACCGACGCCGAAGCCAATGGAATCGTTTTTCTCGATGAAATAGACAAGATCGCGGTCAGCGATGTCCGCGGCGGCTCGGTCAGCCGGGAAGGCGTGCAACGCGACCTGTTGCCGCTCATCGAAGGAACTACCGTCGCAACCAAATATGGCCCGATGAAAACCGACCACATCCTGTTCATCGTGTCCGGCGCGTTTTCCATCTCAAAGCCCAGCGACATGCTGCCTGAACTTCAGGGGCGGATGCCAATCCGCGTGGAATTGCGGGCGCTCACCGAAGAGGATTTCGTAAGAATATTGACCGAAACAAAGGCCAATCTTCCCGAACAATATGTCGCCCTGCTCGGTACCGAGAATGTGTCGGTGAAAATCACCGACGAAGCCGTCGGCAAGCTCGCGCACATCGCGGCAAATGTGAACGAGACGGTAGAGAATATTGGCGCCCGGCGCCTGCAGACCGTGATGGAAAAACTGCTGGAGGAAATCAGTTTCGAAGCAGAAGATCGCGCGGGCGAAGAGATTGTCGTGGACGCGGCATATGTCGAGAAACAGCTGGCCGATGTTGCCCGGAATACAGACCTGTCGAAATATGTACTCTGATTGACCAGATCGCCGCGGATCTTGTAACCATTCGCGTCGACAGGGCGAACAACGTCCGAACATCGCATGACAAGGAGTAATCATGTTTAAACGGGTCGTAACGCTCTCAACCGCTGCATCTGCCACCTTGTTGGCAGCCTGCTCGGGAAATTCGTCCAGCGAGACTGCCGCCGAATCGGACCCTACCGAAGTCGCATCGGCATCTGAACGAGAGGCAGAAACGAAGATACCTGCCGTCACCGTCAAGGAACTTGACGCAGACTCGACAATTGACGTTGGCCTGGAAGTGGGTGCTCAGGCTCCACTGGGCCTCTCGTTCAAGACGACCGACGCAGAGGTGACGCTGGATGAAATCGTCAAGGAGAAGCCGGTAGTGATCGTCTTTACGCGATCACTGGAATGGTGCCCGTTCTGCCAAACCCAATTCAAGGGACTTAACGGGATCGTCGGCGATCTGGAGGAACGCGGATACGGACTGTACGGCGTGAGTTATGACAGTCCAGACAAGCAGGATCGGTTTGCCGCCAACCAGGTACTGGAATACCAGCTGCTATCAGATGAACCGTCTGCAGCGATCGACGCATTCGGCGTCCGCGACCCGCAATATACGGAAGGCCGCGCGGTAGGCGTTCCCTATGCTTCGGTTTTCGTACTCAATCAGCAAGGTACGGTGACAGCCAAGCTCGTTTCTGGTGACTACAAGAAGCGCCCGACCAACGAACAGTTGTTGAGTTTCATCGACTCAATCTGATTTCTTTGGTTTCCGGCGTTTCATTGTCATTGGCCGCCACCGTTTCACCTTCGGGCAAAACCAGCAGCTTCCATTTGCGTCTGTCGTCCAGATATTTGTTGGCCAGTTGCTGAACCCTTGCCGGCGTGATCACGGTATAGTCGGTCAATAATGTGCGCAGTGCCGTGAATTTCTGCGGATTGAAGCTCGCACCTTCCATCTGACTCATCCAGAAGCTGTTGCCGCTGCTTGCGCGGGCGATCAGCTGGCGCAGCGGCTCGACCACGCGTTTCAGTTCGTCCTCGCCCACCGGCTTCGCGCGCAAGTCGTTTGCAATCAACTCGACGACATTGAAGAAGCGGTCGATATTGCCAGGCGTCAGCTGGCTTTGTGCGCTGATGTAGCCGCCGGATTCAAACTCGACAGGCCAGTTATTGACGACCTGGGGACTGTAGCTGGCGCCTTCCTGCGACCGCAATATCTCGAAAAGCCGATCGTTGAATATCGAGACCAGCACTTCCAGCTGGCGGCTTTCCCGGACGTTATCCAGACCACCGCCAGTAGGCCATGCGACAATCGCGGCCGCGCGCTGGCTATCTCCCTTGTGTACAAGAATTTCGGGCCCAACCGTCGGCGCCGGGAATTGTGGGCTGCGCGCGCTGACCGGCGAGGTCATGGGTTGTCGGCGCTTTAACGCGCCAAAGGTCTTGAGCACGGCTTCAACCGCGGCGTCGCGATCGAAATCGCCGAACAGCATGAGCTCCAGCGGTCCGCTCTCCAGAATCGGTTCCCAGAATTCCCGAAAACTGTCGGCATCGAGCGCTGCAAACCGCTCCTTGCTGGGCGTTTTCCAGCGCGGGTCCTTGCCCTTTACAAGCCATTGCAGATCGCGTTCCAGCACAGCCTGCGGGGATGCGGAAAAACTGTCATAGCTTATCAGGGAGGCGGCCCGGGCGCGGACGACCGGTGCTTCATCCCAGCGCGGATATTCGAGTTTTGCCGCAATGAGGTGGAGCTGATCCTCGAGGTCGGCAGGCCGAGTGTCGGCGGTGATCTCAAACGCATCATTGTCGATATTGAAGCCGAGCGCAATCCGGCGGCCTGTGGTGATCTTGTCCAGTTCCTCCTGGCCAAGCTTGTCAACGCCGCTTGCCATCAACGCCATCCCTCCTGACCAGGCGAGGTTTTCCTCGTTCGGCGAAAGACCGCTATATCCCCTGCCAAACCTTGCATTGACCATGATCTTGTTGCGCTCGGCATTGTTGGGCCAGAGCAGGACGCGGACGCCGTTGGACAATTCCAGCTGTTCGACCTCGAAACGGTCTATGATCTGGGAAGAGGCGATCTTGCCCTTCCTGCCGATTTTCCGCAGCGCCTCGAAGCCTATGTCAGACTGCGCCACCCGGACATTCTCGGCGGCAGACACGTCCCGGCGTAATGCCGTTGCGAGACGCTCCTCACCTTTCTCGACAGCGGCAGGTGTCGCCATTAACGCCCGGCTGACGACCCCGGAAAACAGGTTCTGAGTTGATTCCAGCAGCCGTTCGGGCGTGAACATGTGATTCATGTCGCGGAACACTTCCAGCGCCACCATTGGCGTCGCGACGGTTTCTCTGATGTCGACAGCATTGACGATGTCGTCGGCCTGCTTGCGCGCCGCTTCCGTCGGATAGCCCTCGACCCCGATCGAGAGCGCGGCGTCAAACTCGGCGACTTCGCGATCGATATCGGCCTGCGAAGGCAGGTTCGTCGTGGCATCGGCAATCACGCCGCGAACATCTTCAAGGGCGGCTTCCCAATCGTCTCCCAGCGGCAAGATGCTGATGAAAGTGCCATCGATCGAACGACTGACATCATCCTGGCTCACATTGGCCTGCAGGAAACTGCCCCCTGCCCGCGCTCTTGCTTCCAGTCGCCGGTTGATCAACTGCAGCGCCAACAGATCGATCAGTATCTGCTGGTTGTAGACGATCGTGTCGTCGACCTGTTCCCACGGCCTTGCTATCACCTTGGTGATGAAACGCGGTAGCGTCGGTTGGATGACCACCCGGCTGATCGGACCATCCGTTGTCGGATCGCCGAAATCAGGAGCGATACCCGGCTCGCCCTGGCCTTGCCAGCCACTGAAATGCTGTCTGAGCAGCTGTTCGAACATTTCCGGATCACCATCACCGGCAATGACGATGACGGTGTTTTCCGGTCGGTACCAACGCTGTTGAAACAACTGCAACATCTGCGGGGTCGCGTTGGTCAGTGCCTCGGGCGTGCCGATCGGGGATCGTACGGCAAGACGCTGCCCGGTAAAAAACAGCTCTCTAGTGGCATTCTGCACTTTCAGTTGCGGTCCGGCCCGCTCTCTCAACTCTGCGAGGACGACCGGCCTTTCTGCATTCACAGCCTGCACATTCAGTCCGGGTGAACTC